>WSSedL1CaDRAFT_10001136_pt1 | contig 16502 bp, 16 predicted proteins | sample WetSurSL1Cattail_FD_9464 | JGI IMG/M metagenome (IMG submission 9464)
CAAAGTTTAAACTTGCATCACCAAAGTTTAAACTTGCATCACCAAAGTTTAAACTTGCATCACCAAAGTTTAAACTTGCACCACCAAAGTTTAAACTTGCAACATCAAAGTTTGATGTCACCAATTCGTATTATATTACTTCTTTTTCCTCCAATAAACTGTCTGAAGCGATTATTCGTCTTGCATGAATGCCCTATCAAACTGGCCTTATCATATAACTTATATGACAAGGCTAGCAGAAAATTGTGCATTTTTAATTCATCGGATAATCTGATTCGATTGCTTATCTAAAAAGAAGTGGCGCAAATTCATGTAGACTCCTTCTCCACGATTGCCATTCGTGAGCAGTTTCAGGTGAAATATAAGAAACTCCTTTGATACCTACTTTATTCCATTCTTCAGCTGCAGCACCAATTTTGGCTGAACCACCTTCGCGACCACCAAAACTCATAAACACAACTTTCACCCCTTTTTTGAAAGAATCAATATCTTTAATTTCGGTTGGAGAGAAGGTTCCACTACTAAACATACCCACATACGAGAATTTATCAGGATTAGCAACTACGATGGAATGAGTTTGCATACCTCCCATCGACAATCCGGCCATTGCACGATGTGCCTGATCAGGAATAACGCGATAATTAAATTCGACATAAGGAATTAAATCGTCAAAAAGGATACGTTCAAACTGTCCGGCAAAGTTCATTCCGCCCATGCCTCCAAAACGTGGAGCAGCTTGTCCGGGAGCAGGAGCTGCAGGCGCAGCTGTTGGTGCACCTTCAGGTCTTGGCCCACGTGGTGCACCTCCAAGATTTACACTGCTATTTTCCATAACAATGATGAAAGGGAGTGACTTCCCTTCAGCAATCAGGTTATCCATAATTAAACCGGTACGTCCCTGATTACCCCAACCCGTTTCATTTTCGCCCATACCATGTTGAAGATACAACACAGGGTATTTTTTTGAATTTTTATCGTATCCCGGTGGTGTATAAATATAAACGCGACGTACAGTGTTAGATGTCTTTGAAAAATATTGATTTTCACGCAACTGACCATGAGGAACATTTTTCAAAGCATAGAAGTCCTGATCTTTTGCAGGAATTTCGATACCACTACCCCATCGGCTGGCTCCATAATAATACAAACTACCGGGATCAGGAACCGAGGCTCCGTCGATATTAAGTTGATAATAGTGGAAACCTTCATCTTGCGGAGCAGACTCACCGGTCCAAACACCTTTATCGTCTTTCACCAGATCGTATTTCACAGCAGCAATATCAAGCTGCACTTTCAATGCCTGAGGAGCAGAAATGCTAACGCGTACACGACCCTCGGAATTTACCTGCGGATATTTCTTTTCTTGCTGAGTAGTTGGCGTTGTTTTGAAGTCTTCTACTACAGCTGTTGTCTGAGCCATACAGACTAAGCTTGTTGAAGCGGACAGCAACAGCACAGCTAATGATTTGTATTTCATAACAATTGATTTATATTAGATAAAGTTGAATTTATTGAAAGAGAAGTGGAGCAAGCACTTGCAAGCTTCTACGCCATGTTTGAAATTCGTGGCGAGTATTCTCCGAAACATAGGATACAGCATTGAAGCCGGCGTCTTTCAATGTTGCCGCTGCTTTATTGACACCATCGGGATTTTCAAAGCTACCGCAGCTCATAAAGATCAGTTTGACTTTAGACTTGTCTTTTATTTCAGCAGGAGCATAAGTACCTCCACTCAACAGAGCATAGTAAGAAAAAACCTCAGGTCTGGCAAGTGTGATAGCATGAGTTTCAAAACCACCCATAGAAAGGCCACCCATTGCACGATGAGCTTGATCAGCAATTGTGCGGAAATTAGCATCAACATAAGGAATCAACTCATCAACCAGAACGGTCTGAAAAGGATTAACGCTAAAACTTTTGATAGTACCCGGCTTAGCATCGTTAGTCATTCCGTAGGTCATTACAATGATAAAAGGCTTTATTTTACCTTCAGCAATCATATTGTCCATAATCAAATTAGCACGTCCCTGGTTACTCCAGGCAGTTTCATCCTCTCCCCAACCATGTTGTAAATAAAAAACAGGATAGTGTTTTTTAGCATCTTTGTCATATCCGGGAGGAGTATATATAAAAGCTCTGCGCGAGGTGTTTGTGCTCTTAGAAGGAAAAAGAACCTGTTGTACGTTTCCGTGAGGCACATCTTTCTGAGCGTAAAAATCCTGATCGTGAGCCGGAATTTCGATTCCGCTTTCCCAACGGGTAGAACCGTAGAAATTCAAAGTGCCCGGGTCATTAAATACACCTCCGTCTATGGTTAAGTGGTAATAATGAAAACCTTCTTCCATAGGCCCTGCAGTTGTTCCCATCCATGAACCATCTTCAGTCTTCGTGAGAGGAGTGCCACCTCTGGTACCACCAAGGCCAAGGCTTACTACAATACTTTGCGCCTGAGGTGCTACTACACGAAAACGCGCGTAACCTTGTGAGTTGACTTTCGGGTAATCTTGTCCCGGTTGATTTACAGAAGAAGGCTTAAAGTCTTCAACAATTGTAGTCTGGTTAGTTTGAGCTAAGCCAAATAAGCTAGTAGATACAGCCACTACAAAAACAGCTAATAATTTGTAATTCATCGTGATAGTTTCTTTTAATATTTATTTATAATAGATTAAAAAAACAGGCTTATAAAGGAAAATAGCGCACTAAATAATTTATAGCAGTGTCTTTTAGTATTCTATTGTTTGTTCAGTCCATGTTGGTCCGGCAATATAAAACAGTCCATCCTTGTAAGTCACAGGCTCTATACCCATCTGAGGGGTTAATTCCCACGATTGAAAAGTCTGACTATATGGATATGGACGTTTTTCGTACATTGAGTAATGGCACGAACTCCACAACTTACCATCCGGTCCTTCAAATATTGTATTATGACCTGTTTCGCAATAAGGGTCTTGAGTATCCTGAAACTTCAGGTGATCATACCGGCCTTCTATAGCTAATTCTTGACGAAAACTCTTTTTGCGGGTTCCGAATATAGGTTCGCGTGATGCCAACTCCCATGGACCAAGTGGCGATTTGGATTTTAGTAAACCTATTTCATAACCACGAGTCCATGTAGAGAAAAACATAAAATAGTATCCATCTCGTTTAAGCACAAATGGAGCTTCAATTCCACCCACCATCCATTTGGGATAACCGGGTTCTTTTTTATCGAGGAATTTTTGAACCGGCGTGGTGAGTTTTCCAGTTTCTAAATCAATTTTTGCCTGAAAAAGTCCATTGCCACTACAATAGAGATAGGTTTGTCCATCTTCATCTTCGAACAAAGTTGCATCATTGTTATATTGAGGAGTAAGCGGACCATTCACCAATTTATACGGTCCCGTTACTTTTTCGGAAACAAAAAGCCATATACTATGCGTATTCATTCCTTTTGGATCTTCTTTGGTCACTTTTCCGCTATTTACAGTAAGCCAGTATTTATTTTTTATAAAATGAATTTCTGGTGCCCAAAACCTTCCATTGTAAGGACAATCATCTGTAAGTTTACTGGCATCAATAATCCATGAATGTTGCTTCCAATGGATCAAATCATCTGAAACCAATAAACGAACACCCGGATTATGTCCGGTCCACACAGGATTAGATGTGCCGGTGCAATACCACAAATTGCCGACCTTAATAATGCAATAGTCGCGCATAGACAAGGTAGTATCTCTTGTTATCGGGTTTGTATACCGAAATACATGTGTGGGGTTTCCATCTGCTGATTGACTGACACTGGTCTGAGCTATGGTAAAATCAGTACATGATATAACCAGCAAAACAATAAGCCAATATATATTTCTTTTCATCATTATTATTTTACAAACTCCTTCCAGTACTTCTTATATTTAAAGACTATTCAAACCTTATCCAATCTACCTCAACCGGATTGTTATTGGCTGATGATACTACTAAATTTTGAACTCCTGATTTTAATTTCGCTGCCGAAACTTTCACTGTTTGCCAGTCATTCCCTTTTGGAACATTTACTGTAGCTACAACAGGTCCATTCACGCTATTTAAGTGTACATGGATGCTACCTCCTGTTTTTGAAACAGCTTTAACTACAACTGATTTATAGTTTTTCTTAGCAAAATCAACAGCATTGAATTGAATCCAGGCATCTTTTGCAGCAAAAACAGTTTTCCAGCCTTTAAATGTATTCATCTTATCAATAAACTCAACTGTTATACCGTTGTCGCAGATACGACTGTAACGGTCAATCTGAATTTCGTTCGAAGCATTAACTAAACCGACTCCACGTAAAGTAGGAATCACTTTACGAATAGTTCCATCAGCATTAAAGAACAAACTATCAATTTTTACCGAACGGTTTTTATCAAACTTCGGGGAGTAATCATTGTCATGATAAAAAAGATAGCACTGTCCTTTATATTGAACGATGGATTGGTGATTAGTCCAACAACCCGATGCGGATTCGTCCATAATTACACCAACAGGCTTATAAGGTCCCATAGGGCTATCGCTCATGGAATACTCCAGACGTTCAATTTTATTTTCAACATGAGGATAGGTAAGGTAATATTTGCCATTGAACTGAAAGGCAAACGGACCTTCGATAAGTCCTTTGGACGGAAGATTGGCAATTGTTTGAACTTCACCATCCACTTCAATCATGTTCTCTTTGAGTTTAGCAACACTAATACGTCCTCTGGCTGTGAAAATATAGGCCGAACCATCTTTGTCCAGAAGCACGCAAGGGTCAATACCTCCTATACCGCTTAGAGGTTTATCCAATACAGTATAAGGGCCTTCCGGTCTATCGGCAGTGGCAACACCAATTTTACCTTCAACAGGGAAATAGAAGTAGTATTTACCGTTTTTGAAAACACAGTCAGGTGCCCACATATCATAATTTGCAGTAGTGAGCCATGGTACTTTTGTTTGAGTGACAATGACACCATGATCAGTCCAATCGGTAAGATTCCCGGATGAAAATACATGATAATCTTCCATGCAAAACCAGTCCTTTCTTAAGCTTATATCTTTTGGAGCAACAATGTCGTGCGATGGATAAAGATAAACTTTCCCATTAAAAACTCTGGCTGTAGGATCGGCGCTAAACTGATCACGAATAATCGGATTTTGAGCATTGACACGGAGTAAAGACAATATAATCACAGTACCCAATAAAAAATAATATTTGCTATCTTTCATTTCACAATAGGTTAAATTCAGCTATCAACTTTTATCAATCAGCTTATCGGTTCTCACTAAGATTTATTTTTTTGTAATCTTGTCTTCAATTCGGAAATAATCGAAATCTACAAAACCACCCGGGTTTTTAGTCGAATAGTTGAATAAACCAAAACGATAGCCCATAAAATGCGGCATTGAATACTCCATTTTTAGTTCTGAGCCAATTGGGCTCCATGATTTACCATCCAGACTATAGAAGAAATATCCAATGTCGGTTTCATTTTTGAAATCACATTCTGCTTTTAGATAAACAGTCTTTTGAGTCAATGGAATACTCTGAGCTTCAACAGGCATACGATCAGAACCATTTACCATTACGATTGATTTGACACCATTGATAAACTTAACACCTACTTGTCCAAATTTCTTCTGCAAAAGTGAAAGTCCTGCAAAATCGCCTTCTTTCATATTGGTTACGTCAATAGATGTTATACCGGATGATACCGGACCAAAGGTACGCTGGGTCAATGTATTTCGAGCCTGAAGAAACATTGTATCAATACGTCCGGTAGTTAAGCGCAAATATCCTTTTCGCTGAGTAACCGACCAAAGCTTATTATCAGGCATGTGATTCCATTGCCAAACAAGTGGTAACGCAAGCTCTCCTTTTTTACGGTTAAACTCATCCGAAGCTACAATACCCGGCATTATACCTTTACTTGCAGGAAGATCAAGTGATTCAGGAAGTTTTCCATTGACACCTATCACCGGCCACCCATTTTCCCATTTCATGGGGACAATATAAGGAATACGTCCTACAGATCCGTGATCCTGAAACAAATATGCAAACCATCTTCCATCCGGAGTATCTATCATTCCTCCCTGTGCAACACCTTGATCCTGAAATGCGACCTTTCCTTCCCATGGTCCGGTAATCTTATCAGCCCTGTGTACAAGAACAGTTCGCATACCCCCTCTTGGCCAGCAGATATTATACAAATAGTATTTGCCATCGTGCTTGAATAACTGGGACCCTTCAGCTTGAAGCATCATATTTCCAGCTGGTGCACTTGCATTTTCAATAAGTACCTTTTCACTTCCTTCTTTTACACCCGATAAATCTTCTTTCACTTCAAAAATTTTGAGCCTTCCAGCACCCGTAACTAAATAAATACGTCCATCATCATCAAAAAATAAGGAATGATCATGATACGAAGGTTTAAATGAATGCTCAACCCAAGGACCTTTTTCAATATCTTTTGTTGTAAAAATATATGTTTTATTTGTTGTTTGTGCAAATGTTGAAACATAGAACAGTCCGTTATGAAAACGAATAGTACTGGCCCAGGATCCCTTTCCATAGTTGTTCTTACCATTATTCAGGTTTAACGCGTCCATGTCACCAAGAGTATTGTATGCATAATTCACCAGTTCCCAGTTAACGAGATCTTTCGATTTCATAATAGGAACACCCGGATTCATGTGCATGGTGGTACTACTCATATAATATGTATCACCTACACGAATCATTGACATATCCGGAACATCTGCAAAAATAATTGGATTTTGTGCTAGCTTAGTCTGAGCAGGAAGTATCGTAAAACATACAGATACGATGATTAAAGCTACGATTGAATAGATTTTCTTCATTGATTATTTTTTATTAGATTCTTAAAAATATCTGCTATACAACAAGTCGATTATATGATATAATTTTTTTTAGAAATTTCTCATAAAAAAAACAGACTTATCATTTTCAAAAAAATTAAAATTCTGATTAATGGGAACAATTCTAACCGGTTTATAACCTGCAAAATCAGCGCACCAATAAGCCATTGACAATTTATATCCTTTTTATATTTACTTTGACTAAATAAAGCTATAATGGTTTATTCTATATTTTTGATTATTGCTAAAAAACCGTTTTTTTTTCTTAGCTAGTTACAAGTTATGCAAATCAGTAATTGAAAAAAAAAGAATCTGTAGGACTTATATATACATAGAATAAACAGATATGCCTGTTTATTGTCCATAGGACATTCACATTTTACCTTGTTTATCCCCTACAGAGAATTAGTAGTATCTGTTTTCATTTTCCATTGAATATGTATTCCCTGCGGAAAATAACTCACTATAAATAGAATATGTATATATGCAATTTCTGATTCACATTAGTTAGTAATTACGAGTTTTTCTTTATTTTGCTTCAACCAAACTTATCATTAAATAAAAAGGTGTACTTAAACCTTTGTTTACTTGCAACTTTTCCAATCAATACAGAGATCTCATTGTAATTAAAATATCACCTTGTCAAAATAGGGATTTCCATGATTAGTCGAAAACGTTTTTTGTACATAATAATTTGGTATAAGGCAAACATTTACGTTGTCGAAAAATATTATATAGGGATTCCATTGAATGAAATTCTTTATTGCAAGTAAAGGAGCATACGATGTTATTTGCACTAGATCGCCATTACGCTCAAGCGAGGTCATAAATGCAAAACTAATCTATTCATCTATTTTAAACTTTCAAAAATAGATATTTCATTTCTAATTTGAGACATAATAAAAAAAATAAATATTTAGGAAGTATCCGAATCATTGCTCTTTATAAGCTGAAGCACAAACTTCAGATAAACATCATGTCTTCTGGTAACACGAAAAAGAAAACTAGCTGAATGCTGCTCAGGGGAAAGGAATATCTTTTGAAGAAGTATCTTCATTAAAAGAAAATGATGAATTGATAAGCCATACAAACCTGGCTCATTAACAACTAAACTTATACGCACCCTCAATGTTCAACCGAAGAAGATAAGCGTCAACTTTAACAACAAACACAGTTTATGGAATAAGAAAGGAGTTTACTAACCGTTCAAAAGAAGGTACTAAAGGAGTGTTTACACGTGAGCAGAAATTTCCACTAAAAAACTTAATGATTCTGGTTACATCATGCAGTTTCATCCAACAGGATTTGGACAGATTCTTCAAAAATCAGGACTGTACGACTTCAATATAAAGAAGATATGCGAATCAGGAGTTGCACACATCCACATTCTATTTATAATGAGTTATTTCCCGGAGGGAATACATATCAATAGAAAATGGAAAAAGATACAACTAATTCCCCGTAGGGGATAAACAAGATAAAATGTGAATGTCTTATGGACAATAAACAGGCATATCTGTTTATTCTATGGATATATAAGTCCTATGGACTATTTTTTTCAACTCCTGATTCACATAAGATACTAAAAGTGCATTTACGGAGACTCGCATGAAATTAAAAAGATGAATTTTAGACTGTATCAAAAACAGGCAAATAACACTTTTGATACAATCTCACGAAGGCAATTGATCCACCCAATAGCCATCAAAAGTACAGCTTTGAATTTACCATTGACAATTTACCATTGACAATTACTGATTACCAACTTATCGGAAAATAATCTTTCAGAAACTGTCCGCTCCAGTGTTTACCGGTATTGATGCCATCAATAAACGGATCGCACACACGGGCTGCTCCATCTACTATATCCAACGGAGGTTGAAAGTCGTGCACTTCCTGTTTATGTTTGGATAGTTCTGCAGGATCTTCGTCGGTTACCCAACCCGTGTCTACAGCATTCATAAAAATACCATCTTTAGCCAGATCGCTTGCCGAAGTATGAGTCAGCATATTCAATGCTGCTTTCGCCATATTGGTATGCGGATGACGGTCAATTTTATTGAAAGTATGAAACTTACCCTCCATAGCCGACACGTTGACAATATGTTTCTTTCCCGTATAGTCTTTCCGCATCAGGGCTATTAAGCGGTTACAAAGTATAAAAGGTGCTATAGAATTCACGAGTTGCACTTCCATCATTTCTACCGGTTCTATCTGACCCAGTTTCAGTCGCCAGCTGTTGGTTTTCCGGAGATCCACCTGTTGAAGATCCACATCCAGCTTTCCTTCCGGGAAAAGTTCCACCGCTTCGTTGGAGTTATCAAAGCTATAAGGTATCTGTGACAGTTGTGCCGACGATTTAATACCTACCCCCGGAGTGCGTACATTCCATCGGGTAGTCATAGCCGTATTGGCATCTGTATCCGAACCAGCTCCGCTAAACGAATCCAGTTGCGCTATACATTCATGATGATGTTGTAGCAACAATTGCACATCAGCCGAATGTGCATGAAAAGGCAGCGACTCATTGGCCATCAAGTGAGCATAAAAGCCGGCAGGTCTTCTCACTGTTTGTGCGGCATTGTTTATCAGAATGTCAAGTCGTTCGTACTTGTTTTCCACATAGCTGGCAAACAGTTCCACACTGGGAATATGTCTCAGGTCAAGTCCGTAAATATGCAACCGGTGACTCCATTCGGCAAAATCCTTTTCTTTGGCAAAGCGTATGGCCGAATCGGCAGGAAAACGGGTAGTAGCAATAACCGATGCTCCTGAACGCAACATCATCAATGTGGCGTGATAGCCTATTTTTAGTCGTGAACCGGTAATAAGAGCCACTTGCCCTGTCATGTCGCAACGTTGAAAACGTTTGGCATAATTCAAATCGCCACACTCGGTACACATCGAATCGTAAAAATGATGTATTTCGGTATAACGTTTTTTGCAGACGTAACAGTTCTGTTCGGAAGTCAGAAAATGTTTCCCTTCGGTGGCAGCCGATTCCGGTAAGGATATTTGTTCCGGAGCCTGAAATACACTTGCCAAACGGGCACTGCGAATGCTGGATGCAGCACGGGCTTTACGGTTAATATCGGAGAGTTCTTGCTTTTTAGCTACTTTGAGTCCTTTATTGCGCTTTTTCAGTTCCGCTCTATCGGGTCGACTAATTTGCCCCGCAACCTTCATCAGTTTTATTCGTTGCTCTTCCGACAGGTGAACAAGCTGATCACCATTGTCGAGTAAATGCTCTAAAACCGAGATGCAATTATCTATCTCACTTGTATTTAATTTCTCCTTTTCTTCTTCGTTACGCTCCATGAATTCCCTGTTTGACATAAGCTGCAAAGGTAATAGTGTTGAGACAATTTTCAATGCCTATTTTCCGGCTATTTCCACAAAGACTCTTTTTTGTAAACACAGGTTTCGAAAACGGCACAAATAAAGCAATCTTATTCATTTAACACCTTTCTTCATTTCGTATCATATTTGCGAAAATTTGTGTCATTGGCATTATTTGCACGCTCTTGAAAACAGCCCTACATTAACTGAAACAGGCAATAATAAACTTTTTTGATTGAAAATCAAAAACAAACACAAATATTGTTGGTGAGATTAATTTCATTTTGTATTTTTGAACTATAAAAATTTATATTACTCCTGATAAAAAACAATCTATGAAAGAAAACGACTTAAGACTACTGCTATCTATCGACGACAGAGTAATTGCTGAAGATATACAGGCTACGCTGGAAGAATATGAAATCTACACAATGTTAGTCTCCGACAATCCCGCCTCTTCTGTTCTCGGTAGCTATACGGGATTAAACCCCATAGAAACCGTGGAAATTCAAATAAATAAAGATGACTATCAGCGGGCTGTTGGAATACTGAACAATAGCGACTTTAAAGAATTGCTGGATTAATCAATGTCCATCGCGTATGTCTGTGCGTCAGTGTGCACATAGCTATCAGGTACAAAAAACAATATAGAAACCAAAAGCTTATAAATAGAAATAACTAAAAAAAAAATTACCATGAAACTAAATTATTACCTTTTAATTTTATGCATGTCGTTACTCATGTATTCATGCAAAAATGAATTTGAATCACAGGGAGACCTAATTAGTGTAAAATTAAGCCCTGCATTTATTAGCTTGAATCAAGACACAGATGTTCCTATGAAGGTAAAAGGGAACAATGTAAAAATGTCTGTTGACCCTAATCAAGTAATATATGCTATACAAGTATATGAAAATGATTCGGCCTATTACTATGGACTTTTTGATAGAGTAGACAGTATGAAAATTGCCATGACAACCGGTAAGTCCTATCATTTTAAAATTGCCACATACAAAGTCGGTACTGGTAATGGACTAAAACAAGATCTTCTTTCAGATGGCAGATATTTTTATTTGCCCAACAAAACACTATTGGGAAACAAATTTATAAAGGGGAATGCTCTTAAAGACATTAATTTAATTTCAAGTGCTAAACTGACCACTACTACAGTGAAAGACTATCCCGAGATTGATTTGTTCTATTGCGATAAAACAGTCGCTGCAGACAAAGGACTAGCCAATATAGATTTTAATTTGCTGAGGATGGGGTTTGGAGTTACTTACACTGTAGATGGCTTGACAGATGGAAAACTAAACATCATTATGGGTAATGACACAACTGAATTAAACAGTACAACTAAAACCAGCACATCTATTCGGTTATTCAAGGTTCCAAGCGGTGACCTATCCACTATATTTAAAAATGCAAATACTTATGCAGATTCAATTCTTGTAAGAGTAGAATGGGCTGGCGCAAAGGGAATACTATTGAATACACAAGGAGAATTTAGATTCATCAGAAATTACCAGAAAACAATTAATATACAATTAAATACTGCGAACCTAAATCTTAATTTTGAAGACTGGTCTAATACAGTTACAGATATTGATGGTAATGTATATCATACAATTACAATTGGTAATCAAGTATGGATGCTCGAGAACCTGAAAACGACAAGATATCTGAATGGCGATTCTATTCCGAATATCACCAACAATAATAATTGGGCAGCATTATCTAAAGGTGCTTTCTGTGATTATAACAATTCTGCAGACAACAGTTCAAAATACGGACATCTTTATAACTGGTTTGCTGTAAACGACAGCCGTAAAATAGCACCTGCAGGTTGGCATATACCTTCTGATGCGGATTGGAGTACTTTGACTTATTACCTGGGTGGTGAAAATGTAGCCGGTGGTAAGCTTAAAGAAGCTGGTCTTCTAAATTGGATTATTCCTAACACCAGCGCCACAAATGAAAGTGGTTTTACAGCTTTACCCGGAGGTTTAAGGAGTTATAGTGATGGAACGTTTCGTAACATGGGCAGCAATTGTTACTTTTGGAGTACTACAGCAAGTGATACTTTACGGGCATGGGACCGCGAACTGTTTTACAACCAGATGAATTGCTACAGATATAATTATGACAGCAAGCTTTATGGATTTTCGGTTCGTTGTGTGAAAGATTAAATAGTGCGAATCAGGAGTTGAAGAATGTCTATTGTCTTCAACTCCTGATTCACATTAGTCATTAGAATAAAAGGACATGCTGAAAGTCAAGTTACATTGGGAATATTTTAAAAGTACACTGGTTTTAAACCTTTCGTCTTCTGTTCTAATTTCATTTATTGTATGCATAGCATTAAAAAGCTTACCTGATGCTGCACCACCATTATACGTTATATATATTCGTTGTTGCATGTTTGGTGGACCATTATTATGCCTCTTTTACAAAGAAATGTCAAGGAAAAACGAATACTATTTCTATTTTAACCGGGGAATTTCAAAGTTGAGTCTTTTTATTGTAACATTGTCAACCTATATCTTAATCGGTTACTTACTAATAACTATTTTGCACTATGTCAAACTTGCTTGAAATTGACAGTGTTGTCAAATCATACGATATGCACGTTGTGTTGACTGACATTTATCTGAAATGCCAGACTGGTGATATTATTGGTATGTTAGGACGAAACGAAACCGGCAAATCTACACTAATGAAAATACTCTTCGGGACTTTAGCGACCGACAGAAAATTTATTCGAATTGACGGGAAAGTTTATAATCAACCATATAAGACCATAAATGAAATATGTTATCTGCCTCAGGATTCATTTTTACCCAGACATATGAGTGTTGAAAAGGTAATTGAATTATACGTAGGCAGAAATCAGGTTGTGGAGTTTATGAACGATTCAGTATTGCAAAAACTGAATAAAAATAAAATATCGGTTTTATCTGGTGGAGAATTACGATACCTTGAAATCAAATTATTGTTGCATACGGATTGTAAATTCTTGTTACTTGATGAACCATTTAATGGTGTATCACCAATTTTAGTTGGAGAAATAAAGAAACTGATTCTGAAAATATCTGAATTTAAAGGTATAATATTAACAGATCATAACTATAGGAATGTATTGGATGTAGCAAATCAATTTTGCCTGATTTATGACGGAGGAATAAAGAAAATTAACGACAAACGAGAACTTGTACGGTGGGGATATATTCCTGAATCAAGGCTTGAATAAAAAACAGATCCTCAGCAAACAGTATAAAAAATCAAATCATATTATGACACGAAAATTAATCTTAGGACCTGGATTTTTTATTATTAAATAGTTGCACGAGATAATAACAAATAAAAGTTTCCATCTACCTGCCAATACCAAGGAAGAAAAAGCAGTAAATAAGAAGTTTTGTAGCCCATTGGTGAAAAATAATATTAATTCCATCACTAGCGTAAGTAGTCTGTGACCCATCCCACAACAAAAGAAGAAATATCAATAGCCCCATATCTTATTCTTGAATTTCCTATTTTTCAAATATCATAAAAGTTCTTGGCGATTCAGGTATACTTGGGTATAAATCTTCTATTTCAAATTTTGAAACAGAAATCATTTTAAAAGCCAATTCGAATGAATATTGATTTTTCCAGGTTGGAGTCAATTTAATTTTATCATTAATAACTTCATAATAAAATGTATCTTTTATGGAACTGTCAACTTCCGACTTAATCATTAGGTTTCCATTAAGAAATTCTAATTGAGAGCGATTTTTAACCGGTGATGTTTCTGTAAATAATCCATCCGGTAAAATTAAATTATCATCTTTCTTATTGCAAGAACTCAGAATGATGATAATTGTCAGTCCGATAAAAATTAATCTTGCCATAATCATTAATTTGCAATTGATTAGCTAATAATAAAATCAGTAGTTATTTTCCTACTACTGTTTTTATTAGACGGAGAAAGTGAAATAAACGTTGCATTACTCCCTCCCCATCGTTTGCAACGAAGTGCAGAAGTGATTTCAATTCAATACGGTTGCATTAATTTGCGTATTTTGTGTCATTTGCGTTCTAAAAGAGCTTTTGATACAGCTTGCTTTTTCGCATCCAACCATTCACGTTAATCTTTTTATAAGCGGCAATAATTGTAGCGCGAAAACTCTATATTTGTGGAAAATAAATCGTGATGACTAAAAATATGCAATCCGCTCAGCCTCTTACTTTTTATGCTGTGGAGGTTGACTCTACTTTACCCAAAAAGTTTATGGGTGATGTGAAAGCTGGTTTTCCATCGCCTGCCGGTGATTTTTTAAACGAAATTATTGATCTCAATAAATACGTTACACAACATCCGGCTGCTACTTTTTATGCCCGGGCCAATGGTGTATCGATGGAAGGCGACATACATGATGGCGACTTATTGGTGGTTGATAAAAGCATAACCCCTGCCGATGGTAAAATAGCCATTTGTTATATCGACGGAGAGTTTACCGTAAAGCGGATTAAGATAGATGCGGAGGGCATTTGGTTGATGCCAACCAACGAACGGTTTAAACCGATACTTGTTACGGAGTCGAACGATTTACGCATTTGGGGAGTGGTAACCTATGTTATAAAACAAGTATAAGAATTATTCAACATCAAGAATTCTTTTTCAACCACGAATTCCACGAATTTACACAAATAGTAAATAGGCACTTTAGTGAGAATTAGTGTAAATTAGTGTAATTAGTGGTTCATAATCTTTCATTGATCATAACATGTACGCACTGATTGATTGTAATAACTTTTATGCTTCGTGCGAGCGGGTGTTTAATCCTTCGCTTGTGGGCAAACCGGTTGTTATTCTGTCGAACAACGATGGCTGTGTTATTGCACGCAGTAACGAAGCCAAAGCGGTGGGGGTGCCTATGGGTGCTCCGGCGTTTGAATACAGATACCTTTTCGAACGGCAGGGTGTGGCTGTGTTTTCGGCTAACTTTGCCCTGTATGGCGATATGAGTAAACGTGTGATGACTATCCTTTCGGATTATGCGCCTGTTCAGGAAATATACAGCATCGACGAATGTTTTCTGGATTTATCGAATATGCCGGTGGACTTACGCGAACATGGATTAAAGATGCGTAAACAGGTGTTGCAGTGGACGGGTATCCCCGTGTCGGTGGGTATTGCTCCCACCAAAGCCCTGGCTAAAGTAGCCAACAACATTGCCAAAAAGTTTACCGAACGTACAGGAGGAAGTTACGTTATCGACACCGAAGAAAAACGGATAAATGCTCTGAAATGGTTAGCCGTGGAAGATGTCTGGGGTATTGGCCGACGCAATGCCAAAAAACTGCATGCCCGCGGGGTAAAAACAGCTTATGACTTTAGCCTGTTGAGCAGATCGTTGGTGATGAATACCATGACCATCGTAGGAGCACGCCTGCATGACGAGTTGAATGGTATACCCATGTTGGAAATGGAACCGATGGAACTGAAACAAAGTATAGCCACCACCCGTACATTTGAAAATGAATACTGGAAATACGATGAAGTAAAAGAGCGGGTATGCACCTTTGCCGTAAGCTGTGCCCAAAAACTAAGGCAACAACATTCGCTCTGTACCAAAGTGGAAGTTTTTATACAGTCCAGCCGTTTTCGGGAAGGAGATGCACAATATGCCAACAGTGTTGTGGTAAAACTGCCCTTCCCCACTTCGTCCAGCATTGAGATCGTCAATTTTGCCGTACAGGGTCTGGATATCATCTTCAAAAGAGACATCGGTTATAAAAGAGCCGGAGTTGTGCTGATGGAATTTGTACCCGACAATGAATATCAGCCATCCTTGTTTTTCAACAGCGACCCGAAACATGCCCGACTGATGCAGGCTGTAGATAAGCTGAATGATAAATACGGAACAAAAGTGCGTTTGGCTGCTATGGATAAAAGAACGCACAAAATGCATCAGGAAAAACTATCTCCCCAATACACCACCAACCTAAAGGATATAATTCAGGTAAAATTATAATGGTAGTTTATATCTTGCAACCTTTCCTCGTTTACAACGAAAAAGCCATTAGTCTTAGTTTTTTTTACGGAGAAATAAAATTTTATCCCTCCGCCTTTTGTTAGAAACTAAAAACCACAAACCCTTCGTTGAAAACAAAGGGCAGAAGGATGAATGAATGTATCTATTTAGGGTCTGCTGAAAAACGACTAACTCATTATATGTAAATTCAATATAATTACATTTAATTTTTCAACATGCAAGATTTTTGCAACTATCCTCTTATTTTCTTTG
>WSSedL1CaDRAFT_10001137_pt1 | contig 16498 bp, 11 predicted proteins | sample WetSurSL1Cattail_FD_9464 | JGI IMG/M metagenome (IMG submission 9464)
TGAAATGGCTGGCCAAATCACCCATCCGGTTTGTTACAACGGAAATATTTTTACGCTTGATCAGTTTAACTGGCTGTCCTCTCAAATGCCTTCGATTTCCCGATGGATGCTGGGACGCGGATTATTAGCCAATCCTTTGCTAATGGAAGAAATACGTAATGGCGAAAAGGCAAGTAACGAAGAAATTGTCAAAGCTTTGGCCCAATTACATAACCAACTACTTGTCGCTAATAGCAGCAGATTGAGTGGTTCGTCGCATGTCCTTAACAAAATGAAACCTTACTGGGAATTTTTTACTCCATCGCTCACAGGTCGTGAAAAAATGCTTAAAAAAATAAAAAAGACGATTACCCTGGATGCTTATAAAATAGCCTGTAACGAGTTGTTTAGGGGGTAATTTGGGGTTTAACACCCATCTTCTCCCAGTATTTGATTCCATAACTACAAAAAATCTCTTCTCCAATAGTGATATCTCTAAGTGCGACCAGACAGACACGATTATCATCATCCAAAGTAATGACGGAATTAATCATAAAATTCGTTTTTACTAAACCTTCCGCATCATTTGCATATTTGGCATAGCATCTCACTTTCATCGAGTCCATAATGGATCCATCCAACATGTTTATAAAATACCGGTCAGTTCCTATGTTTGCTCTTTTTGCGGCTTCATCGTCGGATAATATTTCACCCTTGAAAACGGATATAATTTCATTGTGGTAAATTAACAAAGATGTGAACAAACCTTTGCCTGAATCAGGAATTTGTGATTTCCTGATATACAAATAATCCGATTCTTTAGCATCAATTCTGTCTGGAGACTCTTTTGGATATTTCACGAATATTATTTTCTTTAAAATTACGAATAAATTAGTAGTAAGTACAAAGTATAAAGTCCAAAGAGGTTTCGGATAGTTTAGGATTCGAACTTGTAACTAAACTGTGCAAGCTAAAGAACTCTAAACTGTAAACTTCGTTGAACTCTGAACCTAATTAATTAAACTTTGAACATTGAACATTGAACATTATCTTTGTATAGTATAAATCTTTTGTACTTTCTACTTGGTACTTAATACTTTTTAAAAATGGAACGACAGATCATTACAGGAATAGCTTCTTTTGGCATGTCGGGGAAAGTGTTTCATGCCCCGCTTTTGTCCGCGCATCAGGGTTTTAAGCTTAAAACTATTGTTGAACGCAGCAAAAATGAAGTGAAAGCTTTATATCCTCAAGTTGATGTTGTTCGTTCTTTTGAAGAATTATTAAGCGATGAAGAGATTGAACTTGTTATCGTGAATACTCCGGATCATACACATGCTGAATTAGCCCATATGGCACTGATGGCTGGGAAACATGTGATCGTTGAAAAACCGTTTACACTGCATGCAGGTGAAGGCGAAGATTTGATTAATCTTTCCATTCGTAAAAATCGTCTCTTATCAGTTTTTCAAAGCCGTCGTTGGGACGGCGATTTTCTGACTGTTCAAAAGGTAGTGAAAAATGAATTACTAGGTCGTTTGGTAGATTTTGAAGCGCACTTCGATCGTTATCGGAACTATATTCAGCCAAATACCTGGAAAGAAGAATCTTCTACAGGCACAGGAACGCTGTATAATCTTGGTTCGCATCTGATCGATCAGGTATTGGTGCTATTTGGATTACCCGAATCTGTTATGGCAGACATCCGTAACGTGAGAGAAGATACCCAGGTGGATGATTTTTTCGAGGTGATTTTGCATTATAAACATTTGAGGGTAGCTGTTAAAGCAAGTTATCTGGTAAGGGAACCCGGGTTTAAATTTAACCTGCATGGTACCCACGGATCATTTGTGAAGTTTGGTATGGATCCTCAGGAGGATGCGCTTAAGCTGGGGCATAAACCCAAAGACACAACATGGGGAGTTGATCCGAAAGAAAACTGGGGCACCCTTAATACTGAAAAGCAAGGTTTGCATTATTTGGGTAAGATTGAAACCATTCCGGGAAATTATTTAGTTTTTTATGATAACATCTATGCCGCTATTGTTCATGGCAAGGATTTGGCCGTTAAACCTTCTGAAGCAGTTAATGTAATTAAGGTAATTGAGGCAGCAATAGAAAGTAACAAAATGAAAAAAACGGTTAAGGTATAGGGCTTTCACCAGGCAGAAGTATTTCAAAAGCTACGTTTTCCCATACTTTCCTGTATTGATAATGCTTTAAAAAATCATTCATACAAATATTTCGTGTGAGGTTTTCTTTATTCTCGGCATAGATTTCATATGTATTGAGGGGCCATTTGCTATTAAGCGTATTTAGCTTTTGCATGATTACAACCGGTAGTTTTTTTCTTTCTTTGAGTGATTCGTAAAGCTTATTTCTAAATGCATCTGATAAGTAAGCTCCAGGCCATGAATTATACATGAAGGGTCTGGTTTCTGTCAAAAAATGAAACATCGGTATACAGTCATAGGCCAAGGTGTAATCATTCTTTTTAAGATATTTAGTACTTTCCTTTAATAATTCATTAACGGTTACAGACCTTTCTTTGGTAGTATATATTCCTTTTAAATATTTATTTTCAACTGAATAATGCATGTTAATCCTGTTACTGATATCAAAATACGGGTAATAATAGGTGAAATACAGGCCTATGAATATACATGAATAAATAAATAATTTTTTAATACTATACATTTGTAATTCGCTGATATTTAATGTTGTTGATTTTTCATTGTCTAGTCGGGAAATGGACATTTGGTTATCAATAGATTTAATGCTGAAGAAATAATCAACGGCAATAGGGAATATGATCCAAAGCGAAAACATTTCAACAAATTCGTCGCTACCTGCGGGGTAAAAAAATAAGATTAAAATGCCGATAAACGCCAAAAGTTTAACATGTTTATTGTTGTGGTTTACTATAATTAAAATGGCAGCAGTTAATGACAGCCCCATAAAGAAGAATAATAATGAAACCCACCTTATTTTACCAATGACGGTTAAAAAAATAACCAGTAAAAAGAAACAATATGGAAGTGCAATAACTAAAAATTTTAAATTGTATTTTGTTTTTGATTGAAACATATTACATAGCCAGGCTGCAATTATGCTAATGACAGCGAGGATTGAGAAATAGCAAAAAGATAAATAGTATTTTTTTAAAAAACTAAATAACAGATTTTTGATGTTATGTTCGCTACCCTCATCTGTACCCATATGCAGGACAATCCCCACAGAGTTAATAAAAGAATCATAATGGTTTATCAGCTTCATGAATAGTAAAATAGCAATAACCATAAACAAGAATCCACCCAGAAAAAATAATATTTGTTTAATAAGTAGTTTTAATGCATGTTGATTAATATAGCCATAGTAAATAATTCCCAATAATAGGGATACTCCCAAAACATTGGTTACCCGGGTAAAACAATTGAGTCCTATAAAGGCTCCGCTGATGAATATTTTATATAATTTATTTTCCTGTAGACCATTAAATAAAAAAACGATAGAGGTTACAAATAACAACATCGATAAATTATCGTAATTCAATTCTTTAGGGTCGTTACTAATCAAAATTGTCACCAACAATAAGCCTAATCTTAAATGATATATGTTTACATATTTTTTGAGAAGATTGTAGGCTAATATAATCGTTGAAGTGGTTACCATTACGCCTAATATTCTGATGCCTAATAATCCAGACTGTGGAAATAAATAAACGAAGGTTCCTCCGACAATACCTGTTAGCCAATACATGAAATTATGCATAACAGATTGTGGATCGATGAAAATTTGCTGATAGAAAGTGGCGTAATATCCTTCATCCGCAAAATCCAAACCCTGAAAAATAAAAATAATCTGATATAGAAATAAAAATGCAAAAAACACTTTTACATTTATTCTTTCAAGAACTCGTTGTAATAGGCTTCTCTTCATAACTAAAATTAATTATTCATTTTATTTTTGACGGATGAATTGAGATGAAACAATTCTTCGAAATACCTTTTATTCTGTAGTGAAAGAAACCCGGTACTAAAAAATTGCAGTGCAACAATAAAAACAAATCCGCCGATTAAAAAGGCATATTGACGTTCCCTGAAAACGTTGGCTACGGCCATTGAAAAACGCTCATCAAAATAGGATCCTGTAGTAACAGTTGTTGCATATGCTCTATGAATATTAATTAATAGCCAAACGAATATATACAAGAAAATAAAGAAGATAAACAAACCAAACCCGAGGAAATACCGGTAAGGCCGGAAAATGAAGGATGCCATCAATCCCGATCGAATTCCTTTATTGATGTGTAATCCGGAAACTCTCTTTTCCCCAGCTTTGTTTTGAAAGCTCCAATCGAGATGAGCGGGTATTTCAATGATCCTGGCCCGCAAGATCATGGCTTTGTAAATGATTTCGGGATTAATTTCATAATCCTTTGTTTTTAAATTCAGTTGCCTGATAAAATCCCCCCTGTAAGCCCTTACCATGCAAGTAAAAGTGTGGTATTTTTCCTGCGAGGAGATCATCATTAACCAATTAACCCATTTACTCATAATTTTCCGGGTAAATGGTACTGCTGTTACTTTGCCTCCTTTCATATATGGAGAGGCCAGAACAATATCAGCATGAGTTGTTTCAATGGTTTGAAGAAGCCTCATTATATGATCAACGGAATAACTCTGGTCAATATCCATGGAAATAACATATTCTCCATTTGAGTTCGCAAATCCGGTTTTTAACGCATTACCCAGATTGAGATTAATAACATGGTGAAAAACTTTAATGATCGGATATTTGCTAGCCATCTCATCAGCGAGTTTTCCGCTTTCATCTGTTGAACCATCATTTACAATAATTATTTCCCAGGTATATTTAGGCTCCAATGAAATAATATAATTATAAAAGGTTTCGATACTGTTAACTAATATTGCAGCTTCATTGTAAACTGGTAGTATGATAGAAACCAAAGATTTAACTTTTGTTTGCGGTGGTGTAACTTGATTCATAAATAATTATTTTATTTAAAATTTCCTTGCATTTTAATCGAATCTGTTTAACAGCCCACTATAAGTATTTTGTTAATTTTTACTATTTCTGAGAATTGTTCTTAAAAATGTTCCCAATGCACTATAAAGGAACTTTACTCCTCTTTTAGAAGTAATTAAGGGAAGAAGTCCTATTATTACTCTTGGACGAAGATAAAACCTTCTGAATGCACTATTGGAGGCTTTAATCAATTCATTTTTTGACATATTCTTCGGAATAAAAGTAATTCGTTGATGTGCCAGTGTATCCCAGCTTGAATTATAATATTCGTAACTATCACTATTGTTGTTAATAAGGGAATAAATCTCACAGCCAGGCCAAATTGTAAGAAAATTTTGTTGAAAAAAATCAATTTTTGAGTCTATAGCAAACCTTGTGGTTTCCTCAAGTGTTTTTAATGTTTCTCCGGGAAACCCAAAAATAAAATTACCTTTCGTCTTCAGTCCTGCTTTTTTTGCCAGACTGACAGCTTGAATAATTTCCTTTTTTGTTGTGCTTTTTCTGATTTTTTTCAACATTTCATCATTACCACTTTCTATCCCTAATTCAATAAACCAACAACCGGCCTCCTTAATCTTTCCTAACCTATCTTCCGTCATCGTGTTGGCATGCCCCATACAATACCATGTCAGGTCTAATTTATTGTTTATCATTGAATCGCAAATTTCAAACAACTTATCTCGATTTAATATAAAATTATCATCAAGAATCATAAGATCCTTAATTCCATGATTATCAATTAAATGATTGATCATATTAATGGTATATTCTGAGCTGAAATGTCTGACTTTTGTTCCAAATAATTTATTATCACAGAAAGTACAATGAAAAGGACAACCTCTTGATGTCATTATTGACGCCGCTGGTAAGCGTTTTGATTCCAGAATTGAAAGGGGATATCGTGCGGGAAAATTTTCCAATAAATCCCATGCAGGAAATGGTAACATATCCAGATTTTCGATGTATGGTCTGGGTTCATTAATGATTATCTGGTCCTCTTCATTTCGCCAAATTAGACCTTTGACATTCGTGACAGGGTCTTTAATTTTAATTTTTTCGACCATTTCCAAGAATGTAATTTCTCCTTCACCATAAACCCCATAGTCAAATTCCGGATATTTTGACATGGTTTCCATTGGTGCCGCAGTTATATGAGTTCCTCCAATAATAACAGGTACAGACTGGAAATTAGCTTTCATTAAGGACGCAACCTTTTGCGCATTCATGAAATTTATGGTCATAGAAGTAATTCCAATTAAATCGGGAGTTAAGCTAGATGTATATGCTAACAATTTATCAAAATTCCATTTCAATGATTCCAAGTCAAGCACAAATGGATCATGATTATTTTCCCTTAAATAACTGGCTATATGTAATATTCCTAATGGGGGAGAATATGTATCAAGCGCAGAAAGATCCCAATCCCCATAGATTTGAGAGAAAGTTGTTGGCGGATTAATTAAAAGTATTTTCATTTATCTATAAAAATTAAGTTATATAATTTTACTAATATTTAAATATTGAATCCTCACAAGATGTAAAATATTTTTTTTGGATAATATGATCAAGTATTTCTTCAGTAACAGCTTTATGACCTTCTTTATTCCAATGCCATGAGTCGGGGAAATATACAGGCTGCAATGGGTATTTCTTTAAGGAAGGGGTAAGATCAAGAACGTCGATATCTAATTTATCAGTAATCTCTTTTAGGTACTTTAGGGGCTTTTGTAAATCAAATTCGGAATTATCTTGTAAATTAATATTCCAGGGGTAATAATTAATATCTGATGTATTTGATACACATACAGCACTGGGCACATAGCAAATAAAGAATTTAGAGCTATACTTATTCGTAATATCTTTCATTAATTTCAGATAATGACTTAGCTTATCTAAATTTGAAGACTGATATAGAGGGGAGTTCTTTTCGTAAAAGTACAATAAAGTTTTATCATAGCGCCATATACCAGGTTTTTTAGTAATTTTTTCCCAAAGTAATTCCTTTGCCGTAAGTAAATGTATTAGTATTTGAGAATTTGCTATGATCTTACGTTGTCCTCTTACACGTTTTAAGCTTTGAAGTCTTATTTGGGGAGTATAACTCACTTCTTCAAACTCATTAATAAAAAACTCATAAATTATCAGATCTGGTTTAAATAGACATGCTAACTCTTTCATTTCAGGATACTCCTCAACAGGCCCATATCCAGTAACACCTCCGTTAATTATTTGTATATTTCTGTTTGGATAAGCTTCTTTCATTTTCTTTTCCAACAAGGCCGGGTATGAATATTCATATTCCATTCCTTCAGGCATAGTAAATGCATCGCCAATCAGTAAAATTCTGAAGGTATTAGGAGTTGGCCGAGCTGTATCAATGAACGGTGAAGCAAGCCCATATTGATTTGTACGCACTATATAATCATAATTATTGTATCTTAAATGAGTTATTTTATTGGGAATTAAAGCGTAGATCCTGGTCGGGTGTGTCTGTATTGCAGGATATTCCCCCCATGTATTATAATTTTCCAGAGGCTTGGATTGATTCAGGTAAAACTCTATAAGGGAAGCTAAGATTAGAATGGTAAATATTATTAAAAAAGAGGCTCGCCACTTTTTCAAATCAAAATAGAATACCCCCAAACATATAGGAAATACACCAGCAAATAGCAATGGGCATATATTTCCTAAATTTTTGGGTATTAAGAAAAAATAGAGGCTGCATAAAATGATGGTGGTGAAAATTAGTGACAATCCAACAGGCTTTGCCGTTATCTTCGCGAATGACATGATTAAAAAAAGAATCAGAACCAGTTGAAAAATACTGTAGAGATTATATTTAACATGTTGTCCAAGTTTAGGTTCAATATAAAGTATTGTAAAATAAAATGCAATGCTGAGAAATAAAGAGAAGTAGTATAAGTACTTATTTGGTATTTTATAAAAATATTTTAATGTTTTGCAAGTCCAATTATCAATAAGCCAAGCTATTGGAAGACTTACTGCAAGAGATAGCAAAGCTAACAATATGCGATTTGTTCCGGAAGAAAAATGTGCAGTTTGTTGAAGTGGAAATTGATGAAATAAAAATATTGCATAAGAATTTATACCAATCCATAAGATTGCTATATTAACCATTTTAAACTTCATTTTTTCTATTCCAATCCATAGTCCATAAAATAGCCCAGATAAACCTAAGCTAACCAGCAGATTAGAAATTAGACTACCCCAAAGTGTAAACGAAGCTAAAACACCAAGAACATATGTAATAGCAGCTATTCCTGCAATATTTTTAGTTGAAAAGCGACTTATTATTGATTCCTGCTTATGATAAAAGAAATAAGCCCCTCCCATACCTATGGCAAATTCAGCTAACCTGGTTCCAAAAAATGAGCCGTTCATCCAAATGTACATAGAATTAAGATGTTGCAGATTTAGTATACCTAGAAGTCGCGAAAGAATTGTAATTGAAACGGTAACAATTAAAAAAAACTTAATTCCGTATTTTTGTAAAAATTTTAATAGTAGTGGAAAAACCACGTATAGTTGAATAATAAGCCAAATAAACCACCAGGAAGGATTAATATAATAAAATAAGTAGTCGCTTGTTCTGAGTCCAATTAAGCTCAGCAGTGTGTCTTTACTGGCAGGCTCAATTTGATTACCTGGAATTAGTACAGCAATAAATAAGGTAATTAAATGAATTGAGATATATAATGGGAAAAGTCGTAGTAAGCGTTTTTTGTAAAATTCAACCATGTTGAAATTGGCCAATCCCGATTTATATGAAGACCACATCAAAGCAAAACCACTCAATATGATAAATACTCCGGGGCAACTATCGCCCAACCAACCTAAATAGTGGATGATATTAAACCCGAATGAATGACCCGTTGGGAGAAGTTGATGCATTCTTGTAGAAAAATCGGGCCAATCTGAAGAGGGATTAGTAAACCATGATTCCGAATCAAATTCTTCAACAAAATGATTAATGATAATTCCTATGAGTGCAAAGGCTTTTAGAGCATCGATCCAATCGAACTTTTTGTTGATGTCTCTTATCATACTTCAGGGGCTTTTTGCTTTAAGCTGTTAATGCTTAATGATGCAGTATAAGCGTGCATGGTTAATAAATGATAATGTTTTTGCAGCTTATTGACTACAGTCTTAAATACTTTAACTTTTTTCTCACTGCTGATATTCATTCCCGGGAAAAAGGCAAGCTCAGTAATTTGATCACCTCCAATTAAATCCAGGGGATGAAGAAGAAAACTTGGATTTGTGTGGGTTATTTTACACATAAACAAAGCAAAATTCAGATATAATTTCATTAAACCCATTGAATATCCGCTCAAATAGAGTAAGTAACTTAAGTGAAACGGTATCTTGAAAACAGGAATTGTGGAAACCGGGATTTCAAGTATGGATTTATTATCGGATAATTTCCAATGATATGGTTTTAATGGTCGGAGCCCATCCTTGAATGACCCAAAAAGCTCTTTTCGCTCTTTTCTTTCTTCCTTTGATAGATTTGAAGTCCAGAAATAATATAATCTGGCGATGGGGCCTATGTAGGTGGGTAATGTAGAAGCATCAAACTGGTATCCGCGATGCTGTAAAACTTCAAGTAAATCTTTACTCCAACTAAAGCCAGGCCCCCGAAACCCTGTTGTTTTTTGACCAGTAGCAAGAAATATAGCTTCCTCAGCTCGTTGTATTTCATCTTCAATTTGTGTTTTTGTGTAAGTTTGAAGCCATGATTCATGATGAAACGAATGGTTAGCTATTTCGTGCCCATGCTCCGAAATCATCTTCAGATATTTTTGATTTTTCTCCAGAGCGGCATCCTGTCCTACAATGAAAAAGGTAATTTTTAAATTTAACTCATCAAGGACATTTAAAACATGCGGGATAAATACATCGAGGTAGGATGGGAAGTCCTTCCAACCCTGATCGCCATGTATCTTCATGTATGACCATTGGTTATCAAGGTCAAGGGAAATGCTTGCCAAAGGTTTAATTTTACTCATCAATTTAAAGTTTTTAAAATTTCATCAAGCTTTATCTCTGCTATATTGATGGTTTCATTAACGTTTAAGGTTCCATCAGTGATATGAGAAGCATTTAATATATATACTCCAGTCATGGAGGTTTTGATATCCGGCAGTTGTTCTGAATAGTTAAGGGTGGGTAAGGCTAGAACTCTTTTGGCCCGCGCAATTCCTATAAATTTAATGTCGCTGTCAGAAAATTTAGGATACATACGTTTTAGGGAGGACAAGAATACCTTTTTGATTTCATCGTCTGAGGCCTCGAAAAGGCTGTCGTTCGAACTCAAATATTTGGGCAGGTAAATAAGGGCTTTGCCCCCCAGGTATTTTTTATCAACCAGTGCCGACATTTCAATAATACCGGTAAACGGAACCCACGTATCGGTTATATTAGTTACATAATATGGACTAATCGATTCATTAAGTACCACGGAAGCACATATCACTCCCAGATACTCAAATTTCTTAAGTGCGATTTTTTCTTCATTTGTCAGGTCTTTACACACATTGGAAGCAATATCCGAGGGGAGTGTAACAATGATATTATCAAATGTTTCAGAAGGAGCATTTGCGAAGGTTGCCATTGGTCTACGATCCATTCCGGATTTAATTTCCAGGGCTTCATGACTGGTTTTTAATACAACACCCTCAGCGGTTAATTTATTTTTAAGAGATGCAATAATTTGAGCATATCCGCCGCTCACATATCCGAACATTTCTTGTTTTAGTCCTGTGCGACGGGCGGCATACATTCTTTGTATGGTCGTCCAGATAAATGCTGCGGATGTCTTTTGATAATGATCACCCAATTTAGCGCGCAAGAGCGGCAACCAAATTTTATTAAAAGTTCTGTTGCCAGACCATTTTTTGAGCCAATCAGATACAGGTATTTGCTCCAGTCTTTTTCGGTTTTTAAGCTTTGAGGCAACGAAAATGGTGAGTCCCAGTCTGAACTTATCAAATAAGTTTAAGGGCGGAAATTTCAAAAACTCAAAGGTATTTGACATAGAATATAATTGTCCATCCGTATAAAAACCTGTTTTGGTTTCTACCCAATTGATTTGGCTTTCTAAGTCAATTTCCTTTAAAATTCCTCTTGTTCTAAGGTCTGACAATAGAATGACATGGTAAAATTTATCCCAGATAAAATCATCTATTTTCCAAGCACTAGCTAGTCCACCCAAGTCTGTGGCCGCTTCAAAAAGTGTAACCTTATGACCTTCTTGAGAAAGACGGTGAGCGAGGGTCATTCCCATTATTCCACCACCAATGATACCCCAATTTTGTTGCATAAAAATTATACGATTGAATTAATATTTTGCGCATTAAAGGCATCCTGTGCAAGTTGAGATGAAAAACTTTTGTAAACCGGAATTCGCTCAATCTTTCCGGTGTTAGCAATTACACAGCCGGTTGAACAGCTACCTGCTAATGTCTGCACATCCTGAAATTTTATTTTGTTAAAGTCGTTATCCGCGTAATGGTTGTTTAAAAAATTGCACAATCCGCTGACCTCGTTGGCAAGTCCTATTTCCAGCGTTCGGAAAGAATGATAAACAAAATTGATAAATTCATCATCAGGCAGTATCGTGCCACGTCCAATGCCGCAATACTTAATGGATGTATGTTTAAAATCATCTTTTTGATATGTATTACATCCATCCATAACGCCTTTTAATACTGGTGCTTTGGCAAGAATTTGGACCCTTTCTTTGAAATACATTTGATGAGCTGTACCAACAATTATGTATTCTGCCTGCTTTACCGCTTCATGAATGTCCCCGGTAAATATGTTGTCCAGTTTATACTTCAATAGGTTTTGATCTGTCATCTTAACGAATGGATCATGAATCATTACTTTGCATCCCTTTTTTTGCAGTTGCAATGCTAATTGCAGGGTGGGGGAGTTTCGGGTATCTTCTGAGTTAAAGCGATAAGCGGCGCCTAAAATGGCAATATTTTTACCATCTGCTTTTCCAAAATTCTTTTCGAATAGTTTGATCGTTTCTGAAGGGGATTCGTCATTGATGATTCTTGATTTTAGAATAAGGCTGTGTTTTGTATCAGCTCCGTTTTCGATTTGACGCCACCAGAGTAATATTCCATCTTTTGGGAGACAATGACCACCTACGCCAACTGTAGGGACCAGTATTCCTCCACTGGGAACAACATTGGGATCATTGCTGGCAAGATCATTTTGTGTAAGTTTGTTGTTAACTTCGTCCCGTAATTTATAGAAGTCAATTTGATGCTCATCGCAATACCTGACGATTTCTGAAGAAAATGCAATACGTACATCGCGATAAGCATTTTCAAGGGTTTTCACAACTTCTGCCGTTAAACTGTTTGTAGCATACAATGTTCCCTTGGTTACAATATGTTTGTAAAGGTGTTGAATCAATTTTGGAGTATCCGGGTGAAGCCCGGCAGTGAGCTTATCCGATTGAATGACCCGTTCCATAAGACGGCCAGGCATAACCCTGTTTGGGCTGTTACCAAGCAAAATATTCTTGCCCTCTATCAGGCCATATTTGGCAAAATGTTCCTTCATCAACGTAACCATTGATGATGGAGCAAGGGTTGATTCAAACACGATTAGCGGAACTTTATTTGCTGGTTTTTTTTGAAGAGCTTCGGCCAGACTTGTCAGCCCTCCAAACAATGGTACATAATCAGGACCAAAGCCGGCTTTATCGGTTTGAATGGCAATCAATATAACATCTGCGTCAGAAAGAGAATTATAGTCCCAACTTGCGCTTAGTATTCCATCCTTCACATTTTTTTCAACTATTTCATTGAGTCCAGGTTCAATACCTCCAATTACTGACTTTCCCTGATTAATTGCCTCAACTTTCCAACCGGAGTTAAGTGAATTTCGCTGAACGACACAGACTTTTGCAGGTTGTTCTGTACCAATTTTAATTCGGGCATTTGCCAATAAGGCAGCCATGGGCATGCCAACAATGCCGGGACCTATTACGCCTATCTTTTCAACTTTCCAGCTATGTTGCGATCCATCGGATAATGTAAAATTCATTTTAATAAGTAGTTTAAGTAGGAATAAATAAAAATTAGTTTCTTTAGTTAATAGATTTAGTTCATCATATTTCCCATTTCTGTTTAATTATTACCGGACATCCCTGAACCACCCTGCCCTCCTTGAAAAAAGGAGGGTGTCCAGCTTCGATTACCTTATTCATGGTGCGTAATTATTTGTCAATAAACCTGCTAAACCACAACTCAAGACTCAACATACCCCATAATTGCCGGCTAAATGGATGTTGGGACATGATAATCTTTTCGACTTCTTTTGCGTTAAAAATTCCTCTGTTTTTGCTTTTTTGAGACAATAAAGTATCTGCAATGAAATTTTTAGCTTCATTTTTAGCCCATATATTAAAAGGTACCGGGAAACCCATCTTATCTTTACGGTTGAGGATGAGCGGAGGTAAATAGTCTCCAACAGCGCGTTTAAGAATGTATTTCATTTCTGCCCCTTTAAACTTCATAGATGGTGGCATTGAGGCAATCAGATCAACAATTCGACGGTCTAAAAATGGCACCCGCGATTCAATGGAAACGGCCATACTCATTCTATCCTCAACTTGCAGTAATGCCGGAAGACTTCCAAACATATCAAAGTGGGTCATTTTATTAAAGTAAGAAAGGGTATTCGGATCATTAAAAAGTTGTTTATACCTGCCAAAAATGTTTTCACGAATATAACTTTCAAGAAATTCGGGAGTATAGCAGTCTAAAGAGCCTTCCATTCTGTCAATTAAATAGAAGTACCGTTTGTCCATGGGCTCAAATGCCTCCTTTGCTAAAAAAGTTTTAAGCATGGGCAGGTATCGTTTGATATATGGTAAGTTTGGAAGAATGGATTTTAAAGAAACAATATGTTCTCCTTCCTCCATCGTTTCCAGAACAGCTCCTTTAATAGCTTGTTCCAGGTAGGCAATTACATACCGAGCATACCCTCCAAAGATTTCGTCGCCCCCTTGACCACCCAGAACGACCTTAACATTTTCAGATGCCAGTTTGGAGACCATATATTGAGGAAATAAACCTGGTCCGGCTACTGGCTCATCCAAATGATAAATCAGTTTTGGAAGCAAATCGATAAAGTCGGTTGCTGTGGGATATACTTCATAAGATTTAGCATTACTAGCAGCCGTAACTTCCCGAATATACTGGATTTCATTAAATTCGGGTCCTTCATTAAATGCACCAGAGAAAGTTAATAACTGATGCGGTAAATTTTTGGCAGCAATCATTGTAACCAGACTTGAATCGAGACCTCCACTCAAATAGGTTCCCAAAGGTACGTCGCTTCGTAATTGAATACGAACAGTATCTTCAATCAACCTTCGCAATTCTGAAACAAAATATTCTTCAGTATGAAATTTGTCAATGCTAAAATTGGGAGTCCAATATTTTATAAGGTTAATTTTTAAGCTATTGGCGTCTATAACCATGTAATGCCCCGGCGCAAGCTTACTAATATTTCTAAATAAGGTATCATCTCCGAGAATAAACTGAAAAGTGAGATAATCGTTTAATCCCTGATTGTTTAATTCGGCAGAAACGGCTGGGTGTGCAAGTAAAGCCTTAATTTCAGAAGCAAAAAGAATGCATTCGTCATTTTTAAAAAAATAGAGAGGTTTTATTCCAAAATGATCTCTAGCTGCAACTATATGATTGCGTTTTTTATCATATATGAGAAATGAAAACATCCCATTTAGGTGGTTAATACTATCACATCCATATTCTTCATACATTTTTAAAATAACTTCTGTATCGGAATTTGTCCGGAATGTATGTCCTTTTCGTTTTAATTCTTCACGTAACTCAATGTAATTATAGATCTCACCATTAAAGACAATCACATTGTTTTCAGTCGTCATGGGTTGGTGGCCGCTAGCCAAATCAATAATTGAAAGACGTTTATGATAAAATCCTACAGCATTATCGATAAAATGCCCCTCGTCATCAGGTCCCCTATAAGAAATTATAGATGCCATTGATTTTAACACATTAAAATCAACTGGTTGGCTTTTATTTATGATTCCAGTAAATCCGCACATAAAATAAAGTACAAAAACTTAAACTTAACAAACACAAATAACCGAAATATAACTGAAAATTTCAAATTGATGTATAAGTATAACATAAAATACGTGCACGTTTGAGTACAATTTTTGATGAGTTAATCACACAATTTTTGTCATTGATCAAATTCTTGAAATGGCTGTATTTTTGATGAATGTATCAAATTGTTAGATAAACAGTTTTTATTTCGTGATCAAACAACTTAATTAATAATCTAATTTTCTATACTTTACAGAAAATAAAATTAAAATGTTTGATGAAAAAAAATTATCTTTACACCGTGAACAGAAACAAAAAGTACCCATTATTTTTATTTTGGCAGTCAAAGTAAAATTAATAACTAGATCAAATAAAACTACTTATACGTTTATATGAAAGCAAATTTTGACAGCAATTTAGAGGATTATACCCAGCTTAAGAAAAGCCAGGTAAAGGAATGCAAGGTAGGTTTCTTGGTTAGCAATTTTTCAAACACTATCACAAGAAGTAATGACCTGATCGAAAGTATTCGTAAAGAGACAGGAGACGAAATACTGGAATTTCTATCATCGCGCATTTCATTGAGTAATCAGCAACAAGTGTTGTTTACTTCAAAGAGCGAGAAATTTTATGATAAAATTGATTATAATAATATAAAAGCTGTTATTAATTTGGATCTGGTTAATAAACATCAGGATATTAACCAGTGGTTTTGTTCTATTAATAATTTTCTTCCTGATCAGGGATTTTACGCAGGATGTGTTGAAACCTATCAAAACAGGAAGCAAAAAATAACCCATCGCTATGGAAAACAAATGGCTAAGGTCATTGAGCTTGGGGATTTCATCTTTAACAGGGTTATATCCAGGTTAAAATATACAAAAGGAATATATAAATTTATTACTAATAACAAATACAAAGCCCTCTCCCTTGCTGAAACGCTTGGTCGTTTTGTTTATTGTGGGTTTGAAGTTATTGACTATAAAGAAGTAAACGGATTAATGTATTTTGTAGTAAAGAAAAAATGCGAGCCGAAAAATTTTCACAATGTGCCGGATGGTTTGATTTTTTCGATGAATCGAATTGGAAAACATGGCAAGCTGATTAAGGTTTACAAAGTACGTACAATGCACCCATATTCAGAGTTTTTGCAGGACTTTATTGTTAAGCGGAATGGGTATAACCATTTGGGAAAACCTGCTAATGATTTCCGGTTAACAGCCTGGGGTAAGATATTTCGAAAACTATGGCTCGATGAAATTCCTCAGATAATAAATGTGATTAAAGGTGATTTGGCATTGGTTGGCGTACGTCCTCTTTCCCAGGTA
>WSSedL1CaDRAFT_10001138_pt1 | contig 16495 bp, 9 predicted proteins | sample WetSurSL1Cattail_FD_9464 | JGI IMG/M metagenome (IMG submission 9464)
AGGGTGGAATATCAAGTTTAATTACAGAAAATCTATTATGCTCAGCTATCATATTGGTTAGACAAAGCCATAACTCTTTTATAGAAATTCTTTGCTGTTTATTATAATATAAATCAATAGCCTCGTTAATGAATTCATTTATTTTTGGAGATATTCTGGGATTTCCTTTGCCTCCACAGTTATGATAGGAGGGCAGCAATGATCTGATGTCACCACATGACTCTTTATATGCTTTAAGCCATCTGTAAATGCTCTGGCTGCTAACCGTATGATATACTAAACAATCATTAAGATTTCTTTTTGCTTTCTTAGGATTAACAGACCAAGAATTAACCTCATCTGCTCTTGAAATGGCATTCTGCTCTGAAAGTTCAAGAAGGGGTTTAATTACCTCGTATCGAAAGATTGCCTCCTCCTTAAAACTTGAGACATCTAATTCACCTAAGGCATAGGATGTATTAATGCCACCACTAGTCTTTGATAAGTTCTTACCGGTGCATTCAAATTTAAGATCTCCATTACTTAAAGCTGTAATTAATTCAGCTTGTGTAAATATTTGTGTCACATTGAAATTCTCTTTTTCAACCTGCACTTTTAAATTGGGTAACTTTTTTAATATTTGATACGTATCTTCAAAGAGCATGAACCTAATACCAGGCTTTAGTAGAACAGGAAACATTATCTCACCGCCTTATTGATTATTTAAATATATTAATGAGTTTCTTGTGATGGGTACTTCTAAATTTGTACTTATTTCTTGATAATACAGCATATTTAAAATATACGCATAAATAGTCGGATTGTTCTCTTTGGCACATACTTTTGAAAGCAATTGGTTTATTGTTTGATCTTGATCCGATGAAAGTAATACATTTAAGATAGCACTCTTCATATCTTTTGGAACAATAATATTTGAGTATGAAAAGAGAAGGCATATGTTTTTAAATGAATTACCAGTTCGAATATCTTTTTCTGTGACTATTTTAAAATCTGAATATCCATTAGCATCACAATAAAGTGCAACTGCATTAAATTTATTGATAGTGATTTCATCGTGGAGTATCTTAACCAACTTGGCATGTGGTTTAACTTCAACTAGCTGCTTTCTGTCTTTTCGCTGAACTTCAAAATCCGGATAGCACTTTCTGAGTCGATTGATATCACGATAAGCAATTTCTAGTGGTTGTTCCTTGTAACAAATGACATCTCTGTCATATTCCAGTAAAAAAATATAGTCTCGTTCTATAAGTGATTCGAAAGCTACAAGTCGCTCATTTTTTTTACTTGGGAAGTATCCAATATTCTTTTTTGACCTCGTATTAACAATTTTACGTGCAGGTTTATACATATTAATCTCCATTCCGCCGCCAAGCGGCGGCACAAATAGTAATGAAAGTTTTTGACTACCTCTAATTTTTTGATAAAATAGCTTTAAGAAGCTACACTACAAAGCACGGGGAGGTGAGTCGTAAAAACCTTCTTGGTTTTAGACAGCATATTAATCAGTGTAAGTTCCATCTTCCAAGCACAAATAAGTGGCTCTATAAGACCGTACACTAAGAATTGTTTTAACACTCTGTTAAATGTGTGATGGAACAGTCAATGGCTTCTTTATCTTATTACGAAAGGAGTTTTGACCATGAAAGTTGTTTATCAAACCTGTTGTGGAGTCGATGTTCACAAATCTTTTCTCGTTGCCACAATTATCAAAACCACTTCCGGAGCTGAACCTTCTTATCAAAAGAAGCGTTTCTCCACCTTTAACAATTCTATTCTACAATTCAAAGACTGGTTGATTGAAAACAATTGCAAAGATATCTGTATGGAATCCACCGGTAAATACTGGGTCCCTGTTTTTAACCTTTTAGAAGACGAAATCAACGTCATCATCGCCAACCCGAAATGGGTTAAGGCTGTCAAAGGAAACAAGGACGATACCAAGGATTCTAAATGGATTGGTGATTTATTTCGATTAGGGTTGGTTCCTGGTAGCTTTATTCCCTGTAAGGAAATACGTATTCTTCGCGAATATACCAGATACCGTTATAAGCTGACTTCCTGTAAATCAGGAGAAAAGAATCGGTTTCAGAATGCGCTTACTGTTTGTAATGTCGCTTTAGATTCTGTCGTTTCCGATGTCTTTGGGAAATCAGCTACATCTATCATTGATTACCTAATCGAGCAATCTGACAATTCCATCAACCACGAAGAAATATCTTCCAGACTTCTATGTTCACTAAAGAAGAAGTCTGACAGTGTCATTGAATCCATCGACGGTCACCAGATGGCTGATTCCCAAAAGTATCGGATGCGCCTCATCCGCGCACATATGGATTATATCATATCTACAATAAATGATATAGACACTATGATTGAATCTTTGATTGCTACTCATGAAAATGCTGTCCAGTTACTTTGTACTATTCCAGGTATTGACCGCAATAGTGCAATCACTATTATTTCTGAAATTAGTACAGATATGTCTCAGTTTTCATCTTCAAAACGTTTATGCTGTTGGGCTGGATTAACTCCGAGCAACAACGAATCTGCAGGTAAAAAGAAGTCAGTCAGAATAACACGTGCCGGTGTCTACCTCAAACCTGCATTAGTACAGTGTGCTCATGCAGCCGTAAAATCTGAAAAGTCTCCTTACTACAAAACCAAATATGAACGTATTCTTAAACGTCGCGGAAAGAAACGAGCTATCATTGCAATCGCAAGGATGATTTTAACTGCCATTTACCAGATGTTCAATACAGGTGAAGCATGGAATCCAAGCGATTTATTTAAGATTGATATGCCTATGCCACTTGTTGAAAAACAAAGAGAAAAGGCTATCAAACAAGCTTTGAAATTTCTAAAAAGTGAAGGGATTTTACCCGTTTCACTAGAAGCCTCTTAAAGTAAATTTGTAAAATATATACTCATAAAAAGTTATTTTTTGAATAGCTTGGTCAAATGCGGCCATTTTTTGGCTATCCACTACTTTCTTTCACACTATATTACTCCTTTAAAATTTATTGGCTTTATTTTTTAATAATAGTAACTGTTACTGATATATATAATAATATATTAATACTTATTTGTCAATAACGTTTTTATTTATTTTAACATTTTTCACACTAGCAAACATAACCGCATAAGGCTACAAACACAATTATTAAAATATGCAGTATATAATAATGAATTTCCAATGCACTTCATGTTTATTTCTAACGGACTCATGTTTTTACGAGACTAGAAAAAAATCACGCCGCCATACCATGGCAGCGTGACACAACTTTCATATATATTTATGCTTTATCTATTCTTTATTACAGCAATTGCTGCAACGGCCGTAGAAAAACGTAACATGACCATCAATCTTACCAACAAATCCGGCTCCTGCAATTACATTGATATGATCAATTGATTCCATCTCAATATCCAGAACTCTTCCGCAGCCTTTGCACAGAAAATGATAATGCATCATGGCATTTCCATCAAAACGATCGCAGCCGTCCTGACAGTTTAACTTCATGATTTCGCCCTGTTCTGCCAAGAGATTCAAGTTACGGTATACGGTTCCAAGACTGATATTCGGATAGGACTCACGTATATTCATATAAACAGTATCTGCAGTCGGATGCTCTTTTGTCTTCGATAAATAATCCTTAATAGCTTCCCTTTGCCTACTGTACTTATTAACTGCCATAATCGACCTCCACATGCTCTATCCACAAATACAAAATAACAAACTATCAATTATTTGTTTTCTAGGATAACAGTAATAATTATTATTATATACATCATATTTTATTTGTCAAGGTCAAATTTACCTATAAATTAATTGGCTTTTTGTAAATTTTATTAGGACCTTATGTACCACTATGTACTTCATCCAAGCGGAAGCGTGTTGCAAATGAACGATTTTATGTATTACCATTCACTAGCGAAATTGTGCAAATTGACGATAGACATAATAAAAGTAGGCTTTGATACCCATAAAAAAAGCTGCAAATCAATTCATTTCCAGAAGACGAAACAATTTGAGTCACAGCTTTGCTATTTTTACTTTCTGTTTGCCGGTTCTATATTAATGCTCTTACCTTTAATCTTGGCCGACTTCATTACCTGAATTACTTCCGATGCATATTCCCTTGGTATTTCTACAAAGGTATATTTATCATACATGTCAATGGAACCGATTAATTTACCCGGCATTCCGGTCTCTCCGGCAATCGCACCAAGGATATCTCCCGGTCTGATTTTTTGGTTTTTACCCAGATTGATAAACATTCTTACCATCCCTGCTTCCGCACCTGTATCGCCAAAATCCTCAGTCGTTTTTACCTCTTCTGCCTTAATTGCTTCATCTCCCATCATCATCTTCAGGAAGGCTGCAGCGATATCTAAGGTTGTAAAATCCTCGTCATTTACTTTGCTTTCGATTAAATCTACCATTTTTGAGAGATCTTCATTTTCGATAATAGTTTTTAACTTATCCAATATTTTATCAGCCTTGACAGCATTGACATCATTCAAGGATGGAATCGGCTGTGCTTTTATCTTGGTATTACAATATCTCATGATATCTCTAAGCTTATATAATTCTTTGCCGGCAACTAAGGTAAATGCTCTGCCTTCGCGGCCTGCACGACCCGTACGGCCAATTCTGTGTACATAGTATTCATCATCTTGCGGCACATCGTAATTAAAAACCGCTTCCACATCATCCACATCGATGCCTCTTGCTGCAACATCGGTAGCCACAAGTATTTCAGTTCTTCCGTTACGGAAGCTGCTCATAACGCGGTCTCTCTGCTGTTGCTTGAGGTCTCCGTGCAGTCCTTCCGCAAAATATCCTCTGCCCTGCAGCGATGAAGTCAACTCATCCACTTGTTTCTTGGTATTACAAAAGATAAGTGACAGCTTCGGATTATACATATCTATAAGCCTCGACAGCACATCTTCCTTATTCCTTTGGGTTACTTCGTAATAGAACTGTTCAATCTTTGGTACGGTAAGTTCTTTCTTAACCACACGGATAATTTCCGCATTCTTCTGATATGTTCTGGCAATATCTATAATCGGTTGCGGCATGGTTGCCGAAAAAAGAACCGTCTGACGTTCCTCCGGAACTTGGCTTAAGATTGTTTCAATATCCTCACGAAATCCCATGTTTAACATCTCGTCCGCTTCATCCAAAACGACCATTTTAACAGCATCAAAATTAACGGTTTTTCTTCTCATATGATCCATAACGCGTCCGGGTGTTCCTATGATAAGCTGAACTCCTGCTTTTAATGAACGTATCTGCTTTGAAATTTCCTGTCCTCCATATACCGGGAGGATTTTGATTCCATGCATGAATAGACCGAGCTTACGAATCTCTTCTGCCACCTGTATTGCAAGTTCTCTTGTAGGACACAGAACAATTGCCTGAAGGGTTCTGTCCTTCGGATTTATTAACTGCATGAGCGGTATTCCAAATGCTGCTGTCTTGCCGGTTCCGGTCTGCGCCTGTCCGACAATATCCCTCCCCGCAAGTATGATGGGAATTGCCTTAGCCTGTATCGGAGACATCTCCTCAAAGCCCATCTCCTCAACAGCACGAAGTATATTGGGGTTTAATTCTAATTCTTCAAATTTTGTTACTTCCATTCTTAATTCCTTTCTTTGTATCTTTTATCTCATATATTTCCCACTATTATTCTTCCTATGTACGCCCTACTTATATTATAGACACACATATTCATCTTATACTACAAAATAATAGAACGCATTATTCTATACGATAAAATCAGCTCCTGACCCAACAGGACCGAGAGCTGGTCAACCATGTTATTATGAAATAGACACTCCGCGTAGTATAACACTCCGATAAATTCTTGTCAAGAAATTTTCATTACAGCGGTATTCTCTATTGTTACCGTTCAACCTTCAAAGAGATGTATTCGGACTGGGGAAAAATGATTTCCCGGTTTTGTAACTATCCTTGTTAGGCTGAACTGTAACATTCTATCAACAAACACTGTATTGTTGATTATCCCTTTTCATAACTTTAATTGATTGACTAATTACCTTGCACTGCGTTTTCCCACCCTCTGAGGCGGCCTGTTATTTTTATCTGTATGAGAAGCGGTTTTCTTAATTTGGCCAGATACTTTATGATCATCGGTTTTCTTACCTTGGCTGTATACTTTATGATCATCGGTATTCTTACCTTGGCTGTATACTCTATGATCATCGGTTTTCTTACCTTGGCTGTATACCCTACGATCATCGGTATTCTTACCTTGACTGTATACTTTACGATCATCGGCCTTCTTGCCTTGACTGTATGCTTTACGATCATCGGTATTCTTGCCTTGACTGTATGCTTTACGATCATCGGCCTTCTTGCCTTGACTGTATGCTTTATGGTCATCGGCCTTCTTGCCCTTAGCGCTGGTTTGGTTCCTGTTTTCTGCTTTGCCTATTGTACTCTTTTGCTCACGATTGGAACTTATATTTTGTCTATCTGTTCCTTTCTCCTTGTATACTTTGCCTTGAAACGGCTTATCTTTGCTTATCCACTGTTTTTCCTTGGCAAACTGTCTCGGACGAATCAGGCATTTTTTATCAAAGCCAATCAAGTCCACACGATCTGCCTTTCTTAGTGCTTCTACAACAAGGTCATAATTCTTAGGATTACGGTATTGAATTAATGCCCTTTGCATTGCCTTTTCATGCGGCGACTTTGGTACGTAAACCTCAGTCATTGTCCTAGGATCCAGTCCGGTATAATACATACAGGTCGAAATTGTTGAGGGTGTCGGGTAGAAATCCTGAACCTGCTCCGGCATATAGCCAAGATCTCTGAGATACTCCGCCAGCTCCACAGCCTCTTTTAGGGTTGAGCCCGGATGAGAGGATATCAGATAGGGTACGATGAACTGGTTCTTACCTAACTTCTCATTTATTTTCTTAAATTTCGTAACAAATTTCTCGTATACCGAATTAGAGGGCTTGCCCATCAGTTCCAATACGCCGTCATTAATATGCTCCGGAGCGACCTTAAGTTGTCCGCTGACATGGTGCTCGCATAGCTCCTGAAAGAAGGTTTCATCCTTATCCTCGATCAGATAATCATAACGAATACCCGAACGAATAAATACCTTCTTTACATTCGGAAGATTACGTAGCTTTTTAAGTAGAGCCAGATAATCCTTATGATCAATCCTTAGGCTCTTACAGGGAGTCGGAGTAAGACATTGCTTATTGAGACATGCTCCCTTCGATAGCTGCTTTTCACAGGCCGTGTGTCTGAAATTGGCGGTAGGTCCTCCGACGTCATGGATATAACCTTTAAAATCCTTGTCCCAGATCAATTGATTGGCTTCTGCTATAATTGATTCATGGCTTCTGGTCTGCAATATCCTTCCCTGATGAAAGGTTAGTGCACAGTAATTACAGCCACCAAAGCAACCTCGATTGCTGGTAAGGCTGAATTTTACCTCTTCGATTGCCGGTATTCCGCCAGCTTCAAGGTACGAAGGATGGTAATCCCTCATATAGGGCAGTGAATATACTCTGTCCATTTCTGTCTGTGAAAGAGGTTTTGCCGGTGGATTCTGAACCACATATTCCTGTTCCTTATATTGTTCAACCAACCTTCTTCCCGAAAATGGATCCGTATTGCAATACTGGGTATAGAAGCTGGCTGCAAATTCCTTCCTACTGTTTGCGATACTCTGGTAACTTGGCAGTATCACTGCATCATAAACCGATTCCAAATTCTTCGCTTTCACTACAGTCCCATTAATATAGGTAATATCTTTAATGTCAATTCCGCTATCAAGTGCTTCCGCTATCTCAACAATGGAATGTTCCCCCATACCGTAGGAAACAATATCAGCTTGTGAGTCAAGAAGAATTGATCTCTTAACCTTATCACTCCAATAATCGTAATGAGCCAACCTTCTAAGGGAGGCTTCAATACCCCCGAGAATAATTGGGATATTCTTGTATTGCTTCCGTATCAAATTACTATATACGCATGTTGCGTGGTCCGGACGTCTCCCCATCACTCCTCCCGGAGCATAGGCATCGGACTGTCTGCGCTTTTTGGCAACCGAATAATGGTTTACCATGGAATCCATATTACCCGAACTTACTAAAAATCCAAGTCTTGGCATCCCTAGTACTGTTATGCTTTTCTCGTCCTTCCAGTCCGGCTGCGCGATAATTCCAACCTTATAACCGTGGCTTTCTAATACTCTGCTTATAATCGCCGAACCAAAGGAAGGATGGTCAACATATGCGTCCCCGGTGATAAACACGAAGTCGCATTGCCCCCATCCTCTTAGTTCCATATCATTTGTATTGATAGGTAAAAATCCTTTTTGCATGCCTTACATTCTTTCTTATTATTGTGCAGCAGCCGTAGGTGTTGCTACAGGTGTAGGTGCAGGCGTAGGTGTAACATCATTTTTTGTTACTTTAGCATTATCTACCGCAAACTCCAGTGCCTTCTTTAATAGGATATCATCCATGATATCCTCTTTAGTTATATGTGACAATAATTCTTCTTCGGAAGCCGCGCTGTAATCTTTTACATATTGAGCAATCTTACTAGAGTAATCCGCATCCGTAACAGTCATGCCTTCTGCTTTAGCAATCGCTCTCTGCGCCATTTCCAACCCGGCATAGCTCTGAGAAATTTGTACTAAGTTGGCATCAAAATCCTCCCGCGTAGAACCAATTGCATCAAAATACTGGCTTAATGTCATACCAAAATTATTATATACCGTCTGGGTTACGTAATTCTCATACGAAGCGGAATAATAATCAAGTAACGACTGCGGGTAGGAAGTAATTGTTGAGTTGCTCACAACCTTTTCCAGAACGCCACTGGAGATTTCCGATTGAGCACTTGATTCATTGGCAGCTTCCATATTTTCTTTTATTGTCTTCTTGTATGCAGCAATGGAATCATAATCTGTATTATTTTTTACATAATCCTCTGTAAGCTCGGGAATTACATATTTCTGTATTTTATTAATAGTTACATTAAATACTACCGCTTGTCCCGCCAACTCCTCGACACCGTAATCTTCTGGAAAGGAAAGGTCAATTTCTACCTTTTCTCCAACCTTCTTACCGATAAGACCCTCTTCAAAACCCTCGATAAATGAGCCTGAGCCGATTTCGAGATCAGAACCTGTTGCAGTCCCACCATCGAAAGCCACTCCATCCTTCAAGCCTTCATAATCAATGTTAGCAACATCTCCGGTCTGAACTACATCCCTGTCGGTAATCTCAACAAGAGATTTCGCGTTTTCTAATTCATATGCTATTTCAGCATCCACTGAGGCATCCGTTACAATTACTTTATCTACAGAGACCTCAATCCCTTTATATTGTCCCAATTTGAAATAATCATCAACATTATATACTTCCTTCGGCGGGATTGTTATTGCTGTTGCAGCTTCATCCGATGTATCTGTTGTAGCAGGTGTAACCGTTACATCAGATTTATCGCCGCTTATTATATTGCTGGGGTTCTTTGTGCATCCCCCCGCAAGAAGCATTAAGCTTAATCCCATAATTAATAATACTTTCTTTTTCATTTCATTTATCCTTTCCAATCTCAATTGACCAGCCTGTGGCTTCACCATTATATATTTGCAGTGCTATCTTTCTTTATACCACATTTTTATTTAAAAGAAAAGTCAAAAACCATAGTTCACAAATATTTCATGGATATAAATACATATTTTCTGCCTTACGCCGGACGATATGTCATTCCTTTATATCTTCTCATACCGGTCAATGTCCATAACGAATATAGTCGCTCCTCCTACATTCACCGCCACGTTCATTGACGCATATTCCGGAACACCGATGGAATTCGTAATAATCTGCCGCCTCGGACCGCATTCCTTCTTAACAATCTCAATCACCTTCTCGACCTCGTCTGCTTCTGTACCTATCATCAGTGTCGTGTTACCTTCCCGCAGAAAACCTCCTGTTGATGCCAATTTCGTTACATAATATCCATTTTTGTTCAATGCCTCTGTAACGTAACCACTATCAACATTGTGGACAATTACATAGATTAATTTCATGGAATACCCTCCTCTAATGAGCACAATATCACTGTCCTTGTTATGATAACATTATATGATATGATAAATGCAATGTAAAGAAAGATCCTATACTTAAAAGCTAATTTAGAGTTATAGTTCAGCCTAGCGAGGTTAATGACAAGACAGGGAAAAATGTTTCCATATAGGACAGAGCCAAAGTACCGACGAATGCAAATACTCCTATAATTTCTCTACACCCAGCGTAACATCCTCGCCGTTCAAATTCCACTCTTTTGTATAACCCTTGACTTCATCAAGGATGATCTCTTTCGCCAGCACCTCGGATTTGATTTCTTCCTCATTACGAAGCAGAATCGCCTTGATTTTATCATTACCCATCTCAGATATACGAATATTATCCATAACCTCGAAATCCGCTTCCTTACGCATGGTCTGAATTTTACTGATAATCTCTCTTACATAACCCTCTTCAATTAATTCCTCGGTCAAGTTGGTATCCAATATTACGGTAATCCCGTGGTCTGAATTAGAGACAAAGCCCTCTGTCTGAGCTGCCTCAATCAACAAATCCTCTTTATCAAGCACTGCTTCCACACCGTCCAAGGTAATCAACAGATGTCCGGAGGCATTGATTTTATCCATAGCTGCATTGCCGTTAAGTTCGGATAAAATGGTACGAATTTGTCCGATTTGCTTTCCGAACTTTGGACCTAAGGTCTTTAATTGCGGTTTGAAACTATAAGAGGTAAAGTCTCTTACATCATCCGCAAATACAACTTCTTTGATATTAAGCTCATCCGCAATTATTTCCTTATAGAAATCTGATAGCTTTGCTTCTGCTTTTACATACATCGTTTTGATCGGCTGGCGATTCTTGATATTGGCTGTATTACGACATCCACGGCCTAGAACTACGACCTCAAGCACCTCCTCCATATTTACCTCTAATTCGGCATCAATAAAGCTTTCCTCAACGGCTGGATAATCGCAGAGATGGATACTTTTCGGTGCATTCTTATCAAGATTAACCACAAGGTTCTGATAGATATCCTCGGTCATAAACGGAATGAACGGAGCGGATAGCTTAGCTGTAGTTACCAGTGCAGTATAAAGTGTCATATAGGCATTGATTTTATCCTGTGGCATTTCTTTTGCCCAGAAGCGTTCGCGACTTCTTCTTACGTACCAGTTGGAGAGCTCATCTACAAAGTCTGCAAGTGTTCTTGCAGCCTCTGTGATGCGGTAATTATCCAGATGCTCATCAACCTGCTTTGTCAATGTGTTTAATTTGGAGAGCAACCATTTATCCATAACCGGAAGCTTATCATATTCCAATTTATATTCGGTAGCATTAAAATTATCAATATTGGCATAAAGAACGAAGAATGCATACGTATTCCATAGCGTTCCCATGAATTTTCTCTGTCCTTCGGTTACAGCACCGTCATTAAATCGGTTTGGTAGCCATAAGGCAGAGTTAATATAGAAGTACCAGCGAATTGCATCGGCTCCGTGCTTTTCCAGTGCTTCCATCGGGTCTACCGCATTTCCCTTTGATTTGGACATCTTCTGACCGTTCTCATCCTGAACATGTCCCAGTACGATAACGTTTTTGAATGGTGCTTTCTCAAAGATCAACGTGGAAATTGCAAGCAGAGAATAAAACCATCCTCTGGTCTGATCCACTGCCTCACTGATGAAATCAGCCGGGAAATTATCCTCAAAAATATCTTTGTTATCAAAAGGAAAGTGCCATTGTGCAAACGGCATAGATCCCGAATCGTACCAACAGTCAATTACCGGTTTAACACGGGTCATTGTCTTGCCACACTCCGGACATCGAAGGGTAACCGCATCAATATATGGCCTGTGAAGCTCTATGTCCTCCGGGCAGTTATCGGACATCGATTTAAGTTCTGCGATGCTTCCGATGCAGTGACGGTGTCCATCCTCACATTCCCATATAGGAAGAGGGGTGCCCCAATAACGGTCACGAGAAAGGCCCCAATCCTGGACATTTTTCAGCCAGTCACCAAATCGACCCTGCCCGATGCTCTCCGGCATCCAGTTGATGGTGTTATTATTGGCTATTAGCTGATCCTTAACCGCGGTCATCTTAATAAACCATGATTCTCTTGCATAATAAATCAAGGGCGTATCACAACGCCAGCAAAACGGATAGCTGTGTTCGAATTTCAGTATCTTAAAGAGTAGGCCTTTTTCTGCGAGCTTCTTCATGACCTGCTCATCTGCCTTCTTACAGAATAGCCCTGCAAAATCAGTTGCCTCAGGTTTAAACTCACCTTTCGCATCAATCAACTGTACAAATGGAAGGTCATAAATCTTACCTACCCTGTTATCATCCTCACCAAAAGCAGGCGCCATATGCACGACACCGGTACCGTCACTGAGCGTAACATAATTATCACAGGTAACATAAAAGGCCTTTCTGTCCACCTCTGCATAATCAAATAACGGCTCATATTCTTTATACTCTAAATCCTTACCGACATAGGTTTGGGTAACCTCATAATCACCCTCAATGACATTGAGAAGAGCTTCTGCCAGAATGTAATATTCCGTACCAACTGGAACCTGTGGCTCTTGGTCGCGTCCATGATCATGTCCGCAGGAACAGCTTCCATCCTTCTTCAAGACATTACCCTTAGAATCCACTGTCACCTTTACTTTAACATAGGTTTCCTTCGGATTAACACAAAGGGCAACATTGGAGGGAAGTGTCCAAGGTGTTGTTGTCCATGCCAGGATATATTCATTCTGTGTTCCCTTAACCTTGAACTTTGCGATTACAGACTTCTCTTTCACATCCTTATAGCCTTGCGCAACCTCATGACTTGACAGAGGGGTTCCGCATCTTGGACAGTAGGGCACAATCTTAAAGCCCTTATACAGAAGGTCCTTATTCCAAATCTGCTTTAAAGACCACCATTCTGATTCAATATAGTCATTATTGTAGGTTACATAAGGATTCTCCATGTCAGCCCAAAAGCCTACGATTCCTGAGAACTCCTCCCACATGCCCTTGTATTTCCACACACTTTCCTTACATTCTTGTATAAACGGCTCCAAGCCATATTCCTCAATTTGCTCCTTACCGTCGATGCCCAGCTTCTTTTCAACCTCAAGCTCAACCGGAAGTCCGTGAGTATCCCAGCCTGCCTTCCGAAGAACTTTATAGCCCTTCATCGTTCTATATCTCGGAATCATATCCTTGATGACCCTCGTCAATACATGGCCGATGTGCGGTTTTCCGTTTGCCGTCGGTGGACCGTCATAAAAGGTATAAGTCTCACCATCTTTACGTTCTTTAATACTTTCCTCAAAAATGTTATTATCCTTCCATAACTTGAGAACCTTCTTCTCTCTCTCAACAAAGTTTAGATCTGTGGACACCTTATCGTACATGTGAATCCTCCTTAGGTTTTTACGTAAAAAGGCTCTCATCCGAAATAGGATGAGAGCATATGCTTTCATTTAACCACCTGTTTCACGTACTTAGCCGGTCGGGCATTCATACATTATCTATATAACGGTAGATACCGGCTCAACCTACTCAGCTAAGTTTGCCTTTGGGTCTCGCAGCTATGGAGTGATTTTCAGTCATCAGTTACTCGTACCGGGCTTACACAATCCCCGACTCGCTGTCACTTTTACGAATGCTTACTCTCTCCGTCATCGTTTTTATCAATTTTTTTCATATTATTATATAAACATTAAATTGTCAAGAGAATCTCGGTAAATACTCAAAAAACAACTCCTTAATCATGTATTCCTGCGGGGGCATCTCCGTCTGGTTATAAGCAATGCACAGCTTAGCGTAAGCCGCTTCAAAGGAGATGTTTTGCAGCGGAATCGCTCCATTCTCTAATATCTCTCTGCTGGTTCTGTATAAATCCCTGTCAATATTCTTAAAGGAAATCAGGTAAAGATCAATTCCTTCCTCCCTGCATCTTTTGACAAATTCTGCAATTGAACAGTCTGCGACATCCGTACAGCCCGTTCCCGAATGATACAAGCTATGAAGAATGGCCTTGGGCTTCTTGGCAAATTGTAATATAGAGTAATCAAGTCCGGGGTATGGCCTTATTGCAATAATTTGATTATGAAAGGTAAATTTGGCATCAAATGATCCCGTATGAGAATGAATCTGCTCTTTCAACCGGTCTACCTGTGGGTTAATCCGATTATTGTTCAGAAGAAACTCTCCATTCCTGATTTCACCAAAAGCATCCCCTCCAAAGCCGGAAAACTGATCGTTATAGGAATCCGCTTCCTGAATTCTACTTGCCAGATATACGACGTTTTTACCATGGTTATCTTCATAAATCGTATAAACACCGGGCAGGGCGGTATTAATAACAAATTCCACGGAGCAGCAAAAATTATTTAGACCGTTACTTCCTTCACCATCTAAAGCATAATTACTGCCTGTTATTACAATCGGTATCTCCGTATCATTGAATATGAAGCTTATGGAGGCTGATGTATACGGTAAAGTATCCGTTCCATGTGTTACGATGATGCCGTCATACTTACTTCTGTCAATTTGCCACATCGCATTTAATAATATTTCCCAATGATTTGGAGTACAATTCTCACTCAGAATGTTAATTGGCTGTAATGTATCAAACTCCAGATCATAATGATATTTATCCTGAAACAGTTTTAAAAGATAAAATCCACTCTCCTCATCTACATCGATAGTAGAATTATGTATTCTACTTCCTATTGTCCCTCCTGTGAAAACAACAAGTATTTTTTTCATTTTTACCCCTATTCCTGCGCATTCTTTTTGCGCATATAAGTTTGTGCCGAGTGCGTTCTTCGCACTTTGGTTACGCAGGCACAAACTTTGTGAGTGAAAGATTTGAAAAACCATTTCACACTTATACCTCTCTGTCCGGATTACTTCAAATATACAGATTATATTTTTACCGTTTTCTGTGAATACGACTGAGTATTCAAGTGTCCGGTTTTCACTGAATTTAATTATCAGCTATAAGTTTCTCCTTATTATCAAGCATTATACTTCGCCTATATAATATCGTTTGTCTAATGAATAATACCCTGTTTTTTGGTGTGATAAATATTTTTATTAGTTAGGTATCAATGTTCAAATTATTTTAAATATATGATATATTATAGTTGACCGCCTTTCATACGCCGTCACCATTTTTCTGCAATGATTCCGATAAACAGCAAGGAGTTAACCAATGAAACGAAGTAGAAATACAAAAGAAGAAAAAGGGAAGTCATTATTACTATTGATAAATACAAGCTTTATCTTGCTCAATATTATCAGTATTTGCGCCATCTCAATTATTGTATTTGCGGCTTTGCAAACCTCCATTCGTGAAACCATTATACAGCTGGAGGATAATATTTATGAATCTATCTATGATGATATTGATAATATGATAACTACTCCTTTATCTGTGAATGAATCAAATAAGTATTTGATAAAAAACGGGATTATTAATATGAGTGATTCAGCGGATCGACAACGTTTTTTAACGGGTATGATCAGCGCTTCCATTGATGATATCTCCAGTGTATGCTATGTTACTGAAAATGGTACTTACTACGGTGCACAACGAAATACTACAACGAATAGGATTGAGTATAAAACCTATTCAACAACAGGTTATACAGATACCACGAGTAATTATAATTCAAAACCCGAAAACCTATACAAGGATCCAAGAACCAGTAATTGGTATATGATTGCCAAGAATAAGGGCCTACAAGTCTTTACCAGTCCGGTAAAAAATATGTTTAGCGATGACCTTATGATAACTGCCTCATGTCCTATTTATAATGATGACGGAGCCTTACTGGGTGTATTAGCATCCCATATTCGTCTGGGGACGCTCAGTAATTCCCTTCAAAGTATGCTTCAGGGAAAATTGGGTGAAGGCTTTATTATAGATAATAATACAGGCAATATTATAGCAAACTCCAACGGCACAGCAAATTACAGTATTCTGGCTGATGGATCCTCTACCGGAATACCCTTAAGTCAAGCCGATGATAAAACCATAACGGAAGCTTATCATACATATATAAAAACAGGACAAGGTAAATACTTTATTAAGTCTATGCACAAAAGATATTATGTAAACATCAACGAATACACCTCCAATGATATTGACTGGATCATCATCACCTGTATTCCGGACAGCATCCTAACCTCTGCGTTTAAAAACAATCTGTACTCGGCTGCTATTCTCTGCCTTGCTACTGTATTCATAGTGATACTTTTTACCTTTGCCGGTTCCAAAATCATATTAAAGCCGATAAGGCACCTGGTAGTTACCGCCGAACAATTATCTAAGGGCGAACTCACTGTCCGAGCCGCTGTGTTTCGAAATGATGACATCGGAAAATTAGCCCTAGCCTTT
>WSSedL1CaDRAFT_10001139_pt1 | contig 16492 bp, 16 predicted proteins | sample WetSurSL1Cattail_FD_9464 | JGI IMG/M metagenome (IMG submission 9464)
CCCATCTTCATTGGCCGCTTGCGCTGCCAATTTGGAGTCTACCGGCTCCAAAAAAGTAACACGATCGGAAAGATTCTCTATTTCCACCAACTGGCGGAGCGTCTCCAAATATTCTGATGGCAGGCAGCGCAGTATCAATTGGACTCCGGAAGTTATGGCAACCGCCATAATAATATTTTTCAAACCACGGGTAGCATCACAGCCCCCATGATAGTAAATTCGGAGAGGAGATCCTGTTTGTGCTTTGGCTTGTATTTCTGGCGTGTTTTCGCTGTCCGTGCAATTGTAGATGGCAACACCCGGAACCTGACAGCTTTGGATGTGTTTGACCCACTGAAGCATACTATTATTTACACTCAGCAGCATATCAGCGTACCCAATCAACTGACGTTCAAACCGTGCCAACATATTGCGGTGCTGACGGGGAAACATCCCCGGAAACATATCGCAGAATACATCATGAAAATCATAGATGAGCTTGCTGCCATATTTTTTCTTGTGAGCCACCCCGCACAGCAAAGTATCGATATCATTGCAGTAAACAATATCCGCCGGAATTTCACAGGTTTCTTTTGCCCATTGGATGCATCTGCAATAAAAACTAAATACCCAGCCGATCTGCTCCGAATCCGTAGCCTTTTCAGGAATACCCTGAAGAATTTCTGTCCATCGTTCTGAACGCATCAAGGTATTGTTTATGCCCAACTGATAACGGATGGATTCTTCATCATAATATTGGTTATCCAATAAAAGTGGCAGCGCTGGCCAAATATCATCCAACACGTTCATTCCTTGGGCCATTTCTCGCAAACAGGGCGTACCGGGATAATCCAAAGGATTCCAATGGAAAAAGTTGTGTTTTAGGTTGGGTAAATCCAGAAAAAATTCTTCATTTGGCGTAGGTTGCGCAAAAACATATACGGTATCTGCTTCTTCAGCAATTGCCGTTACATGCCTTTTCACACGGGTATCATACTGCAAATTGTTATTAATAAGTACCAATACATCCATGCTTCAACCTTCTTTACTCGTATTTATATATTTTTCCTTTTTCCAGAAAGCTTTCCAAGGGAATCAATGCGTTCATTCGGCTGGCACTGTACTTCGTTATGGCCGCTATTTCGGAATTCTCACGTCCTTCCATCCGAAGCTGTAATACATCAAGCTTTTTACGCGGTTTGGCATTCCCTGTTGCCTTAATTAATTTCATCACTTCATTGTATTGTTCTTCGCTAAATTCATGCGCTTTCGTCATTTTATCGCCTCGCCCGGGAAAACTCATGCTTTTTCATTTATTCCCTGTTGAAGTTCAATGGCCTCAAGAAATAATATGTAAACCTCTATGCCATGCCAAGCATAGATGTGATTATAAAAGCAATATTGGGGACAACAACAAAGTAGCTTCTCAATGAATTGTAGATCTAACTTGCTTAATCATTTTTCTTTTCCGGCTGATAAAAATTCAGACGTTTTTCTTCAATTACTAAAGGCCTGTGCATAATACGGGTATTAATATTCATGATGTACTCACCCATCAACCCAATAAAGAAAAGTTGGATGGAACTAAATAAGAAAACACCGATCAAGATTGGTGCCATTCCTGCTGCAAAAGTGTTCCAATAAATTAATTTCATTATCAGATAAATTAATGCGACAGTAAATCCAATTGCAGAAAAAATAAAGCCAAGAATAGTTGCTATCCTAAGTCCAATTTTAGTGTAAGAAGTAAAGCTAAGCATTGCTGCGTCATACAGTTTGTACCAATTATTGCTTGTTTTTCCCGCGCGGCGTTTTGCCTGTTCATATGGAATTTCTTTGCGTTTAGGCCCAAGTTCCGCTACAATTCCCCTCAAGAAAGGGGTTGGGTCATCTAATTTACGCAAAGTATCGATAAAACTTTTATCGTAAAGACCGAAACCGGTAAAATGTTCAATTTGTTCAACAGAGGACATCTTCTTAATGGTTTTATAGTAGCAGGAACGCAAGAAATACACAATTCGATTTTCTTTGCTGGTTGTTTTAATTCCACAGACAATTTTATATCCATTTTCCCATTCGTGGACGAATTGAGGAATCATATCGACCGGGTCTTGAAAATCAGCGCACAGCAAAATTGTACAATCTCCTGTTGTCTGGCATAGTCCATAATAAGGAGAATTGAACTGACCAAAATTTTTTGAGTTGAAAATTGCTTTTATATTTGCGTTCTCAGAGCACAACTCTGTCAGTACACTTTCCGTGCGGTCAGAAGAACAGTTATCTATAAAAACCATTTCATACTGATAGTTTGAAAGCTGCTGCTGAATCACTTGGATCACAGCTTCTGAAAGCGGACGTACATTTTCTTCTTCATTGTATGTTGGCACTAAAATGCTAATCTTTTTCATATTACTCTTCACCACATCTTAAGACTTCTATAATACAGGATACCCCTTGCTCAAATGTAACCCGCGGATGCCACTTGGTTTCCTTCACAAGTTTGCCGATAACAGGTTCTATACTCACCATGCCAGTTGTTGGATAAGGTACAGAACCATAAAGTAGATGGCTCTGGGAATTAGCTATGCGAGCCATCTCTTCTACATATTCTTTTAAAGGCTTTGCTATTCCGCTACCAAAATTATAGGCCCCATCAGCACAGTCCAACTCTATTATCTTTTTAACGCCTTGCACCGCATCAGTAATATATATATAATTCCACATTTGCTTACACGCTGTTAATTGGCAATCTTCATTTTTCAACATTTTTCGTAATATAGAAATAATCATAGTCCCTTCGAAATCATCCGGACCATAAAGACTAAAAAAACGCGGTTCTTTAAAATGGATTCCATTTTTGTTGCAAAGAGAAAATGCATCTTCATAAAATTTCAGTTTCCATTTCCCATATTCCGTGTTAGGAATACATGGGGTTTCTTCCGAAATTGGGCAATTATACGCGCCATACTCTGCCTGGGAACCAGCACTAATCACTGTAGAACATCCAAGCCTCAGTACAGCATCCAGCGCTTTCATAGAGCATTGATAATTGTGCTCCTGCATAGTTGCGTCCATTCGGTTGGTCCCTCGCGTACCATTCCACGCCAGATGCACAAAAGCATTGCAAGGTTTTGGAACAAACTGGTCTAAACTTGAATAATTCTCCATATCAGCTTCTACTAAATAAATCTTTTCAGAGGCCGGAAGCAGCCCAACTTTTTTGGAGTTAGGACGTACTACTGCATATATTTCAAAATCCCCTGTAAGGAGTTCCTGAATTAACTTTACACCTATAAAGCTAGTGGCACCCGTTATCACAACTGTTTTCATGCTTTTTCACCTAACAGCTCACGCACAGTTTGAGTTATTTTCTCTGCAGACATACCATAGCAATTGCGCAAATAAGCTTGATCGCCTACAATGCTGGAATACTCGTCATGCAACCCAATGCGCCTTAAATAAGCCTTCTTTTGTGGCATTTCTGCAAGGACCTCTGCTACTGCCCCGCCAAAGCCGCCATTAATATTATGTTCTTCGACAGTTACTATAAGGTCAAATTTTTGTGCACAATTGTATAGAGTTTCTTGATCAAGAGGCTTGACCATAGGAAAACTATAAAGTGCTGTACTTATACCTGCGATATTCAATTTCTCAGCAGCTTTCTTAACTTCGCTCAAAATCCCACCTGTAGAAAGTAAGCAAACTTTAGTACCATCCATTAAGCATATTCCGTAGCGCAAATCAAGATTATCTGAGGATAAATGAACACGTGGTTCTCCGCCTTTCCCTAAGCGGAGATAACATGTACCCGGGGTACGATATACAAGTTCAAGCGCTGCTTCCGCCTCAGATAAATCACCGGGTGCTAAAACTGTTACGTGAGGCAACGACCTCATAATTGCGATATCCTCGGTAGCATGATGGCTCATACCTAAGCTGCCATATGCAAAGCCGCCTCCTACCGCGATAACTTTAACATTAGCATCATGGTAGGCTGCATCATTTCGAATTTGTTCAACACACCGAAGCGTAGGAAAATTTGCAATAGAATAAGTGAATACGGTTTTTCCTTCCAGTGCCATTCCAGCTGCAACTGAAGTCATATTCTGCTCGCAAATTCCAGCATTAAAAAACTGTTCAGGGAATTTTGCACGATAATCGTTTAGAACTCCATATCCCAAATCTCCAACTGCTAAAATAATATTCCGATCCTTTTCCGCAAGCTCGACGAGTTTTTTAATTGCTGCATTGCGCATTCCAGCCCACCTCCAACTCTTTGAGTGCCCGTTCGTAGAATTCACCCTGTGGATCGCGGTAATGCCATAAAAGGTTGTCTTCCATAAAAGAAACGCCTTTCCCCTTTATGGTGTGGGCTATAACGCAAACTGGTTTTTCTGAAATATGCGTAAGGAGGGCTTTTTCAAGTGCCGCATGGCTGTGCCCATTGCATTCAACTGTTTCAAAGCCAAAGTCTCTCCATTTGGCTGCAAGGTTGGTAAATCCCAATGCTTCTTGACAGGTCCCCATCGCCTGACCATTATTGTGGTCAACAATCACTGTAAAATTGTCAAGTTTATTGTGGCTGGCAAACAGCGACATTTCCCACACAGAGCCTTCTTCGTTTTCTCCATCGCCCATAATTGCATATATGTGGTGCTGCTTTTTGTCCAGCTTGGCTGCCAGAGCCATTCCGCATGCAACGCAAACACCATGTCCCAACGATCCGGTTGAAAGTTCAACTCCCGGAACACCCTTGTGAGAAACATGTCCTGATAAATTACTTCCATTTTCATAATAGCGATTTAATTCTTGAATTGGGAAAAATCCAGCTTCTGCCAAAGCAGAATAAATTGCAATACCTGAATGCCCCTTGCTTAAAATCAAGCGATCCCGTTTATCATTTTTAGGATCATCAGGAAAAAACTTCATTACTTTTCCGTATAACACAGCTATAATATCTGCAACTGACAAAGCAGATCCAATATGCGAAGCATGTGAAGCATGTGTCATTTCAATTGCATGACGGCGAATTTTGTAGGCTAGTTCCACCGTTGTCATAAGATCACCCCGATGCGCTTTCAATTCTCTAAATCTAACACTTCTTGCAGTCTTTGCTCGAAAGAAAGGCTATTGTTTTGATAGGTGTCATTAATATAAGACAAATAGGACTTTAACGTCAAAATCAATAGCATAACTGCTATGTCCACTTCTTTTCCATTGTGACTATCCTCAAATATGGCTTGAGAATAATATTTACGATGATTAAAGAAAGTTAACCAATACAAATAGTCGTATTCTGGGAAACTCCAAAATGCATCTTCCCAATCAATAACAATTGGATGATTTCCCTTCATCATAATGTTTTTACTGCTTAAATCTCCATGACAAAGCTGAATTTCATTCTGATAATTTCCCGTCGTTAAAATCAAGAAATATTTGGCGGTACGGTTATAAATCTCATCAGATAGGAACCCTTTGTCACGTAAGATTTCAAGCGCGCTATCTGCTTGTTGCTCTACATGCTCCCAAGCATACTTTGGAAGGACGCAATCTGTATCTGAAAAGTTTTTAAGCTTGTCTGAATATTCATCAATCAACTTTTTTACAGTACATTGATCCAAATCTTGCTCAGGGTATGTCAATTCATCCATCAGTAAAAAAGTTCTTACATTAGTTCCATCCGGCAAATCAATGCGTTGAATATGCAGATCATCATAGAGGATTGAATAAATCGCAATTTCCTTTATTAAATTTATACGTTCCTCTTGATACGGCAAATGCGTTTTAACAAACCAACGCTTCCCATTCACTACGAGGTGAAAAACAATGCCCAATGTTCCTCCGCCAGCAATTTCAATGTCTGTGGAAACTCCTTGTTGCTCAAAATATTGTTGTAACAGAGATGGTGCTTTGTCCACATTTTCTTTTGGTGTTTGGGAGGCTAGAACGGAATAATAAAACAACTTACTCAGCATAATACTTTTTTAAATAGCGAATTTCGTCATATTTAAAATGACGAGCAAGAGCCATTGTTCCACATGTAATTTGATGTCTCTCTGCATCAGACAGTTCCTCTATGATGGTTTCATTATAATCTTCTGTACTTTTCAGCACAGTACCCCAAGGAGTAATGTTCTCTTTAATTTCCGTTCCATTCCAACTTGGATACAGCATGGTTGGGCAAAAATCAACTCCAATAAAACTAGATACTTCCTGCATGAATGTCTCTTTATTTGCCACAAGATCTTCGTAACGGAAAATGTGGACATTATCGGGATACATTTTTGCATACATTTCAGCAGTAGAATGGTAAATATTCCACGTAATTAAATATTTGCTGAGTGGCTGGGGAAATGGACGGCGCTTCGTATCTCTGTACGCGGAAAATGGATTGCGTACGATATGCATGATTTTAATATTGGAGAAATCACGAATCATTCGATCTGCATCAATACCAATAGCAGGTGAATACCCCACATAAGTCATATCTTCACGCGGTATGGTGTAATAATTTTTCCACGCTGCAAAAGTGGATTTAAAAAATGCTTCGATCACTTGTTTCCGGATATAAGGCGGATTCCCAATATATTCTTTAAAATAAGAAATACGCTCTTTTTCATCCAATACCAAATCGGCATCTTTAAATTTAGAGCCATTTCTCTTGCGAAGGAATGTTTTCATTTCTTCATCGATGATTTGTTCATATAATTCCTCTGCTGTCAAACCTTCCGGAAACTCTGGATAACGATACTGTACACGCTCTATAGATGCCAAAAAATCATTAAAGTTGCGATTGCCAAGCTGAGATTCGAATGGATATACCAACAAGTCTGGATGCCCGTCCAAATGACGGTGTGTTACATTTCCACCGTGCTCAAAACCTGCTGAAATCATGACCAGTTTAAAATCGCTCATAGAAACCTCCACAATAATTTGAATTATTTATTTTAATGCCCAAAATTTGTTGAGCAGAAAATTAAGCGGTATGGTAATCAGTAAATTTAATAAAGGGGCAACCACTTCTGAAATGTTCCACAAATGTACCATAACGAAAAGTAAGCCTGTCCCTAAAAGGAATGTACTCCCATAACATATCAATGTTTTTAAAAATGGTTTAGTATTTCCTTGCTGCGTTTTATGAAACACATATTTATTATTCCAATAATAGGCATTAACAACACTGACAAAGAAACCAACTGTATTGCCAATTAAATACCAGTCCTTATCAATATAAGTAAATAAATAATATATGCCAAGTGAAATAGCGGTATTGGAAACGCCAACAATCCCAAATTTAATAAACTGTTTAATCACCGAAACAAATTTCTGCAACTATTGCACAACCTTTCCTGCTTGTTGCAAAAATTCTTTTATCTGTATATCCATACATGCAGCAATATTACTATTGCTAAAGTAGGATTTTGTCCACTCTACAGTTTTTTCTATTGCAGTTTCGACATTCCAATGTGGTTTCCAGCCAAGCGTAGTCTTTAATTTAGAGCAATCTAATTTCAAAAAGTTAGCCTCATGAGGCCCGCCGACAAATTTATTCTCCCACTTCTGACCGTTTCCCCATTTTTCACAAAAAAGATTCACAAGGTCACCCGTCGTGATACAGTCACAATCATCTGGGCCAACATTGTAATAATCCGCATATTTACCGTTTTGATACTGTGCCTGTGCAATCATTAAGTAAACATACAGTGGCTCTAACACATGCTGATATGGTCTGGTAGAATGAGGATTTCTCACGATAATCGGCTGATTTTTTGCTGCTGCACGCACACAGTCTGGAATAATACGATCATTTGCAAAATCGCCGCCGCCAATGACATTTCCAGCTCTTGCTGTTGAAATTGCCACATGGCCGTCCGCAAAGAAAGAATTCTTATAGCTGTGCGTCACTAATTCTGAGCAGGATTTACTGTTGGAATAAGGGTCAAAACCGTCCAGCGATTCGTTTTCACGATATCCCCACGCCCATTCTTTATTATTGTACACCTTATCAGTGGTAACATTCAAGAAAGATTTTACGGCTGAGCTGTGCCGCACACATTCCAAAATATTGACGGTCCCCATGACATTTGTTTCATATGTATAAGCAGGATTTTTATAGCTGTCGCGCACAATGGGCTGTGCAGCTAAATGTAATACGATTTCCGGATGTGCTTTATCAAAAGCTTCTTTCAATTTTGGTAAATCCCGAATATCTCCTATCACGGATGTGATTTTGTCCTGTACACCGCAAATGGTAAAAAGATTTGGCTCAGTTGGAGGGTGTAAGGAGTACCCCGTAACTTCCGCCCCCGCATTGACAAGCATCTTGCAGAGCCAGGAGCCTTTAAAGCCAGTATGCCCCGTTACAAAAACCCGCTTGCCTTGATAGAATGTCATATCCATCATTAATCATTCCACACTTTCCAAGGTGCGTTACCCGAAGCCCACAATTCCTCCAGCTTTTGTTTATCTCTTTGGGTATCCATGCACTGCCAAAAACCGTTATGCTTGTAGGCCATTAGTTGACCTTGCTCTGCAACCGCTTCAAGAGGTTCTCGTTCAAAGACAGTACCGTCACTTTCAATATAATTGAAAATTTCAGGCTGTAATACCATAAATCCAGCATTAATCATGCCGCCATCATTTTGATTTTTCTCTCTGAATGCTTGCACCGTACTTTTTTCATCAATATCTAAAACACCAAAACGTTGACCCACATTAATCGCCGTCATCGTCGCAATCTTTCCATGATTTTGATGGAATTCAACTAATTTCGCTATGTTGACATCAGAAACACCATCACCATAGGTTAGCATAAATGGTTCATTGCCAACATACGGCTGAATCCGCTTTACGCGGCCGCCTGTCATAGTATTCAGTCCAGTGTCGATTAAAGTAACCTTCCATGGCTCTGAATAATTGTCATGTACTGTCATCTCATTTTTAGCCAAGTCAAAGGTGACATCCGAAGTATGTAAAAAATAATCCGCAAAAAATTCTTTGATAACATAAGCCTTATAACCAAGGCAAATCACAAAATCGTTATACCCATATGCGGAATATTGTTTCATGATGTGCCAAAGAATCGGTTGCTCACCAATCTCAATCATTGGCTTTGGCTTCAAATGGCTCTCTTCGGAAATGCGTGTACCGAAACCGCCAGCTAAAATTACTACTTTCATTTTATCTTGTATCTCCTCACGCTCATGTCTTAATTAATGTAAAATACCAAGTAAGATTGTTAAATTATATCTTATTTTTCACCAAGTAAATAATATTTGCGAAGGAATCGAGCTGACATTTTCATAAATAGCCGCATAATGAATAAAACATATTAATAAGAAAATACAATACAAAGCGAATGTGTATGGGAACCGTTTTTCTGAAATTCCTATAAAAGGATGGTGTGCAATACCCTTCTTGATACAATCCCAAAAAGACTTTATACCATCCCAAATTGTATCATCAAATACTGCTGCAACAATAATCAAGCCCTGCAGCACCATGCAATAACGTAGTTCAACGAAGGTAGCGCATATTGGTAATACAGCACAAACAAACGCCGAAATCAAAACAAAAGTGGGAGAAAAAAATTCTTTGACGGTCTTACATTTCTTTTTTATGATTAGCAGTACGGTAAACAGTGCTGTATATGCTAGAAATAGACTGCTGATGCTTTGCCTTCCATTGTCAAGACTTAGGGATAAAAACAGACGATTGAACCACCTTGAAAGAGAATCCACCGGATGTGTCATTGATATCTTTAGATACTCAAAAAAAGTAATTGAGCCACCGCCAGTTTGGATGGAAGAAACTACTTCTTTATATTCCTCTCCATAATAATCCTGAAGTATTGCATCCCCTCTATGATCTGGGATTGCAGCCCCAGTTGACGATTTTTCATTAAACATTTTGTTTAAAAAAACGTATTCAGCCCATTGTTGTGATGTAGGAAGCCATACTCCTTGATCTCGAAAAGGTTGAACCACTGTTTTTTCGAAATATGTATTATAAGCTTTGGGCGGAACAATGCCTATAATTAAACAAAGCAGTGCCAAAACCGTAGTCAATCGCATAGCTTTGTCACGCAGCATACGTACAGGAAACAACTTAATAAGTACATAAGCAAAAACGCAGATGGTAGCAAGTGTATACTGCCCGCTAAAACATAGATTCAAGCCAAACAAAAGTCCGGTATATATAAAATATATCTTGTTCGCCTGCAACCCTTTTTCTGCAAGGTGAATAACCGAATTGACTAGCAACAAGAAGCAAGTCAGCGATGGCAAGTCTACCATGATCTGAGAAAACGCAATATTAAATTTCCACAAAAAGAATAATAAAAAAATAATTGTTATTCGTTTCCAAACTTCTACATTCTTATGTAAGAGCCGAGATACAAAACAAGGAAATCCAATTGCAACAATATAAGCAAATAATAAACAATGATATAGTTTAACAAAGAAAAAATCTCCCACATGGAAAAACAGCGAAAGTTGATAGAGCCATACGTACGGAAAAACAGAAAGAAAGCCTTTATACATTACATAAGAGGGTAGCATTTTTCCACTATAATAGCTTTTAATTGTCTGCCAAATACTAGCTGCATCTCCAGATATCGCTGCCATTGAATCAAAAGTCTTTAAATAAATAGCCATTATTACAAAAGCGAGCAGAAAAAGCAAGATGTTCTTTCGGTGCTTCTTAAGTTGTCCTAAAAACATTTTTGTGGACCTCCCATTTTGTGTAGTCTCCTGCTAATTGAATCGCTAAAAACGATTCAATGCATCACAAACATAACAGATTTCATCATCAGTCATTCCAATATATAGTGGCAGGGTGAGTACGGAATCCGCAAGTGCCTCAGCAATCGGGAAAGCGCCTCTTTTATATCCCATTTCTTTGAATGCCCCCTGAAGATGCATTGGCGTAGGATAATGAATCACAGTTTCAATGCCCATATCCGCCAGATATTCCTGTAATTTATCGCGTTCTTCACAGCGCACAACAAACAAATGCCATACATGAGAGCAACGATCCATCACTTTTGGAAGTTTAATTTTAGGGTTATCAATCGAGGATAAATACTTCTGTGCGACTTGCTGGCGTTCTTTTGTCCACTCATCTAAATGCTTCAACTTAATCCGTAAGAAAGCCGCCTGTATTTCATCCAAGCGGGAATTGACGCCCTGATATTTATGTACATATTTTTCAGCAGATCCGTAACATCCTAAAGCATGTACCTTATCCGCCAGCTCTTTGTTGCTTGTGACGACCATTCCAGCGTCACCCAGTGCACCAAGGTTCTTTCCCGGATAAAAACTAAACGCACCAACATCTCCCAAAGATCCTGTTTTTCTTCCATTATAAATAGCATTATGGGCTTGTGCACAATCCTCAACAACAGATAAATTATTTTCTTTTGCGATTTTGTTAATCGGATCCATATCCGCCGCTTGCCCATATAAATGGACTGCTATGATTGCTTTTGTCCTCTTAGTGATCAGTTGCGTTATGTTGGCTGGATTTATATTAAACGTTTCAGCATTGACTTCACAAAAAACAGGAGTTGCCCCGGCATAAACTACTGCTAATGCAGTAGCAATAAATGTATGGGAAGGTACAATTACCTCATCACCCGCACCAATGCCCATAGCACGCAGAGTAAGATAGATGGCATCCATTCCATTTCCGACCCCAACCCCGAATTTTGCGCCACAGAAACTTGCAAACTCTTTTTCGAATGCTTGATATTCGTCTCCCTGAATAAACCAACCTTTATCATAAACACGCTCAAATGTTGCCATTATTTCAGGTTTTAGCGCCGCATGCATGCGGTCAAAGGTAGAAAATGGAATTTTCATTGTATTATCCTCCTATGCCTTTTCATTTTGCAATGTTTCCTGATATATTTCGTACTCTTTCAAATAAGTCTGATAATCCCGAATATAATCGTTTTCTGTATAATATTCAGAAGCCAAAACCAATAAAACAGCATCTTTTGAAAAATCGAACATTTCTCTCCAAATCATATGACCAATATATAAACCTTTTGCGGAATCATTTAATTCTATAACTTCTTCTTCAAAAGGAGTTTTTATTCGTACTTTTACTGAACCAGAAATACAAATTAGTACTTGTTCTAGTTTTCTATGTGAATGAAACCCCCTTGTTATATCACTAGGAACCTTTGTTATATAATAAATTCTTTTAATATCAAACGGAATATCACAATTTGCTTCAATCGGCGTTAGATGTCCCAACTTTCCGCCGAAATCCTTAAAGTCGGTCATATTAACATTTTTCATCAGCCGTTTTCCTTTAGCCAGACATCATAATCTGTATCTTGCCAAGGCATACCGCGTTTAAAATGGTATGGCCAGGGATATACATTTTCTCCTGTTATGTGATTTTTTATTTTATCTGTATCACAAATCTGCTTGCCTGGATTTCCAACTACTACTGCGTTTTCAGGAACATCTTTTAAAACAACCGCACCAGCTCCAATCAATGAGCGCTTTCCAATATGCACGCCAGGCAGACAAATTGCTCCCGTAGATATTACCGCATATTCTTCAACCTCTACAGGTGTCAGCTCATTTGACGGGGGAGTACTGTCATTTGTAAAAACGGTATAGGGAAACACCCAAACATAGTCATGAATCTTGGTTCCCTTGCCAATATGGACGTTTGAATGGGCGCTCACATAGTTGCCAATTATACAATCTCCTTGTATATCACCTAGTGTCCCAATTCTCGAATGATTTCCTATTTTTGTATTTTCACGAATGGTCACGTGATGTCCCGTAATAAAATCAACCCCGATTTCAGTACTGCCATAGATGACTGCTCCACTTCTAATAGTCGCTTTTTCGCCAATGATAAGCGGATGTGTTTTATTCGCCCTATTTTCATAAAAATCAGCGCAAAACTCACCTAATATTGATTGGGGCCCAACATAGCTATCCGCCCCCAACGTGACATTTTTCCGTATAATACAGCCATAATCCAGATAACAGTTATCACCAATCACAACATTATCCTCTACGACAACGCCCTCTTTAACAGTAACATTTTGTCCGATTAAAGCAGATTTTGAAATCATAATTATTTACTCCTTTTTTGAATCAATAAATATAAATCGACGGAGTTCTATTTATTTTATGAAAACACAAACAAATTTTAAATAAAATATAAATTGCTATTCCAAATATAAATATTATTAATCCTATCGGCTGTAATAAGCCAGTTATAATTTCAGAATCAATAACATAACTAAATAATGTTGAAACAACATTGCAAATTACTGTTGCAATGTATGGTGTAGCTATCATAAACGCAAGACCAATCAATAAAAAGATTTTTCTTATTTTATATAGAAAATCTATAGAATGATCTGCGAAAGTTGTGATTGTATATATGGGATGATAAAAAAACAACTTAATATTTCCTAAAACTTTTCTTGAAGCTCTAAAAATATAAGAATCCCACCAAGCATTGTCTGTTTTATTTTTACATAAAAAAAGTACTTTAGTTTCAGGTGTCAATATATCTAAATTGTCTTTAATATATTCATTACAACATTTTTTTGAATCATTATAATAAAATAGCATAGATTTGGATATTCCACCTACATTTCCATGGCTAATGCCTCCGTGGCGATGATTTACGGCTATAAAGTTCTCATAATGGATTATATAGCCCTCTTTTGCCAATCTTAAGTGCATGGGATAATCCTCTATTAATTTATAATTTTCGTCGAATTTACCGAATTTATCAAAAAATTCTTTCTTAAAAAAAGTACTAACTGATGGTAAATACGGTGCCATTACCAATGCATTAAATAATTCATATTTATAATCTTCATGATGTAACATCCTTTGAATATCAGGCTGCAAAAAATATCCATCAAGCTTTTCTAAGTCATTATCATACATAGCTGTCTGAGCCATCTCAATATAACAATTTTCTTCCGCATTTTTAAAACCCTCAACATAGCGTGATATGACGTATTGGTCACTATATATATCGTCTCCTGCTAATGCACATACATACGTCCCACTACTAATAGAGAATGCGTGATTTAAATGCTTAACCGTTCCTGAGTTTTGTGTTTCCTGCCGTATTATTACATTGCTAATATTTTCATTTTTATTATTTTCTATATAATTTTTTATTTTTTCTTTCGGAAAGTCATCAGATCCATCGTCACTTACAATAAGTTCTATATTAGGGTAATTTTGATTTAGTGCTGATTGAATAGCAGAATAGACATATTGAAAGCGCCGATAACAAAGTATTACAATAGAAACCCTATCATACATAATTTTTTCTCCCTTCATTTATTTATATTGTTTATCAATATTTTATTTGCTATAAATATTATAATGTTAACCAAACTTCTTAACACAGATATACTTAAAGAAATTAAAAGCAGAAATGACAATATGTATTTATTATTCCATTCTGTATATATATTCACATTAAAAAATATCATAAACCCTAAAAGTGCACATAACAATAAATATTTTTTTAACGAAAAATATTTGGATTGATTTATACGACGATACAAAGTAAGTAATAAAAAATATTTTAAATTCTCAATTTTAAATTTTAATCTTTTACCAATTCCCCAAGCAGTCCAATCAGATTCAAATATCCTACGTAACATTATACAATTATAAGAATGCCAACATTTAAACTTTTCATATTTCGTTCCTCTTTTTTCCAAAACAGGTACAACTATACTCTTCAACATATCAATGCATTCCAAGGCGTATAATTTATTCAGATTACTGTTTAACCCATTGCGTGAACTAGAGATTCCTCCATATCTGTAAAGCACTGTAGTTTCATCTAAATTATTTATTAAATAATTTCCATTACAAATTTTTAACCACATTGGCCAATCCTCTAAATATTTATACTTTAGATTAAATCCACCTATCACATTGAAAAAGCTACGACGCCAAAAAACGGTAGGTGCACATATATACATACCCCATGGTTCTGTACCTATAAGCGAAAATTGTTCTGATGGTGTTTGAGCGTTCATGAATTTTTCAAATGCTTGTTCTGGAGGATATATATCCTCCAATATTTTACCTTCATGTGTATAGCCTCTAGCACGAGTCGCAATTATATTTATTTCTTCATTATTTTCGAATTTTTTTACCATTTTTGAAATAACGTTCTCATCAAAAAGCAAATCATCTCCAGCCTGAAGTTTAAAAATTTCACCGTGCGAAAGTTCAACAGCCTTTTGACAATTTAAAGTAGTACCCACGTTTTGTTTCTGCTTAAATATAACTGCATTCTTTATATTTGATTTTTTATTATTATTTATATATTCAGTAATATTATCAATATTAAAATCGCAACTTTCATCATCGCATACTACAATTTCAATATTTTCATAATCTTGATTTAAAACAGAGTTAATGCATTCTTGAATTAAGTTTGCTTGGTTAAATGTAACTATGCAGATAGAAAAAAGGGGAATTGACTTATTTTTCATGTTTGACTTCCTCTCTAATGAACCACTGCCGACTAAAAGTCGGTGGATTCGACAGTGACTAAAACCCCCTAAAGGGTTGTTATTCTCTTTTAAATCCTAATCGCTTATCTTTCTTTCGTATTTTTTGTTTATGTTTGTTTGTATTAACTTTAAAATGCTATTAGCAATAAGTTTAAAAAGAAGAATTGCAACAAATAAAATAAAAATATATTTACCAATTAGAAATCTTAAATTCATAATATTTGACACAGATAAAACAAGATATAAACAAATAAGTATGGTTAAATCATTTTTAACCGAAAAACGTTTATTATTTCCAATTGCACCTACTAATTTTCTGTATATAAATCCGGGCAATGTTTTTACAAACAGAATGAGTTTCCTTAAAGCTGAAGTACTATTCCATTCATATTCCAATAATATTTTGCGTTCAAAGCATTGAAGTGAAAGCTTGCATTTTATGACATCTACAAGCGAAAATTTATTTTTCACAGTAGAATATAATATTTTTTTGAAAAGATCAGTACACTCACAATAAAATAATTTTTTAAGCTTTATTCTCTGTTTTGTACCGCCTTCAGTAGATATACCGCCATATCTGTACTTCACAACAATTAAATCAACAAAATCGATTTTATAGCCACTTGTACAAATCTTGATCCATAAAGGCCAGTCTTCAATATATTGGTAAGAAGTATCAAATTTGCCCATACTTTCGAGAAAACTCTTTCTAAATGCCACTCCCGGAGCAAAGATACTACTCCATGGCAAAGTACATAGCATTGATAACAAGTTGTCCATATTACATACATACATTTTTTTATATTCTGTGTCGGTAGGATACATATATTGCGTTAAACTTCCGTCTGGCAAACATGCTTGTCCTCTTCCACATAGTACATTCACCTGCAAATTTTGAAAATAGAGCGAAATATTTTTTAAAACATTTTCATCATAAAGCATATCATCTGCTGCTAAAAGTTTAAACAATTTTCCTGT
>WSSedL1CaDRAFT_10001140_pt1 | contig 16483 bp, 13 predicted proteins | sample WetSurSL1Cattail_FD_9464 | JGI IMG/M metagenome (IMG submission 9464)
AGCTACTTTGGGCGTTACCCTGCGTCGCCCGCCGATGCGGATCGGCTCACTCTGCCGGAAATCATGAACGCGATCGAAGTCCAGACCGGTAGACGGGTAAAAGCGGCTAACTTCAGCCCCGGCTCGGCAGAGAATGCGTACTGCTCTTTCAGCGGGAAATTTTTCGTCGGCAAAGACGGTTGCTTACGTCCCTCAGTTGAGCCTGCCGCCAGCGCTTGCTGCACAGGCGTTGACACTTCAACAGCCTGCAGCTGTGGTGTACCGTCGCGCGCAGACGACGCTTTGCGTGCGCGGCAATTTGTCGCGACCCACTGGATGTCTACGCAGCAGCGCGAAACCCCGAACGAGCAGTGTGTCGGCATTGATGTGTCCAGCCTGGATGCCTTCCTTGCCACGCGCCAACACAGCTTCTGCATTTCCGCCATGGCCTTTCAGGACGCTTGGAACCTCGATCTGGAGCGACTGCGCGAATGTTTCATCCACGTTGTTGCCCCTGACCGGCGCATCGTTCCCTTTTGCGCTTACAACCTGACGTCGATTTCCGGAGAATCCTTGTACCGACATCCGTCCTGTGCCGAGGCCTGATGCCATGCAAAACCCCAATCCGCTCGATGCCTGGACTTCCACCAAGCTTGGTTGCAGCGGATCTGTTGTAACACGCCAGAATGTGATCGACTACCAAACCGAACGGCTGTGTGAAACCGTGGCATGGGCAAAACAGCACAGTCTTTTTTATCGGCGGCAACTGGAAAACTTTGATACGACAACGTTGAGCACGCTGGACGGCCTACATCGACTTCCCTTCACGACCGCCCAGGACTTGCGCCGCAACGATCCGCCTTTGTTATGCCTGTCGCAAAGCGATATAAGCCATGTTGTGACGCTCGATACATCGGGCACCAGTGGTCCATCCAAGCGACTGTTCTTCACAGCGGATGAGTTAGAGGCGACGACCGATTTTTTTCACCATGGCATGTGTTTACCCGCACGCCCCGGTGAGCGTGTCTTGATCCTTTTCCCCCATGAGCGTTCAGGCAGCGTTGGCGATCTACTGGCAAAAGCATTGCTGCGTCTGGGTGCAATCCCCATCATGGCAGGTTGGCCGCAAGACCCTGCGGCAACAGCGGCCTTGCTGCGCCGGGAACGGCCTGACGTGGTGACTGGCACGCCGGTGTCCATGCTGGCGGTGGCGCGCCACAGTGCAGCAATGGATCTGCCGCCAGTTCACGTACAGCGCGTGCTACTCAGTGCCGACCATGCTGCTCAAAGCGTCAGGCGTCATCTGACTGCGCTGTGGGGTTGTGAAATATTCGAGCACTACGGCATGACCGAGATGGGTCTGGGTGGTGGTGTCGACTGCGCCATGCACACGGGCTACCACATGCGGGAAAATGACCTGCTGATCGAGGTCATAGATCCCGTCAGTGAAAAACCCGTAGCCGATGGAGAGGCCGGTGAAGTGGTGTTCACCACGTTGACCCGGCGCGGCATGCCGCTGATCCGCTATCGCACTGGCGACATATCGCGAATCCAGCCCGGTACCTGTGCCTGTGGCTCACCGCTGCTACGGCTGGAACGACTACATGACCGAATCGGTCGTGCCATTCAAATCAACGAAACCAAGCAACTGACGATGAGCATGCTCGACGAATGTCTGTTTCAAATGGATGACATCGCCGATTTCAAGGCCATCCTGCGCCATGGAACTCCTGACATTCTTGAGCTTGAAATCACCACCATTCGTGGTGATGCGATCAATACGACAAGCCTGCAAACAGCTGTACACACTGCACTCGGCAGCATTGAGCTCCTCGCAGCGGCGATCACAACACAACGCCTCCATCTGTCGGTTGTGGTGTCACCCGGCAAAAACATGCCGCGTCGCATCGGCAAACGCACCATCACCGAAGAAGCCTGTCCGTGACCACCATCTATCTGCTCAGGCATGGCGCACTGGCCGACGACAACCATGCGCGCTTCATAGGCCAGATTGACCTGCCTCTGGCAGCAGAAGGCATCCGTCAGGCGCAGGCATTGGCACTTGCACTGAGTCATAAAGAGATTGGCATCATCTTTTGTAGCGACTTGCTGCGCACACGGCAAACCGCCGAAATCATCGCCGATGAAACAGGCATCCCCATGAAGGAAACCCGTGACTTGCGTGAAATTTCTCTCGGCCATTGGGAAGGGATGTCGCGTCGCGATGTCAGGTCAACTTTCCCAGAGCAGTATGCAGCGAGAGGACGCGACATGGCGTGTTATCGGGTGCCCGGTGGTGAAAGTTATGCCGATTGTCGCCTGCGTTTGCTGACCGCTTGGGCACACATCCTGAGCTGCGACAGCAACCAGGTCGTGGTCGTTAGCCATGCGGGTATCAACCGTCTGTTGCTTTGTCATCTGCTCGGCATGCCAATGACCCATCTGTTTCGCATCGGACAGAACTACGGCTGCGTCAACATCGTCCAGCAGGCCGGGGAGTCCATCTGTGTCCAACTCGTTAATGGTCATCCCGCAGACATTTGTGGTGAGGCATTGTGATTTTTTGCAATGAACAGCCAAACAGAAAGAACAATTTTCATGAGCAAGCATCAGCGTCATCTTGATGACATCAAAGCGTACTACGGAAAATTTCTGCAAAGCACCAAAGATCTGCAAACCCATGCCTGCCGCTGCAGAGAAGGCATTCCGTCGACTCACGCCAGCATTCTGGCAAATATCGACGCCGAGATTCTTGATCGGTTCTATGGCTGTGGTTCACCCATTCCTGTCGCTGTCAATGGTTGCTCTGTGCTTGATCTGGGCTGTGGCAGTGGTCGCGATACCTACCTTGTTTCCGCGTTGGTCGGTCCGAAGGGACAAGTCATCGGGATTGACATGACCCAAGAGCAACTTGATGTTGCCCGTCGCCACCAGAAGTCGCAGGCAAAACGTTTTGGGTTCAAGAAATCAAATGTCGATTTCCGCCAAGGGTATATCGAGGAATTAAAGACGCTAGGCATAGCCGACAACTCGGTTGATGTCGTCATTTCAAACTGTGTGATCAATCTGTCACCGCAAAAAGACCGTGTTTTTTCAGAAATATTTCGTGTGCTCAAGCCGGGCGGCGAATTGTTGTTCTCTGACGTGTTCGCCAGTCGGAGATTGGCCCCCGCATTGCGCGAGGACTCATTGCTGTTGCAGGAATGCCTGGGCGGGGCTATGTATTTGGAAGATTTCCGCCGCCTCATGCGTACCGTCGGCTGGCCAGACTACCGAGTCATGTCACACAGCCGCATTGCCATCGACAGCCCGGAAGTGGAGGCCAAGCTTGGTGTAACAACGTTTTGGTCCATGAAAATTCGTGCGTTTAAGCTTGCCGCGCTTGAGGATATCTGCGAGGACTATGGTCAGGTTGCAACTTATTTGGGAACGATCCCTGACCAGCCGCACCAATTTGTCTTCGACGATCACCATACCTTCATCACCGGAAAACCCATGCTTGTCTGTGGCAATACCGCAGCGATGGTTGGTGAAACCCGATTTGCCAAACACTTCCGCGTACTTGGTGACCGCTCAAATCATTTCGGTGCGTTTGACTGCGCCACGCCAACGTCCAAGATCAACAACGACGCAAGATGCTGCTGATTCTCTCCAACACCGTCACAAACAGTAACAATACCTTAGCCGCCGATATAGGACATCTCAACTTTTTTGCTACAAATCGCAGCGCTGGTTGCCGTGTGGCGTTGTTGCGAGTATTGGTCGATACGATTGCTCCAGCCATCCGCAATCAGCTTGGTCAGCTCAAGGTCACCATCCGTTTGGCGCAGAAGCGTACGCAAGTCCTTTCCTTCGCTTGTAAACAGACAGGTATAGAGCTTTCCTTCGGTAGAGAGCCTGACACGGCTGCATTCATGGCAGAACGCGTTCGTCACGGCGGCGATCACGCCCAACTCTCCTCCGCCGTCTGCATAACGCCAGCGCTGTGCGACTTCGCCTCTGTAATTGGGATCAAGTGGCACTATCGGAAACTGCCCTGCAATACGGTCAAGTATTTCGCGGGCGGAAACCACCTCGTCCATGCGCCAGCCATTGCTGGTGCCGACATCCATGAATTCAATAAAACGCAGCACAATTGCACTGTGACGGAAGTGTTCGGCCATGGGCACGATCTCGTGTTCGTTCACACCGCGTTTGATCACCATATTGATCTTGACCGGCCCCAGTCCTACCGCCTGTGCTGCGGCAATTCCCTTCAGTACCGTTGCAACAGCAAGCTGCGATCCGCTCATGCGTTGAAAGGTGGCATCACTCAAACCATCAAGACTGACCGTAACACGGCTCAATCCGGCATCTTTCAAAGACTGTGCCTTGCGCGCCAAGAGAGCGCCATTGGTGGTCAATGCAACTTCCATCGGTTCGCCTGTGACCGTTTGCAGACGAGCGAGCTTTTCAATGAGGTGCTCAATGCCATGGCGCAACAGCGGCTCGCCCCCGGTCAGGCGAATCTTCCTCACACCAAAACGAATAAAGAGACGGGCGAGGTGCTCAATTTCCTCAAAAGTCAACAATTCGGTGCGCTGCAAATAGGCGTGATTTTTGTCAAACACCTCTCGCGGCATGCAATAAATGCAGCGCAAGTTGCAGCGATCTGTTACGGATATTCTCAGGTCACGCAAAGGCCGATGCAGACCATCCCGCAACGTGTCTTCATGATCCCGCTCAAAATCCCATACGCGGCAGCTCGTGGCCGCAGACGGTTGTTCGATTGCAATAGGAATGATTCGCAAATGCTCTCCCATGGTCTTGAGTTCCGTTGGCTGCTGTTGTGTTTTCACAAGCGATAAATCAGAGTTCATTTAAGCGTGATAGACAGCAGAAAATCAAGTGATGTGACCCTGATTCACCCCATGTGTCACAAAACGATACACAACAGATATCTACCTATACTCGATGATCTAATGCCGCGTCTCCAAGGAGAAAAGTATGTCCGCAACACCAACAGAACTGGCTCTACGTCAGGCTCGATCTTTTTTGTTGGAACACGGCAATTGCCCGTCTGGCAGCATCAATGAAAGCATTGCGCGTTCGTGGCAACGCAGTGTGTTGGCGGGTATTCTTCCTACAGGGAGACTGGCCAATCCCGAGGAATCAGGCGGCAGCAATTTGCGCCACGCGATTGCCTTCAACCGTGAGCTGCTTGCGCACGCCATCCCTGTGATGGAATACCTGTACGAGCAGGTCAAAAATAGCCATAGCATGATCATTCTGGCGGACAAGCGGGCCACGCTGATGCATACCATCGGCGACATTGATTTTCAGACCAAGGCCAACCGCGTGGCACTGTCTACAGGCACTTCATGGAATGAACAACATCGCGGCACCAACGCTATCGGCACGGCGCTGGTGGAAGCCAGTTGCGTAGAAATCAACGGCGCCGAACATTTCCTGGAACGCAATGATTTCCTCACCTGTGCCGCCGCCCCCATCATGGCTGCCAACGGAGAGCTGATAGGCCTCATCGATATTTCCGGAGATCAACGCAGCAAACACCCGCATACGCTGGGGCTGGTCAGCATGGCAGCGCGGATAGTTGAAAATCGCATGATCGTCGCTTCCTGCAAACGCAACATCCTCCTGCATCTGCACGCCCGTCCCGAAGGCATTGGTTCGGTCGCCGAAGGCATCATTGCCCTCTCCGATGATGAATGGATCATCGGTGCCAACCGCATTGGCCTGACCATGCTGCACCTTAACCCGGCGGATCTGAGTGGCACCCCACTCAATCGCTGTATTGATGTGAGTCTTGCCGAATTGCTGTCACGTCACAAACATCGCCCCGGCATCCCCACACAAGTGCATTCGCACAACGGTACCGCGCTCTTTGTGCAAGTGCAAGTTCCCGAAGGTGCATTGACTTTCAAGATGCCATCAGCCAGCCCAGCAGGCTTGCCGACGGATGCGCTTGCCAGCGTGGACACGGGCGACACAAACTGGCGTAACGCTGCCGACAAGGCTCGACACATTGCAGACAAACCGATCTCACTGCTGATATACGGAGAGTCCGGTTCGGGCAAAGCTTTTTTTGCCCGCGCCGTGCACAACAGCAGCTCTCGCCGAAATGGCCCCTTCGTTGTGGTCAACTGCGCAGCTGTCTCCGAAAAAGTGATCGAAACTGAACTGTTCGGCTGTGCACCTGGAAGCATTTCCGGCGCGCCGCGTGAAGGCAGCATCGGCAAATTGCGCGAAGCAAGCGGGGGCACGCTTTATCTGAATGAGATCGGCAATATTCCTTTGCCCATGCAAATCCGCCTTCTGCATGTACTTCAGGAAGGTAAAGTCCTGCCGGTTGGTGGCGGACAGCCGGTCAACCTCAACTTTGCACTGATCTGCGGGTCTCAACGCAAACTGCGCGAAGACACCGACAAAGGTATTTTTCTGCGGGACCTTTATTACCGCATCAACGGTCTGACTGTGAATCTGCCAGCTTTGCGTGAACGCACCGATTTTCAGAAAATCACCGAACTATTACTAGCCGAAATCAATCCAGGTCACGAGTTCTACCTTGCGCCCGATCTGCTGGAGCAACTGAGTCGACATCCGTGGCCCGGCAATGTGCATCAATACTCCAACGTGTTACGTGCCGCTTGCGCCATGCTTGATCCTGATGAGACACAGATCAGTTGGAAGCACCTGCCTGACGATTTGGTGGAGGAACTCACCAAGATTCCCCAAATAGCGCAGCTTGAAATAGCCCCGCCGGTCGCATCGCAAAACCTCCAAGAGCTATCCCGTTCTGCCATCAAACATGCATTGGCAAGCTGTCACGGAAATATTTCGGAAGCTGCACGCCACCTGGGAATCAGCAGGCAAACGCTGTATCGAAAGCTCAACACCTGATTTGCCATTCCTTACCGACACGTTTATTGGCCCCCGGTAACCAAGTGATCAATTTCGAGCTATCTACTTGGCGCAGGGGGTTTTGGAATCATGCTTGTAGAGCTTTGCCTTAAGCCTGCTTCTCAGGTGTCGCTGCTGCCTGGACTTCCGGCTGCACCTTTGCCGATGTCTCGGCAACTGCCTTGACCGGCACACTGGCCAACTTGTAGCTACCTTGAGGGCCCGCCACCAGTCGGCCTGCTTTTGTCAAGCGCCCCAGGGTCGCACCGATGGAACCCAAGGGGATGCCTGTTTCCTTGAACAGGTTGGTCTGGTTGAGGTGTTCAAAGGCTTCCATGTTAAGGGTGGTCTGCAAATGTGCGAGGAGCTTGGCAGAGTTACCCGTGAGTTCCTGGGTGGTAACAGCAGCGCTGGTGGCCTTGACCTTCTTTGTTTTGCCAGTGGATTGGGCTTTAGCTGAGGCTGGCGCAGGAGCTGCGACCACGGTTTTGGCTTTGGTCACTGGCGCCTTCTTGACCGGCTTGATGGGCAAGGATGCGGAAGCCACGACCTTTTTGGCCGCTGGTGACTTGGTTGCCGTCTTCTTGCTTTTGGCGGCAGTGGATGCTACGGCTGTTGCCTTGGGTAGTTGCTTTTTGACAACCTTTTTCACCTTGACGGTGGTGGCGGTCAGATTGACTGCTTTGGCTTCGCTCTTCTTGACAACCTTCTTAGTGTCAGCTGGTGCTGGTGTCGGCGCTGCCAGGGCACGGGTCTCACGCACGGAAGGCAGGTCATCTTCTGCCAGTTCACCGGCAATGCGATAGATGTTCCTGAGTTCTTCTTCGATGCCAGAGAGTGTCTTGGACAGACGGGCAACCACTTTCCAGCTTTCAATCAAGGAATCGTTGCCAAGGTTATACGGATTGCTGAAGACGGCGGTGTTCACGCGTTGGGCGTAGAGGGCAATTTCTTTCTTCAATTTGTCATCGGCAGTGAAAGCGGCGGCACCGACCTTTTGCAGGGCACTGAGGGTAGAAGCAGAGATGGACATGGAGAGGAATTCCTTGGAGAAAAGATTATTAGATGGAAACGAGACAAGATAGTCGATAGTTGACTGGCTGTACAACTGGATTGTTGTAGTCTTGGCACCCGGAGTTGGCCCCGATCAAGCACATGGATTGTAGAAAAATAAATAATAAACGTTTGTGCGAGGTATGACGAGAGAATCAAGAAGTTTTGTGTGACCGGCTATTTGGCAGAAACCTGTCAATCTTCAAGAAACAAGCGAGATGATAGATGACCAAAGCAAGAAACTCTTCCCCAAGCTGCTGAAGCCTGCATTGGGAACCGAAATGACTCACCACGTTGGCACCTATCAGACCGGCACAGCGGCACCCAAGCCATAGATTCGTGCCCCCAGTTCACCATTTTTCGAAAGAATTCAAGCAATGACCAACAAGCAGCAACAACATCGGATCGTCATCATCGGCGGCGGCGTGGCGGGTCTGGAGATCGCCTCCACGCTAGGGCGGCGCTGGCACCGTCAGCGCAACAAGCATCAGCCAGTACCGACGATCATGCTCTTTGATCGCGATTTCGCCCATGTGTGGAAGCCGATGCTGCACACCATCGCGGCAGGCACGCGCGATGTTTCACTGCAGCAGACTACCTACCTGGCGCAGGCCCGCGATGCGGGCTTTGCCTACCAGCCAGGTGAGTTGTGTGGCCTTGACCGGGCGTCACGCGAAGTGTTGTTTGCGCCGCTGTACGCGCCAGATGGTCGTCTGCTGGTACCAGAGAGACGGCAATCCTACGACACCCTGGTGATCGCGATTGGCAGCCAGGCCAATGATTTCGGCACACCGGGCGTCACCGAGCACTGCATGATGATCGATTCGCGCCAGCAGGCCGATGCATTCAACCGCGAAGTCCGCATCCGCATCCTCCAGTGCATGGCACAGGACACCCACTTGTCGATCGCCATCGTGGGCGGCGGCGCCACCGGTGTGGAGCTGGCGGCCGAACTGGTGCAACTGACCGAGGCTGCCGTCGCCTATGGCGCACAGGGATTGGCCGAGCGCATCAGTATCACACTGATCGAAAGCGGGCCGCGGCTGCTGGCGGCCTTTCCGCAGGACATCTCGGCTGCCACGCGGACCCGGTTGGAAGCACTGGGCATCCGGGTGATGACCGATACCCGCGTCAGCGCGGCGACTGCCCACGGCTTCACCCTGGGGGATGGTCGCGAAGTGGCCGCGTCGCTGAAGGTCTGGGCAGCGGGTGTCAAAGCGCCGGATTTTCTGGCCGACTTGAACGGCCTGGAGGCAACCCGCGGCAATCAGTTGCTGGTGCAACCATCACTCAGGACCACACGCGACCCGCACATCTACGTCGTAGGCGACTGCGCGAGCCTGACTCTGCCGGGTGCCGAGCGGCCGCTGCCACCCACCGCCCAGGTGGCACATCAGCAGGCGCAGCACCTGATCCGCCACTTGCCCGGGGCAGTGTTACACGGCACCGCCATCCCTGATTTCAGGTACCAGGACTTTGGCGCTCTGGTGTCTTTGGGAGACTACGATGCCTTCGGATCGCTGGGGCAGTTCGGTTTGCTTAAAGACGTCACTTTTCGCGGCCGCCTGGCCCAACTCAGCCACGTCATGCTCTACCGCAGTCACCAATCGCGGCTCCACGGCTTTTGGCGCGGCGGCCTGCTCTGGCTGGTCGACCGCATCAACACACATCTGCGCGGCTCGATACGACTGGATTAATTGGCTGGAACAACAATGCACACCGCCCGGGGTTGTCAACATCGGTATTGACCGCCAGCACAGTCCCCTGCAGGTCGAACCGGCATGACCAAGACGCAACGGAGCGGATCTGGCCATCCACCATGTGAGACAGCCCGAAGCTTGCAGGCTCGCCGGAATCAGAGATCTGTTGCAGGTATTGCCGTCCTCGACGCCGTGCCGGTGCGAAAACTGTCCCCACAAACTGGGCCCAAAGCTGTGGATAAAGACCTGAACAAGTCGCCAAAGCCGCGCCCCGCTTGAGCTGGCGAGAACTGCCTAAAACACAGGCAGTGGGCTGGCCTACCTCAGGAGTTTCTTTTATACTGTATGCATCAACAGTATCTGTATGCACCCCGCATCATCCACCTTCGACCCACGCATCGCTTTGAGCCAAGCCGCTCTCTGGCCAACTTGTTGCTGTGTGCACAGGAATGCCAGCAAGGGTGCAGGCATCATTGACAACAGCGTGGTGTCGGTCTGAGGCATGAAAATGCAGCACAGCACAAACCCCAACCAGGCCCCAAGGGCAGAAACGGCCAAGGAAAGCAACCCAGAGGCAGGCATGGCCACCGATACACCCGTCAAGCGCCCCAGCAAAACCAGAGTCAAAGCCAAGCCAAAAGCCGAACCCGGCGTCAGGGCAGCAGCCCCGTCAAACACCCCCACCTCGGTTCAGGCTTCAGACCACCAAAGCGTGCCAGTCCTCTTGAAGCGGATTCACGCCCAGCGCCTGCGTGAGGTGTACCGGTCTGCGGGTTGGCCCTATCAGGATGTGGTGGAAATTGACCTGCTGGCCGCCGGGCTGCTCCAGCGCGCCAGCAGCGATGCGGGACACCCCTTGATTGCGCTCACCGATGCTGGCATTGCCTACCTGGCCCAGGCCACCCAGAGCAACCGCCAGGCCCGCTCTGCACACGAATCGCTGGTGGACAAGGTGGTGCAAACCATGCTGCGTGATGGCCGCCTGGTCTGGACCGGGCTGAACCTCAGAGCCCGGGTGCCGGGAGAGTCTGACGAGCTGTCACGCTGGAAGCTGTGCCAGCCCGATGTCTTCTCGATCCGCAACAGCTCAAGGCAGGAATACCTGGAACCCATCGTGCACGAGATCAAGGTCAGCCGCGCTGATTTGCTGGGCGACATCAAACGCATCGACAAACGTGCGGCTTATCTGGATGTGGGCGGCCAGTGCTGGTATGTGCTGGGCTGTGACCGCAGCGGTTACCCGATTGCCAAGGCCAACGAGATTCCGCTGGAGTGTGGGGTGATGGTGCTCCAGAACAACCAGCTGGAGGTGCTGCGCATGGCGCCCAAACGCATGGTGAGCCAGNTGCCGTTTCCGGTGTGGATGGCGCTGNCNAANGCGACGCCGGTGAGGGGCACGGAGCTGGNGCCTTGTCAGGATGCGTTGGGGCTTATGAGTGAAGGAAGATGAGATGTTGAGCGGATGAACTTCTGGCATGACAGAGGTTTCCAGNACCTCACCTTCGTTACATACAAAAATNGNCTNTAGCCCTTATCAAACAAGGGNATATAGCTATGATTAATAAAGCAATTCAGGGTACTGATTCGCGTGGNGTCAGNCGGGTAGTGGGACTGACGTTCTCCTGCCCTCCTCGCGAGAAACAGGGAAACAGTCTGGGCTGGCCGCTTGCAGGTGTGTCGCCNCTTGTGTTGCTGCGCCGCCTGTGTCATCACNCGAATGGNTTCTGCGCCCGACCACCCCANCACCCGCCTTCAGCGGGTTGGGATGCTGTCAACGCAAGGCTGGTCNTGCCTCATAACGTTTCTCATAAACTGCGATCGCAATTCGTAACTTGACGACCACGCTTTCAGCCTGGGCACCAGCGCATCTGAATCGCAAGAGGTGATCTCGCGAGACACAAGAAGCTATACGTCATCGGCAACGGCTTCGACCTATGGCACGGTATCCCGTCCGGCTGAGACAAGTTCAAACAGTACATTCAGTCTACCGACCGCGACGTCTACTGTTAAGGGTTGTAGGATGCCCGCCCGCAGAGGCGTGCCAGCGCAATCCCAATTGCTATAAAGGGCGGGCGTCGTACAAGCCCCGAGGGAGGAAACCGCGGGGCCAGATACAGCCCCTGCCAGATCTATGGCGATTTGAAGTTCCCAGCAACTGCACCCCGGCTATGCAGACGTGTGAGACGAGCATGCAATGGTCTGCATTGCGTACTCCATTGCGTGCTTTGTTTGCGATTGGCAATGCCCGCTGGTGTGCAAATGCCTGCCCAATCCTCTGCAGACAAGCCCATCCCAACTGACATGGCGGATAGCTTTGTCAGTTGCCTGTGCATCTGCCTGGACAAGCGTGTGATCATGATTTCCCCCGCGCTAAAGGCGGCGCACGTATCGTCCCGCTGCGCAGGAACGACTCCACGACCCGCATCTGCGCGCCGCAGTGGGCGCAGACAAAGATCGGCCTTACCTGCTCTTCGATTGCTGCGTTGTCCTGCGCAGGGTCGACAAAGGAAGGCGCAGTCACCACGTTCAATAGTTCACGCGCCAACGCCAGTTTCTCCTTCCGACCATTGTTGGCGAGCAGGCCGAAGTGGCGGATGCGGTGGAACCCTGAGGGCAACACATGCAACAGGAATCGACGCATGAACTCATCAGCCGTGAGCGTCACGGTCTTGTGCCGTGGCCTGCCCGGGTTGCTCTTGTCGCGGTAGTCCTTCCAGCGCAAGGTGACACCGTGTTCATCCATCGCCACGAGCCGGGAGTTGGCAATTGCCACTCGGTGCGTGTAGCGTGACAGATAAGCCAGCACCGCTTCGGGGCCGGCAAATGGGCGCTTGGCATACACCACCCATTCAATCTTACGCAGTGGCGCCAGCCACCTGGCAAAGGACTTTGGCTCTGCTAAGTCGGCGTTGTCACCAAAGAACTGCAGTTTGCCTGTGCGGTGTGCTTCCCCCAGTGCTTCCAGGAAACGGTGCCTAAACAGCCGTGAGAGCACCCGTACCGACAGAAAGAAGCCAGGCTGGCACGACACCCAGCGCTTGCCATCGGGTGAGAGTCCGCCACCCGGCACGATGCCGTGCACATGCGGGTGGTGTGTCAGCGCCGAGCCCCAGGTGTGCAGCACCAGTGTGGCCCCACCTGTGCGCCCAAGTGTTTGGGGTCGGCGGCAATGGTGATCAGCGTTTCAGCCGCGATCTCAAACAATAGCCCATAGACCACTGCCTTGTTGTAGTACGCAATGTCGCTGATGGGCGCCGGCAGTGTGAAGACCACATAGTAGTAGTCCACCGGCAAGAGATCGGCCTGTCTGGCTTCCAGCCAACGCTTGGCAGCATGGGCCTGGCATTTGAGGCAATGCCGGTTGCGGCAGGAGTTGTAGGACACCTGATCGTGCTGGCAGTCCGGGCAGCACAAAACGTGTCCCCCCAGCGCCGCCGTGCGGCACTGTTCAATGGCTGTCATGACCTTGAGCTGGCCCAGGCTCAGATGGGCGCGCCAGACGAAAGGCTGACCCATGGGCACGGAAGATGTCCGTCACCTCCAGGGCACCAGGCCCCATGGATGTGGCCTATGCTGGTTGTAGCGTTTCCAATGGGCTGATTACTTCCTTCAGGACCTCGGTAGCCACCTGGGTATAAAGCGCCGTCGTCTCCAGCTTCTTGTGGCCCAACATCACCTGAATCACGCGGATGTCGACCTTCTGCTCCAGCAGATGCGTGGCAAAGCTGTGACGCAGAGTGTGCATGGACACCGGCTTGTCGATCTTGGCCAAGACATCCCCATGGCCCAGTGTTACATCAAACAGAGACTTCAGGCCCGTGATGGTTGCGTTGAGGGTAATGGGCGATGTGCCTGCGTCAACCAGATGCAATTGATAACGCCGCAGATCCTCTGCGGTGGCAGTGTCCTCAGATATTTAGCGAATCTGCTGACCGCCCGGATATAGGCTTCTCGTGTCTTGGGCGCGAGCTTGCCCATGCGCATATCCTCCAGCTGCGTTGACGCAGCGGAGACACCGGGTGACTTGACGTTTCCATGGTTGCGCTCCTGTGTGAACGAGGCCAATTGCCTCAATTCACTACATCGGCACACGGACTCACTGCCTCCGAAACCTACAGACGCTGGAGTAAGGGCTACCGCGGAGCGGTTTCGTCCTATGGCTCAAGCTTTCTGCAGCTACCGACCCAAAGCAGTCAGCCGCCTCGCCAAACTGGAATACCGTTTGCAGTCATTCGATCACCCAAATTGAATGACTCGCTTCAACTTCGGTTGTGGGTCGGAGCTATCGGTCACGACAGTCAGCTTACGGGCAGCCCAATCCATCGCCATTTAAAGGACGTTCGTGGGCGGACCTCAACGTGCCCAAAGGGGTCATCTAGCAAAAGTCAGAGCTGACGCTCACCCGGATAAATCCTTTGCTTCGGCAGCACTCAAGTCATGTAATTACAATAGTTGCATGAAACAAAATAATCAACTCTCAGATGTGTTGCACGTGCTGCTGCACATGGCCGAGGGCGAAGGCCCCGCCACATCAGAATCGCTGGCCGCTGCCATGCAGACCAACCCCGTGGTGCTGCGCCGCCTCATGGGCGGCCTGCGCGACGCCGGCTTTGTGATGTCGGCCAAGGGCCATGGCGGCGGCTGGGTGCTGTCGTGCGACATGGAGCGCATCACCTTGGGCGATGTGTACCAGGCGCTGGGCGCGCCACCGCTGGTGTCGCTGGGGTTTAGAGAAGACCGGCCCGCCTGTCTGGTGGCCCAAGCCGTGAACGACGCCCTGGCCGGTGCCGCGCAAGAGGCCGAGGCCCTGCTGCTCAAGCGCTTTGACGCCGTCACCCTGGCCAACCTGTCGGCCGACTTTCAACGCCGCATGGCGCAGCACCAAGCAGCGGGCCATGCAGGCCACCACCATCTGAAGGAACACATCTCGTGAAACACATCGACTTTGCCGTCATCGGCGGCAGCTACGCCGGTATGTCCGCAGCCCTCCAACTGGCCCGCGCGCGCCGCAACATTCTGGTGGTGGACGCCGACCAACGTCGCAACCGCTTTGTAGATGCAGCAGGCGAAACATCACACGGTTTCTTGACGCAAGACGGCCGCCCGCCCGCCGAGATAGCCGCTGACGCGCGCGAGCAGCTGATGAACTACCCCCATGTGGAATGGATGCACGGCACCGCAGAAGACGCACGCGTTGCCGGCAATGGTCGTCTGGAATTCCGCGTGGGCCATGAGGCCATCAGCGCCCACCGCCTCATCCTGGCCACCGGCTTGCGCGACGAACTGCCACCCGTGCCCGGCCTGGCCGAGCGCTGGGGCCGCAGTATCTTCCACTGCCCGTATTGCCATGGCTACGAGTTGAACGCAGGCCCCATCGGCATCATCGCCACGTCCCCCATGGCGCTGCACCACGCACTGATGCTGCCGGACTGGGGCAGCCCCACGCTTTTTTTGAACGGCGCCTACACGCCCAGCGACGAAGACCTGGCTGCCATCGCCCGCCGCGGCACGCAAATAGAGGCGACGCGGATTGAACGCATAGACGGCCATGCCGACGTGGTGCTGCAAGACGGCCGCAGGCTGCGCATGAACGGCCTGTTCATCCAGCCGCACACGCTGCTGGCCAGCCCCGTGGCCGAGCAACTGGGCTGCGCGCTGGAAGACGGCCCCACGGGCCTGTTCATCAAAGTGGATGACTTCAAGGCCACCAGCGTGCCCAACGTGTTTGCATGTGGGGATGCGGCGCGGGCGGCGGGGAATGTGACGCTAGCCGTGGCGGATGGGGCGATGGCGGGGTTTGGGGCACATCGGGGGTCGATGGTTTGACGGTTCGCAATTGCAAAACTCCGCGTGTATCGCGGGGCCGAAAGGCACTCACCAAGAGAGCTCAAAAAATTGACTATCGCGATAACTTTGACCCAGCGCACTGTCGCCCAAGAACAATTTATAAAGCACTGTAGCAACACTTGCACAGCCGACGTCAGCAATGTGGGTTGACCGCCGCCGATTCAAAGTTGGCAATCTGGAATCCCGCTCCACAGATTTTTCTGGCTCCCGTTACCCGACACTCGGGAGCACCCGCTGTTGGCCCGACAGCAGGCACCGCTGCTCCTATTATTAAAGTCATTAATCGGATTCAACATTGCAGATATCGTAGGTCAGCCACAAAAGACGGTGCCGCTCGCGTTTCAGCCAATCGTTTCCACAATGCTGGCTAATCCTCAGAACCCATCATGGCGTATCGCCCGTTGGTTCGCTTGATGCGCACAAATCCCGTTTCACCAAGATGCATGCCTGCAATCAGCAGCCGCTCAGAGGTGGCCATGTCCAGAATGGTTGATCGTGTTGTTGCCGCAACAGCGGGCTCTTGATCAAAGGCAATCGTTACATCAGGGCGTGCGATCTGAATGTGTGGGAAATGCACAATGTCGCCCCAAACCATCAGCTGCTGGTGGCCAGACCCCAGCAAAAAGCCGGTATGCCCCTCGGTATGGCCCGCCAGCGGCACTGCGCTGATGCCTGGCAGTATGTCTCCTTGATCAAACGTGCGCAGTTGGGATCGATATCTTTCGAATGCTCTGCGTGCGATTGTGAAATTGCCGCGAGCACGTTCACTGGCGCGGTGCAGGTTCGCATCGTCCTGCCAGAACCAGAGTTCCTTTTGTTGCACAACCAGCTCTGCTTTCGGATAGGCAATCACACCTGAGGCGTCAATCAAGCCACCGATGTGGTCAGGGTGTGCGTGAGTTAACAAAACCGTATCAATCTCGGATGGGTCTATTCCCGCCAAACGCAAGTTGTGCAGCAGATGGCCGCCCCAGTTGTTAATACCGCCAGCACCACTGTCAATC
>WSSedL1CaDRAFT_10001141_pt1 | contig 16478 bp, 13 predicted proteins | sample WetSurSL1Cattail_FD_9464 | JGI IMG/M metagenome (IMG submission 9464)
AATTCCACCGCATCTAACGTATACTTGATATTATCGTTTTGGCAAATAGCATTATCTCTATTTTTCCGTCCTGTATGATCCCATGCAAAATGAAAAAAAATCTCGTAATCATCTCTAGCTATATTCAAATGATGAATTTCATCTAAATTACATTCCAGTACCTTAACATATTCAGAAATTGGAATTCTATTTATATTACTTGAATCCTTTCTAATAATAGCCAGCACTTTCGTATTATTTTTGATACATTCATTAATTAAGGCAATTCCAAGCATGCTCGTTGCACCTGTTAAAACAATGCTATTCATCGTTATTCCATCCTTATATTTTATCTCGCTCAGCTATCATATTAGCAGTAACCTCTTCCTTTGGTAAATACGGGAACATATCTTCGTAATTTCTTGAAACCAATGTACCGTCAGGGAGTTTATCAGAAGCAATTCTTGGCACAAGTAACTGCCATTCAGGAGTCATAACATCACATATTACCGGTCCGTCATACTCAAGAACTTCCTTAATCTTTGCTTCTACTTGATCAACATTCTCGATTCTTACTCCTTTAATACCATATGCTTTTGCAATCTCTAGAGAGTCAGGACACCATACGCCGGATGTCGGTCCTTCACCAACCAAACGTCCATCCATAAAATTGACTTGAGTATGCCTAATAAGCAAGTATCCGTTATTATTAAAAATAAATACCTTTATAGGCAAATTATTATGCTTAATCGTTGCAAATTCCTGAAGATTCATTTGTAAGCTACCATCCCCAGTAATAACAATCGTCGTTTTTCCTTCATTTGCAATACAGGCACCGATACCGGCAACCCAATAACCCATTGATGAAAGGCCACCTGTAGTAAGATATTTTTGTCCTTTCTTTAGTTTCCAGCTTTGGCATGTTACATGAAAGCAAGAGCCAGTATCCACCAATATATTAGCCTGATTATCCGCTAACTGAGATAATTTATCAGTAAAATAATATGAATTCACTGGTTTATCATTAACATATTCCGGTTGAACTACTGGATATTGATCTTTCCAAGTCTTACAGATAGTAACCCACTCTTCGTAAGAAGGTAGTTTATTTTCCTTCAATGCAGATAACATACTCAAAAAAAAGTCCTTACAATCCAGCTTGGCTTTATAATCTATCTTAACCCCCGGTTTATCAAGTTCTTTTTGATCAATATCAACAACAAATTTATACGCATTCTTTCCGAATGCCTTTGGATTGTGGCCAACTAAGGAAGATGCCAAACGACATCCGACTGATAAAATTAGATCTGCATTTTGAATGGCAAAATTTGCCGAGCGCTCTCCATAGTTTCCGGGACGGCCTACATAAAGATCATTGTCACTTTCAATTAAATCAATTCCCAGTCTTGCAGTAATTACCGGAATTCTTGTCTTTGTTATATATTCAAAAAATTCCTTTCTTGCATCAGCCAAACTTACACCTTGTCCAACGAGAAATACAGGTCTTTTTGCTTCTTTTAACAAGTCGTATGCATGTATTACTGCCTGTTTTAATGTTACTCTCCCCTCTTTTTCATGCTCTGGCTCATATTTTTCTTGATATGATTCATTCACTTCGATTTTCTGAATATCCAACGGAACATCAATCCACACGGGTCCGGGTCTTCCTGTTGTTGCATAATAATATGCTTTATCTAAATAGTAAACTAATTTTTGAGGATCATCAATTGTTATAAAATACTTTGTTACATTTTCAACCAAAGGCTTAATATTGATTCCTTGTACTCCATATTGACGTATTTTGGTTTCCTCCTGATATTTTACAAAAGATAATGCGGCCTGTCCGGAAATAACTATCATAGGCGCTGAATCGGTATATCCTCCAACGACTCCATTCATAGCATTTACACTTCCCGGGCCGGCAGTTACAAGTGCAATTGCAGGTTTATTCTTTAATCTACCATATGCATCTGCAGCCATTGCAGCAGATTGTTCATGATGAGTACAGATGATTCTGTAATTCTTATTTTTACCAACCGCATCATTGAGCCACATAGCTTGACCGCCTGAGACCATAAAAGTAGTATCAATCCCTTTTTTTGCAAAATAATTAAAAATAAACTCTGAAACATTCATATTGCACCTCCATTTGTCGTTTTATAATAAAGAACCTAATTGATAAGCTGTACTATCCACTTTTATAGGATTACTAAGTTTTTCGGCAATTTCAACTATCATATCCTCTTGACCTCCAACGACTTTCCTTTTACCTAATTCAATAAAAATATCTCTGGGATCAACATTAAATTCTTTTGCAGCTCTTTCAACATGTATTTTAAATGCAGAGAAGACGCCGGACATACCACTTATAATACTTAATGGAGATAAGCCAAAATCATTTCCCATAATACCTGGCATTATCTCCTCACTGGCATCCAACATTCTATATAAATTAGCATTGGATTTAATACCATTTTTCTCCATTAGTGCAACAAATGCCTCTAATTGGCAATTCCCCGCACCGGCACCAAACCCTCTTAAAGTACCATCTATTATGGACGCACCTTCTTGGTAAGCTATATAAGCATTTGCTACAGCTAAGCCAAGATTATTATGTGAATGAAAACCAATTCTAATATCTAGCTTTTCATACAAATTAGACACTGTTCTTTTCACCAATTCAGGAGTGGATGCACCGGCCGAATCCATTATAATAACGCCTTTTGCTCCATATGATTGCATTTTTAGTGCTTCATCAACAATCATCTCAGTTGAAGCCATATGATACATCATTAGTACCCCATAAACTTCTTTATTTTGCTTAGCAACATATTCAATGTGTTGTTTTGTAGTATCTGCCTCCGTACAATGACACCCTATCGTAAATAAATCAACACCATATTCGATTGCAGGCTGGATATTATCATGAATTGTTCCAAATCCAGGAATCATATAGACTCCTAATTTTGTTTTCTCCAGATTTTTACGAGCAGTTACAAGCATTTCTTGATCACTTAACAAAGAAAGACCGACTTGCAGTGACGATGCTCCCAATCCGTTGCCATGTCCTACAATAACAGTATACATTCCTGCAGAATCCATCGCAAGACAATAATCTTCTATATTTTTCTTTGTTAATTGGTGTTGTATGGCATGCGATCCATCCCGTAAAGTTGAGTCAAAAAATCTTAATTTACTCATAAGCTTTTCCTCCCCTTCAATCTATTTACTGCATATTTCTCAGCTATTTCAATCGCTGCACAAGTAATTATATCTAAATTCCCTGAGTATTTTGGTAAATAGTCACCTTGACCAATTACTTCGACAATAGTAGTAACCCTGCCATTTTCAAATGTAGGCTCCAAAACGAGATGATACCCCGGAACATATTTTCTTATTTTTTCAACCATATCATTAATTGATTTTTTTATTTTTATCATATCCGGATTATCAATAATTGAGTATAAGGTATTTCTCATTGTGATTGGCGGTTCTGCAGGATTTAAAATAATAATAGCTTTCGTATTTTGAACTCCCGTAAAATGAGTAATAGCTTCTCTAGTCGTCTGGGTAAATTCATCAATATTATTTCTTGTACCTGTTCCAGCAGATTTTGACGAAATACTTGCAACAACTTCAAAGTATTTTACGTTTGAGCAAACCTCTGAAATGGCATAAGCAATTGGTATTGTAGCCTGACCTCCACAAGTGATTAGATTAACATTATCTGTTTCAAGTGACCCATCAAGATTAATGACAGGAATGCACATTACTCCAACCCGTGCCGGTGTAAGGTCAACAGTAAATTTCTTTAATTGTTTTAGAATAGGAGCATTATACCTATGAACACTGGCTGACGTAGCATCAAATACAATATCACAGCAATCCGGATCATTCATAATAGCATTGATTGAATCATATGATACTCTTATCCCAAGTTCCTGTGCTATTTTAATACCTGCTGAATCAAGATTTCTACCTGCAAATAAACTACATTCAAGTATCTCAGATCTTTGTAATTTCAGTAAAATATCTGTTCCAATATTTCCAGTTCCTATGATAGCAACTTTAGTCTTCTCCATCCATTATCTCCTTTTGTAATCATGTGCTTAAGTAATTATTTAAATGCCCAAAACTTATTTAATAAAAAATTTATTGGTATAGTAATTATTAAATTTATAATTGGGGCAATTAATACTGATATACCCAAAATATGAACCCAAAAATATAATAGTACCGTTGTTAAAATAAAAGTTAAGCCATATGAGATGAATACTTTTACTATAACGAACTTATTTGTATCTCCAGTTTCAATCTTTTTAAAAACAAATTTACTATTCCAATAATAAGCATTAAAAACACTAATTACAAACGCAATCGAGTTTGATAAAATGTAATGCAACCCGATAAAGACACAAATATAATAAATTGCCAAACTTATAAATGTATTAGAGAAACCTACAATCCCAAATTTTATAAATTGCATGCAAAATTGCAGAAAAGTTCCTTTTGAATCGATGCCCAATCTATGAAATTCTCTTTTTAACATTCAACAGCTTCCTTTAGTGTTTTTATCATATAGTCTATCATACTCTCACTCATTCCCGGATAAACTCCTATCCAGAAGGTATCATTCATGATAATATCGGTATTTGTCAATTCACCTGATACCCTAAATCCTTCATTCATAGCTCTCATTTCGTCAAAGCAAGGATGCTTTGTTAAATTTCCTGCAAACAGCATTCTTGTCTGAACACCATGATCTTCAATATATTGGACAACTTTATTACGATTAATGCCTTGCTTACATGTTATTAAAAAGCCAAACCAGCTAGGATCTGAATTTTCACATGCTTCAGGTAAAATGAACTTGTCCTCCATCTGTTTTAAGCCTTGTAATATTCTGTTAAAGTTTTGTTTTCTTTTTTCAACAAAGGTCGGGAATTTTTTAAGCTGTGCACATCCAACAGCTGCCTGCATATCAGTAGCTTTCAGATTATAACCGAAATGAGAATATACATATTTATGATCATATCCTAGTGGCAGTTCACCATATTGCTTATCAAATCTATGACCGCATAAGTTATCTCGACCGGAAGGACAGATGCAATCTCTTCCCCAATCTCTGAGGGATTTGACAATTTTACTCAACAGTGGATTATCGGTATATACAGCTCCGCCCTCTCCCATCGTCATATGATGGGGTGGATAGAAACTCGATGTACCAATGTCACCGATAGTACCTGTCTGCTTAGTAACTCCATCGATTGTATAAGTTGACCCAAGTGCATCACAATTATCTTCCACTAACCACAGATTATATTTTTTACATATTTTCTTTATAGCACCTAGATCAAATGGATTACCTAATGTATGGGCTATCATTATTGCTTTTGTTCTATCAGAAATAGCCTCCTCTATTTTCGTGGTATCAATATTATATTGAGGGATAGTTACATCAACAAATACCGGAACTGCCCCAAATTGAATAATTGCTGACACAGTAGTCGGAAAGCCCGCAGCTACAGTAATAACCTCATCTCCTCTTCTGATTGTTCTATCACCAAGCAAAGGAGAAGTTAGTGCCATAAATGCTAGTAAGTTTGCAGATGATCCTGAGTTTACTAAGGAGCAGTATTTAATCCCTAGATATTTGGAAAATTCCTTTTCGAATTGATCAGCATATCTTCCTGCGGTTAACCAAAACTCTAATGAACTATCAACAAGGTTTACCATTTCATCATGGTCATATACTCTGGATGCATATGGTATTCTGTTTCCTTCTTTATACGCCGGTTTTGTATGATACTTATCACAATACTGTGAAACCAAATCTAATATTTCTTGTTTTGCCTGTTGTTCCGTTAAACTATCAAACATTCTGTTCATTCCTTTTCTATTCGTATTTAAAATCTTATTGTATATTGAAGAAATCTTTAATCTGCAAATCCATGCAGTTTCTCACATTTTCATTTTTAGTATAGCATTTTGACCATTCGATTGTTTTTTCAATAGCATTTTCTACATTCCAACGTGGTTTCCATTTAAATGTTGTTTTGATTTTCGAACAATCCAGCTTCAAGAAATTGGCTTCGTGAGGACCGCCATCATATTGATTCTCCCACTGAAGTCCGTCCCCCCATATTTTACAGAACATATCTACCAAATTACCTGTTGTGATACAATCGACTTCATCCGGTCCAACATTATAATAGCCTTCATATTTTTTGTCCTCATATTGTTTTTGAGCGATCATCAGATATGCATATAGTGGTTCTAATACATGTTGGTATGGACGTGTTGAGTACGGATTACGCACCACAATTTTATCATTGTTCATAGCAGCGCGAACACAGTCAGGTATAATACGATCATTTGCAAAATCACCACCACCGATTACATTACCTGCTCTGGCTGTGGATACACGAACTGAATCATCTGCAAAAAAAGAATTTTTATAACTATGAGTAACAAGCTCCGAGCAAGATTTACTATTCGAATAAGGATCAAATCCATCCAAAGGTTCATTTTCACGAAACCCCCACTCCCACTCATTATTATAATACACTTTATCCGTTGTAACATTCAAAACTGATTTCACACATTTATTCAACCTGACACATTCCATCAAGTTTACGGTTCCCATAACATTGGTCTCATATGTATAAACAGGATTTTTATAACTATCTCTTACAATCGGCTGTGCAGCGAGATGGAATACTATTTCCGGCTGAACTGCCTCAAAAACTTCTTTTAATTTATCTAGGTCACGGATATCACCGATAACTGAATTTATATCTTGTCCAATGTTAGCGATTTCATAAAGGCTTGGTTTTGTAGGAGGTTCCAAAGAGTATCCGGTTACCTGCGCTCCAGCAAGGGTTAGAATTCTGCATAACCAGGAACCTTTAAAACCGCTATGTCCCGTTACCAGTATTTTTTTATTATTATAAAAATTCAAATCCATTACCATTTCCTCCAAGGTGCCATACCACTAGCCCATAATTCTTCTAATTTTTGCTTGTCCCTTTGAGTATCCATACACTGCCAATAGCCTTCATGCTTATATGCCTTCAATTCCCCTAAGGATGCCACTTTTTCTAATGGCTCCTTCTCAAATATGGTACTATTTCCTTCAATATAATTAAAGATTTCAGGTTTCAACACCATAAATCCTGCATTAATCATGCTTCCATCATTATCACTCTTTTCTCTAAAAGATGTAATTGTATTATCATCCTCTATATCAAGAACACCGAATCTCTGTCCAACATTTACTGCTGTCATTGTTACCATTTTACCATGTGCTTTATGAAATTTAATTAATTTTGCAATGTCAATATCACATACCCCATCTCCATAGGTAAGTAGGAATTGCTCGTTCCCAATATATTTTTGAATTTGTTTTATACGACCGCCTGTCATTGTGTTTAGCCCCGTATCAACTAAGGTTACTTTCCAAGGTTCAGCAAAGTTGTTATGAATTTCCATTTTGTTATGATTACTAAAGTCAAAAGTTATGTCACTTCTGTGTAGATAGTAATCTGCAAAATATTCTTTGATTGCATATGCCTTATAACCACAGCATATAACAAAATCATTAAATCCATAATAAGAATACATTTTCATAATATGCCATAGAATAGGCATGTCCCCTATCTCAATCATAGGCTTAGGCTTTAAATGAGACTCCTCACTAATTCTTGTTCCAAATCCTCCTGCAAGTATTACAACTTTCATTTGTATTCCTCTCTTTCGAAAATATATACTTTATTTTAAATTTTATAACCTTTTAACTAATTTATTATGTCAAACAAATTATATTTAGTAATTCTCAAATACATCTCTCGTGGATCTAAAGGTGCATTTACTCGTTGTGCATCTGTTTTGAATTTTATCACATTTGCTCCAATTTTAAGATTTACGACCTGATCAAAGGTTATTCCTTTAATATTAACATCATAATCATATAATACATCATTTATATAAATTTTTAAATCAGAAATATCTTCATAATCTGAAGCAATATCAAATTTTATTCTTTGCTGAAGGTCTTCACTCTGATAATTATATATTATCAGCTCCGCATCGTTTGATAACCATAGCCATCGGTTATTCCCTTCACCTTCAAGACCGGTAAAACCCTTCCCTAATTTACTGTAAAAAGGAGTATCGTTTGCATTTACACCATTTTCATCTACACCAAAACGAATGGAACTAATATCTATTTTTCCATCATAGTCTAATTCGTATAACTTACTGTTTTTATCTTTGGATAACAGCTGCAAATCACTTACCGACAATACTTTAACATTATAGTTATCATCACCTATAGTATCTGTTGCCTTAAAGCAGATAGTAGGTACATCTTTTAAATTTCCCTGTAGATATATTTTCGGATTTAGAATTGAGACAATCTTCGCGGTGGTATTATCATCATTAATTTCAATTTCGGCTTTTTCTCCAACAATAAAGTATCCCGATTTTTCGTCTCCAGTATCATTAATTATATATTTTTTGCCATCATCTTGTATATTATAAATTCTGTCTTTCTTATCTTTCAAAGACTCCATGATATAAATAGTTATTGCCATTTCATGTAATTGCTTCTTTGCCTGAGCAGAGTAGAAATAGTCACCATCGGCTGTATCAAAAGTAAACGGTGCTAAACTCACAATCAGGTCTTTAGAGGTAACATCTGACAGAATTCCGGATTTCACTGCATTCACCGCATTTTCTCTGGGCCATCGATAAAAGGCGTTTGCTTCTTTTACAGAAGTTCTAGCCACTTGCTGATTTAATAATATTAGTATAACCAATATCCCCATTACGCAGCTTGAGAAAACTTTACTACTTCTCTTCGTAGCTTTTTTAAGTATCATTGTGTACAAAATGATACTCAAGAATACAATCCCAATGCTTTGCATATAGGAGGGTAAATGTCCAACACCCCATTGCAGATCTTTTTGATACTTTTGGCTAAGTGATATCAAAATAGCCGGCATAACAAATAAGATTAAGGACAGAATTATCAACATTAGGTTATTATTAGAAACTTTCTCATTTATTGATCTTTTATTAATTAAAATTATAATTAATATAAATAAAATCAAGACTATGATGTCCAAAACACGTATTCCTGTAATAAAATCAACAAAAGCATTTGTACCACTATGTCTTAATCCAATAAAATAACTTGATAACGGTAATGCACTTGAGCATTGTTTCAAAAATGTAAGAAACATTAATTTAATATCAAAATTTATAGTTACCCCATCGTATTGTTTCTGGAGTGTAGTTGATTTTAAGTAAAAAGTTAAGATAACCATGCTTAAAATAACTATGATATGCGGTATACAGAATTTTATTGTTCTTTTAGCATCTTTTGTTTTTATATATCCTACTAACAAAAGAATAAAAATAAAGGGGTAGGCAACTTCATAGGTACCACATGCCAGAAACTGAAAAATTGCACTTACGATAATTAATATTCGACTATTTTTATCAATACCTTTAATTAATGTGAGGATTGATAAAAATGCCCACATCAAAGTCATCTGCATTAGCATATGAAATGAAAATATTGCATTATTAACCTTACATGTATATTGCAATAATATGGGAAATACAAGCATAAACAAATACTGTAACCTTTTAGAGCCTGTAGTCTCCTTAATAATCTTACCAAACAGCAGACTATTTAAGTAAATGCTGAGTACAATTAGTAATTTATATGCAAAGCGCGTTATGACAGAAAACAGGGGATACACATAAAAAGCAAATGGAAAAATCCGTCCACCTAAAATCCATAGTTTTGCATAGCTAAAAGTAATTCCCATAACTGAACTATTATAATAAGCTACTCCATTTACATTGCAGTTAATCGAATCATCCCCATAAAACCCACTTTGAAGTACCATATAAAAATACAAAAAATCAAATACTAAAATCAAAATCATGATAGTATATTTATTAAAATATATAAATATTTTTTTCATTCACTTACCCTTCCAAATATATTTATCTATTATGCTAATATTATTTAAGTATGGTTTCGTTTTTAAAGAAATCAAATTCAGTTATTCTTAAATAAAGTTCTCTGGGATCCCCGGGCGCAACAAGTTGTACAGCGTTGGTTTTAAATTGTATTGTATTCTTACCAGGCTTGAATTTTGCATCCATATCAATTAATATACCATCTACATTTAAAGTATACTTTGTTCCTTTTCCATTAATATATAGTTTCAGATCTGACATTTCACCACTAGTAGAAGCAATTCTAAATTTCAGATGATACTGTTTATCTTTGTCCGAGAAGTTATTAACCACAAGCTTCGCATCGTTTGATAACCACATCCATTGACTATCGCCTTCCCCTTCTACAGCAGTAAATCCTTCACCCAATGTAAAGTTTAATCGATATAAGATATCATCCTTTAGCGTAGATAACTCTGGTTCGGAATACTCTGATAAGTATTCTTTGTTATAAGATGTTAAATCATAAAATACCAGCAGATTATCATCACTTATCATCGGTTCGATATTTAAAACTTTATTAATTGAAGTTGTCAAATTTGTATATTCCTCATCTGTATAAGCACTTTTATCTATATAAATTCCTTCAAACCCAGCAACAGACAGGGTTTTGATCATAGCTTCCACGTCTAAGTTTGTCACCTGATAATTGAATGAATCGGATCTTCTTCCCTTCATCCCTCCATAACTCCATTTTAATCCGGATGAATGAATATATCCGACTGCCAGCTGATAATCGGGCATTTTGTTCACTCCACCACCTTCCGGATACTGATGATATGGTAATTGGAATATCATCGCATTCTTTGATACACTTGCCTCAATTTTTTTTACAAATACATCATCACTGATATATTTTACTTTATTTGCTTCATAATTTGGAACACCTCCGGGGAATGCTTCATAAATACTTCCGCAGCAAAAAGCGATTGAAATAGCAATGAATAGAATTTTAATTATTTTCTTCTTTGAAATCTTCTCATACAAATATTCAACGATCAAACATACGGTTAATATAGCGAAAAATGACATGAATATAGAAATTCGGTTATAGCCTCTTATCATAGAAGAGATGAACAAAGCAAAAACACATCCAAATCCTCCGATCGTCCCTAATAACATAGCTGCAACATTTAAGTTTGCTAAAAATTTTAGCTTTTTTCCTAAATCGGTTTCAATCTTATTAATAAAGGCAAAAAACATCAGAATGATAAATCCAATGATACCTACAGCTCCCAAATAAGATGAACGGTTTTCATTTATTAACTGGGCACTGCTATTATATACCGTTAATATTCTATTTAAGATACCGATTCCATGCGTAGTCATTGGTAGAAATAATTGTATTATTTTTAAGCCATATACTTCTGCTGCAGCATAAGATCTTAATTCAATTTTACCTTCATTCATAATATTTATATAATATGGTATTAAATTAATAGCCATCAATATTCCAATGAATATTACCGCACTAACGCTTTGTATGAAGTATTTAAGCTTTCTCTTATCAAATCCTTTCATCATTCCTGTAACGCATAGAAAGAAGCAGGTGAAGAACGGATAATATGCAATACCGTTATTAGCTATTAAGATGCAAAATATTATAGCATAATAATTTCTCTTGTATTTGAAGAAATCTTTATTAAAAGCAAATAATTTATCATCACTATATACCCAGAATAAAAGTAAAACGGAAATAGGAATAAATTCATATGTGCTTAATGCAAAATGACCCATTCCTCTAAAAAATATATAAGGGGTGAACGTAAATACTAAGGAACCTGATACGGCGATCCAATCTCGCATTTTAAAGGCTTTTAATACAAAATAACAGATCAATGCAATTAATGGGAATATTGTTATAAACTGAAGATTTACACTTAAAACTACATTATGAGTAATTAATACAAGTATTTTTAGTATAAATGTATCTACATTATCCAATAACAGAGAGGGGTAATCATAATTATTTGCTCCGTAAGGAGCTCCTAAAAAATCATTATGAAATACCCATCCTGATTCCAGTACATTTTTTGCATTAACAAAAAGGAAAAAATCATCTCCTCCAGTATATGAAATCGGATAATTCAAATCCATAGTATAAAAAAGATAAAAATAATTTATTAATACTATCGGTATGACTATTAATATAAAACAGCAAAATAATTGTTTGCGATATTTTAAAAGTATTTGATTCATAATTCCTCCTAGTATAATTAGTGACATTAATATATAAAACCTAATAATATCCTTTTATCAATTATCTGTAACGATCCGTTTTTCATCGTATAGACTATTCAGTGCATCAATCATCAATTGAGTCGATTGATCCCACGTAAAGGGTTCGTAATCGGAAATCCTTCTTTTTCTTTGATAATATATCTGCTCATTTTCATAATTCTCAAGTATCAAATCAGCCAGCGCTTTCGGATTATCCGGATCAAAATACTGACAGAAATCTCCTCCGACCTCTTTTAGCACATCAATATCAGAAGCCACTACCGGTGTTCCCCGTTCAAATGCTTCGATGATAGGTAATCCAAAGCCCTCATTATACGTAGGAAATGCTACCAAAAATGCGTTTCTGTATAAATAATCAATCGTTGCATCATTGGCTCCGTTAATATGAAAAATTGATTTGTTAAATTTACTGTGAGCTTGTAATCTTTTTTCAAACTCATTAACATTCCAACCAATTCTGCCTGCAATAATAATATTGATCTCTTTATCAATCAGATAATTATCATATGCATCTAATAACAGCTTATGGTTTTTTCTGGGTTCTATTGTTCCAACCATTAGAATATACTTCTTTTTCTTAGCGATGAAAGCAACCTCTTCATCAATTTGTTCTATCTGCTCGTCTGTCTTTTTAAAATCTGATCCCAATGGAACAACTACTCCATTAATTCTATTTATTTTTAACCGGTCCGTTAAATCATTAATAGCAGTTAATGTACTTTGCGTTGACACCATAATAATGTCTGCATATTTTAAATTTGAAGACAGATAATTAATAAACCCAAAGACTGTACTCTGATGGCAATATTGAGGCTGAGTGATAGGAATTATATCATATATTTGAACTGCAATTCTTACCCCATTTTCTTTTAGTTTTGGTAACAGATAACTTCTTTTCAGTATAGACATCCAAACACTATCAATATCAAAAAATACTGCACCCGATGGAATATCATCAATCAAACATAATTCTGAAGTTAATGCATCAATGGCTGTATCAATATCATCTCGAAAAAATAATGTAAACTTTTCATTATTAACGATTTGAAATACTTCATTTTTATCATCATAATTCAATAAGATAATTACAAAATCCTTCTCTAACAACATTCGAATAATTACTTCTCTTACAACACGTTGTATTCCTGTAATAAAGCTAACGCTCATTAAGCTTGATATATCAATATATACTTTCATACACCCCCCTAATATGAACTATATCATATCATATCCCATTATTTTTTTAATTAATAATCTGAATTTAACTGGTAAACGTTGATAGAATTTATATATCCACATTTTTTGGTAGTTATCAAGATTTTTATAACTGCTTTCCTGCCCTGATATTGTCATATCATCTTTACATGAATTTGTATAATTATTGTATACTTTTATACTGTTTAGACTGAATTCGTGTGATCTTAAAATCGTCCTTAAAACCTGTTTTTGAAATATCGTCTTCGGAAGCTTGCCTGCTTTTTCCCATCTATGATAAGCAAGACTTTCCGGAAACCTTTGTAATAATAAGACATAGGCCATAAAAAGAAACTGTGAATTATCCAAATCCATCAGATTTAAAAGGTCTACATTATGTGGGTCACCTACGGCATACAGCATAATTTCCTCTCGTCTAAATTGAAAAAAATGCTTACTTGCTGTCATATTTTGATTTGCTACATCAAATACCCCACCGTAAATGGAATAATCTTCCATGTCATCCATATGCTCCTCCTCTCTTATCATCCGATTATATTACTTTTTAGCAATTAGTGTGTAATCATAATAACCAAATACCCTATTATTAATATAATCTATACTTTTGTTGATCTCCTCTAGGTTATTTATATTATTACTTTCAATATAGGGAATCTGAAAATCACATTTTGAAAATTCGCTATGATATTTCTCTACACTCTCATACTGACAAGAATTAAATAAATATTCCAGGAACAAATAATGGACAGGCTTGATATGAGAAAAGTCCAGATAAAAATTCCAATAAGTACTTAAATTCTGAGGATTAGGCGTCTCTAATATAAAGTAGCTTCCTTTTATTAATTTTTTATAGGCAGTTCTGATTAATGAAACTGCATATTCCTGTGATAAATGTTCAATAACCTGTGACATAAATATACCATTCAGTGATTCATCTTCCAGATTAGTAAGGTACGTCAGGGCATCACTATATTCAACCTGAAGATTGCGTTGTCTGCAAAAATCAACAAATGGATGATAATAATCAATCCCCTTAACTGTTATCCCATTTTCTTGAAGGAGTTCCATGAATTCGCCTCTGCCACAGCCTATATCAAGTACAAATCCCTCCTGTAAAGTTTGATAATATTTAATGTAATATTGCTGATATTCTTTAATAACTTCTCTACTGCCCCTAAAATGATTTTCATAATCAAAATAATCAATGTGACAATTCTCTAGGGGTTTTAAGTCAGTTCCATTATCAGGATTCTTCTTGAGAAAATCAATATATCCTTTAAAATTAAGAATTTCATTTTTCAACTCAATATTATCTTTGTTTAAACTGGTAATAAGCGGTAACACGTTTTGGATGATATGCAACAATTCGCTATTATTTAATGTTTGTTTGCTCAAAACCGGATCAATATACCATCCGATCATCTTTCGAATAATCCTTTTAAATGCTTTTTTAACAAACGAATCATTTCCTACATCTTCAGGTGAAATGATATAATTCTTATCAATTATTGCCGCACTTTCGTTAATGGCTTGAAGTAAACGCTTAATATCTTTGTTAGAATTATTCTCAATATTATTCAATTTATTACTCCTTTCAATATATTCCAAGTATGGTCGATTCTCATTAATCCAATATCATCAATAGACGAATACATTTCTATACTAAATGCCGATTTGAAATAATCTACGGGAATTCCCATATCACATTCAATTGCAATATCCATTATATATTCCCCTGGTAATAGATTTACTTTACTTAAAACAATCTCACATATACCATTTTGCTCAAGGGTTATATCGGAAATATTGTCTATACGTGTATTAGTACCATAGCATAAAAGCCCATCACCACGGAAAATACCTATTCCAAATACTGCATTATCAATTTTCTTAAATACATTATAATGAATTTGAAGAATTATGTCTTCGCCTGTACAGAATACACTCTTTAGATCTCTGTCTCTATTAAATGCCTCTATTTTAATTATCCTGGTATGTCCATTTCCCCATCGCTTATTATCGGTTTGAGAAATAGAATCGTTTTCTCCCTCTCTTGCCCTATCTATACTATCTGTGCTTACTTCCTCAGTAGTCTTTATATCTGATTCTTCTATTGCTTGCACTTCTAAATTATTTATTTCCTTGTTTCTATTAATTTTTTTATTTTCATTAACCTCTCGTATGTGTCCCATAAAATCCATATATGCAGGATGTACATCACGTGGTTTTCCTTCCATTTGAATCATTCCATCCTGTATCCAAATGGAACGGTCACAGAACTGCTCAATTTGAGCCAGGGAATGGGAAACAATTACAATGGTTGTTCCCAATGCTTTAATATTTCTTAATTTATTAATACATTTCGCTTGAAAATTAGCATCGCCAACTGCCAGAATTTCATCAATCAATAAAATGTCTGCATCTACATTAATTGCTACGGAGAAAGCAAGTCTCATATACATACCGGAGGAATATGTACGTACAGGGTTATCAAGGAATTCCTCCATTTCAGAAAACTCAATAATATCCTTTATTCTTGCATCTATTTCTTTTCGAGTTAAACCAAAGATCGAAGCATTAGTATATATATTCTCTCTGCCGCTCATGTCCGGATGAAAGCCTGCGCCTAATTCAATCAGACTGGATACTCTTCCATTCATTTCAATGGTTCCTTCGTCGGGATACATGATTCTTGTCAGAAGCTTTAAAGTTGTACTTTTCCCGCAGCCATTATGACCGATTAAGCCAATAGCTTCTCCCCTTTTAACTTCAAAATCAATTCCATTCAGTACCCACCTGGTTTCATATCGGTTTCTGTTTTTAAAAAGAATTTTTTCCTTAAGGCTTCTTCCTTTATCATAATAAACCTTAAACTTCTTTTTTACATTTTTAACCTCAATCGCGTTATCCTTGCTCATGTTACATTTCCTCCACAAAATGTCTTTTTAATCTGCCGAAAGAAATAGATCCAATGGCAAGAATACCTATACCTAGTATAAAAGCCTGCC
>WSSedL1CaDRAFT_10001142_pt1 | contig 16458 bp, 14 predicted proteins | sample WetSurSL1Cattail_FD_9464 | JGI IMG/M metagenome (IMG submission 9464)
TTATTATGGTAATGTAGTGGCAGGACCTGTTTTCAAAGAGATTGCGGATAAAGTTTACGCCAACAATTATGATATGCAACCTGTGCTAAAAAGTACAGGAGTCTTCGTTGATGTACCTTATTCCAAAACAGGCTACAGAAAAGACCTTGATTACATATTCGATAAACTGGATATTTCTGTCGAAGAGAAAGGTGTAAAAACAGATTGGGTATCAACCAGTAAGAAAAACAATAAAATTGAATACAGCCCGCGGCGCATCATCAATAAACTGGTACCTAATGTGGTAGATATGGGTTTACGCGATGCCATGTTTCTGCTGGAAAATGCCGGTTTGCGTGTGATTGTGAAGGGTCGTGGAAAAGTTATTAATCAGTCAATAATACCAGGTACGCATGTAAATGCCGGAGAAACAATAATATTAGAGATGAGTTTAGGATGAAAACCTTAAAAAACATATTAAAAAACATTAAAATAATACAACTGGCAGGTGATGAAAACCTGACAGTGAATGAGATATGCTTCGATTCACGAACGGTTAAACCCGGCTGTTTGTTTGTTGCAACCCGCGGTACAAAGACTGATGGCCATGAATATATCCCAGTGGCTATCGAAAAAGGTGCTGTTGCAGTGGTATGTGAAACTGTTCCTCCCAATGCAACTTCATCAGTTACATTTATTCAGGTTGAGGATGCTTCCTATGCTTTAGGATGTCTTGCATCTGCTTTTTTCGATCACCCGTCATCGAAATTAAAATTGGTGGGTATTACAGGTACGAATGGAAAAACAACTACCGTAACCCTTCTTTATAGGATGTTTAGAGAATTGGGATACAAGGCAGGGCTGATATCTACAGTTATCTACTATGTTAATGAACGCGAAGTTGAAGCTACCCATACTACCCCTGACTCCATACAGCTTAATCGCTTAATGCATCAGATGGTTGAAGAGGGTTGTGAATACTGCTTTATGGAAGTCAGCTCACATTCCATAGTTCAACATCGTATTGCCGGATTGCAGTTTGCAGGTGGGATATTTTCGAACCTCACCCATGATCATCTGGATTTTCATAAAACATTCAATGATTATCTGAAGGCTAAACAACTGTTCTTTGATGGTTTATCGAAAAATGCGTTTGCCTTGACCAATATTGACGACCGCAATGGCAAAATTATGGTTCAAAATTCCAACGCTGTTGTAAAAACATATTCGCTTAGGGCAATGGCCGATTTTCGTTGTAAAATATTGGAAAGTCATTTTGATGGTACCCAGCTTCAAATCAATGGAACTGAAGTTTGGACCAATTTTATTGGTGAGTTCAGTGCCTATAACCTTTTGGCTGTTTATGCTTCGGCTTTGCTTTTAGGTGAAAAAAAGGATGATGTACTGAGAATAATATCTACCCTCACCTCTGTTGCAGGTCGTTTTGAATATTTGCGTTCACGAACCGGCATTACCGCCATCGTTGATTATGCACACACACCCGATGCGCTGGAAAATGTACTGAGGGCTATAAACCAGATTCGAAGTGGCGCTGAGCAATTAATTACAGTGGTTGGCGCAGGTGGTGATCGTGATCGTACCAAACGTCCAATAATGGCAAAGGTTGCAGCAGAGAACAGTACCAAAGTGATCCTTACTTCTGACAACCCGAGAAGTGAAGACCCTGCAACAATCATAAGTGAAATGATGGTTGGGGTTGGTATTCCGGACAGGAGGAGGGTATTGAATATCACCGACCGGCGAGAGGCAATACGCACAGCCATTATGCTCGCACTTAAAGGCGATATCATCCTGGTTGCCGGAAAAGGACACGAAAACTATCAGGAAATAAAAGGAGTGAAACATCATTTTGATGATAAGGAGATTATTAATGAACAATTTCAAATGCTAAGTCATAACTGAGATGCTGTACTACTTATTTAGTTACTTAGAGAAGCTTAACTTTCCGGGAGCGAGGATGTTTCAATACATCTCGTTTCGGTCGTCGCTTGCAATAATTATCTCATTATTAATTGCCTTGTTCATCGGGAAGAAAATCATCAATATCCTGAGAAAAAAACAAATTGGGGAAACCATTCGCGATTTAGGTCTCGATGGCCAAATGCAGAAGAAGGGCACCCCAACCATGGGAGGCATCATAATTTTAATATCCATTTTGGTACCTACCATTTTACTATGCGATTTGAAAAATGTGTATGTTGTTTTGATGCTGACTACCACCATATGGCTTGGTTTTATTGGTTTCCTCGACGACTACATTAAAGTATTTAAAAAGGATAAAAAAGGATTGCATGGAAAATTTAAAATATTGGGGCAAATTACACTGGGCATCATTGTTGGCCTGACCTTTTATTTTTCACCCCAGGTGGTAGTTCGCGAAAGGGTTACAGCACAGGTTGTTGTTCCGCAATTGAATGATAGTGTGAAAACAACTAAGATGAGAACCATTCATGCATTTAAGGATTTGAAATCAACATCAACAACCATTCCTTTTATTAAAAATCATGAATTTCGATATACCAGGCTCATTGGTTTTTTAGGTAAGGATGCATACAAATGGGTATGGCTAGTAATTGTAGTAGTTGTTATCCTCACGGTAACCACTATTTCTAATGGTGCCAATATAACCGACGGGCTCGATGGTCTTGCATCCGGTACTTCCGCGATCATTGGGATCACGCTTGGAATACTTGCATACGTTTCAGGCAACTCAATTTTTGCAAATTACCTGAACATCATGTATTTACCAAATACAGGCGAATTAGTCGTCTTTATTAGCGCTTTTATAGGAGCAACGGTTGGGTTTTTATGGTACAATACCTATCCAGCTCAGGTTTTTATGGGCGATACCGGAAGTCTGGCATTGGGAGGCATTATTGCAGTTTTTGCCATATTAATTCGCAAAGAGCTCCTTATTCCGGTACTCTGCGGAATCTTTTTAGCAGAAAATTTTTCAGTAGTGCTGCAGGTAGCCTACTTTAAATATACAAGAAAGAAATTTGGGGAAGGAAGGCGAATTTTCCTGATGTCGCCACTTCATCACCATTACCAGTTGAAAGGATATCCCGAAGCCAAGATAGTTACCCGATTCTGGATTATCGGAATTATTTTGGCAGTATTGACATTTGTTACATTGAAAACCAGGTGACGCATTTAATATGAAATGAGTATGACGGAAAATACCAGGATTGTGATTTTAGGAGCTGCCGAAAGTGGAGTAGGTGCTGCTGTATTGGCTAAAAAACATGGATACGATGTGTTTATTTCCGATTCGGGCAGCATACGATCAAAATACAAGGATATTATTCAGGTTCATGGCATTCCTTTTGAAGAAGGCAAACATACTGAGGCTTTAATCCTGAATGCTTCTGAGGTAATCAAAAGCCCGGGGATTCCGGAAAAAGCTCCTATTGTTAAAGCTATCAGGGAAAAAGGAATTCAGGTTATTTCCGAAATAGAATTTGCAGGACGTTATACCTCCGCTAAGAAGATTTGCATTACAGGCAGCAATGGAAAAACAACCACAAGCTCGCTTATTTATCATATGATGTCAAAGGCAGGAATGAATGTGGGTCTTGCAGGGAACGTCGGACAAAGCTTTGCAATGCAGGTTGCTACTGAAGATTACGATTATTATGTGATTGAACTTAGCAGTTTCCAGCTCGACGGTATGTTCGAATTCAAATCGGATATAGCCATTTTGCTGAACATTACACCCGATCATCTGGACCGCTATGATTATCAGTTTGAAAAATATATAAACTCTAAATTTCGCATCTCACAGAATTTAAATGAAGAGAACTTTTTTATCTTTTGCTCGGATGATGATATTACCATACGTGAGCTTGAAAGGATTGTAATTACAGCCCAAAAACTGCCGTTTTCTATAAAGCATACGAATCAACCGGGCGCCTATGTGGAAAATAGCATGTTAACCATCAATTATCACGGAGAAGACTTTAGGATGACCCTTGACGAATTGGCGCTGCGTGGGAAACATAACACTTACAATTCCATGGCAGCTGGCATAGCAGGTCATGTTCTTGATATCCGCAAGGAAATCATCAGAGAAAGCCTGAGCGACTTCCAGGGTGTAGAACATCGTCTCGAGAATGTGCTGAAAATACATGGAGTTGAATTTATCAACGATTCTAAAGCAACCAATATAAATTCAGCATGGTATGCACTTGAAAGCATGAATACACCGGTTGTATGGATAGTAGGAGGCCAGGATAAAGGCAATGACTACTCTGAGCTCTTTGAGCTGGCAACTCAAAAAGTGAAAGCAATCGTTTGTCTTGGAGTTGACAATAAAAAAATATTAGAAGCCTTTAACGATAAGGTTCCGATTATTACAGAAACACGTTCGATGCTCGATGCGGTGAAAACATCGTATCAATTGGCCAAAAATGGAGATACTGTCTTACTATCACCTGCCTGTGCCAGCTTCGATCTGTTTGAAAACTACGAAGACCGCGGACGACAGTTTAAGGATTGCGTGAGAGAATTATAATTATTGATTATTAGATAAAAAGTGACTGAAACATTAAAAAAATACTTCAAAGGTGACGCAGTTGTGTGGGCAGTGATTATTTCACTTTCCCTCATCTCACTTTTGGCTGTATACAGTTCTACAGGTACCCTTGCTTATAAATATCAGCACGGGAATACGGCTTATTATGTGCTGAAGCATTTTACGTTTCAATTTGTCGGGTTGGTTATTATTTTTGCAACACATACAATTCCATACAAGTACTATTCCCGTTTGTCTCAGCTATTACTTTTGCTCAGTATTCCGCTACTGGGGCTGACTTTGGTTTTTGGTCAAAATATAAATGATGCTTCCAGATGGCTTACACTGCCTGGTCTCGGCTTTTCATTTCAAACCTCCGACTTTGCAAAACTAGCGGTCATTATGTTTGTGGCCAGACAACTATCCTTAAAGCAGGAAAACATTAAGGATTTTAAGAAGACTTTTCTTCCCATTATCGGCTGGGTTTGTTTGGTCTGTCTTCTTATTTTACCGGCTAACTTCAGTACCTCAGCAATATTGTTTGGTGCGGCCATTTTATTAATGTTTGTAGGACGAATAAGTATTAAACATATTTTGTTGCTTGGGGCTGCAGGTATTGTATTCGTCGCTATTTTAATAGTAATGGCCGTGTATGTGTTCCATTACGAAGGACGTATTCAGACCTGGAAAGGCAGGGTTGAGAATTTTATCTCACCCAAAAGCGAAGAAAATTTTCAGGTAGAGCAAGCTAAGATAGCTGTAGCAACTGGTGGAATTATGGGGAAAGGTCCGGGAAATAGTGTTCAGCGTAATTTCCTCCCACACCCTTACAGCGATTTTATATATTCCATTATCATTGAAGAATATGGTTTGGTTGGCGGCGTAACCATTTTGTTTTTTTATCTGTGGTTGCTTTTCAGGGCGGGAATCATGGTGCGAAAAAGCGATCGGACATTTCCTGCTTTTCTGGCCTTTGGGTTGACACTTATACTCGTTTTTCAGGCCATGGTTAATATGGCAGTAGCTGTGAACCTTTTCCCTGTAACCGGGCAACCGCTGCCAATGGTTAGCATGGGCCGGTCGTCTATGCTGTTCAGCTGTTTTGCCCTGGGTATTATCCTTAGTGTAAGCCGGGGTAACAGAGAAAATGAAAATAAGACGGAACCTGAAACTGAGATCGTCACTGAGGAACAAAGTGACCCTAAAGTAAATTATGCAGTAGAAATAAATGAATAAAATAAAAAATAATAGGATCATCATCAGTGGTGGAGGTACCGGAGGACACATCTTCCCGGCCATTTCAATTGCCAATGCTTTAAAGGCCATTGAACCCGGGCTCGATATTTTGTTCGTAGGAGCCACAGGCCGCATGGAGATGGAGAAAGTCCCTGCTGCAGGGTATCCTATTGTTGGTTTGCCAATCATGGGTTTTAACCGGAAATTCTCGCTAAAAAACGGATTGGTGATTTTTAAACTGATGTACAGTCTTGTAAAGGCAAGAAAGCTTATTAAAAAAATTAACCCTGCTGTGGCTATAGGAGTTGGCGGTTATGCAAGTGGCCCGGTTTTAAGGATTGCGGCAAAAATGGGAATACCAACACTAATTCAGGAGCAAAATTCGTATGCCGGAGTCACAAACAGGTTGTTGGCCAAAAAAGCTTCAAAAATCTGTGTGGCTTATGAAAATATGAACCGGTACTTTCCTGCTGAAAAGATCATTTTAACAGGTAATCCTGTGCGGCAGGATTTGGAAAATATCGGTGGTAAACGGGCTGAAGCATATAATTATTTTCAACTGGGCCCAAGCAGAAAGACCTTATTAATTTTGGGTGGGAGCCTCGGTGCTCGTACCATCAACGAAAGCTTAACTGAAAGTTTCGAAATGTTGGCTAATTCGAATATTCAGGTGATATGGCAGACCGGATCGAGGTATTTTGATGATATCATAACAAAAGTGAAAAGCGGAAATGCGCCTAATATTAAAGTACACAGCTTCATTTCCAGGATGGACCTGGCATATTCTGCGGCCGATCTTGTTATTTCGCGTGCTGGCGCTTGTACCATTTCGGAGTTATGCCTGGTGGGTAAGCCCGTCATACTTGTTCCTTCTCCTAATGTTGCAGAGGATCATCAAACCAAGAATGCGATGGCTCTGATTGAAAAGGATGCTGCAAGAATGGTAAAGGATGGAGAAGCCAATAAACTACTTACAGAAACAGCTATGTCAATCATTCATAATGAGGCTTTGTTGTTTTCTCTTTCAGCAAACATCTCAAAAATGGCAAAGTACAACTCAGCAAAGAAGATAGCTGAGGAAATTTTACAATTAATGATTAAAGAATAGAACCATAGGAACTGATATATGAATTTAGAACAAATACATCATGTTTATTTTGTAGGAATCGGAGGCATCGGCATGAGCGCCTTGGCCCGTTATTTTGTAAGTCTTAACAAGGTAGTGGCAGGATACGATCGTGCGGAATCCGTTCTCACCAGGGATTTGGTTGAGGAAGGTATCGCCATACATTATTCCGATGATGTAAAACTCATACCTCACAGGTTTAGAGACAAGCAAACCACGCTTGTTATATATACCCCTGCGGTTTCTAATGATCATTCTGAGCTCTCATGGTTTTACAATCAGGGCTTTGAAATTAAAAAAAGGGCAGAGGTACTGGGCGTCATTTCCAGGGCAAAAGATGTTCTGGCTGTGGCAGGTACTCATGGTAAAACAACCACATCCACTATGCTGGCGCATCTGCTGAAAGGATCAGGCATTGACTGCAATGCTTTTTTAGGAGGAATATCGCTTAATTACTATAATAATTTGTTACTCTCTAAAACTAGTAATTACGTTGTGGTTGAGGCCGATGAATACGATCGTTCCTTTTTGCAGCTTAATCCCAAAGCGGCCATCGTAACATCAATGGATGCTGACCATCTGGATATATATGAGACATTTGAGGAATATCGAAATGCTTTCTGGCAATTCATCTCACAAATATATGCCGGAGGGTTTCTGGTTATCAAAAAAGGCATTAATCCTGGCAAAATATCATCTGATATTAAGATGTATACTTACTCGTTAAGAGGTGTTGCTGATTTTTACGCAAAAAATATTATCATCGAAAACGGCTTCTATCATTTTGATTTGGTAACGCCGGGCAGTATCATTCAAAACATCAAACTGGGTTTCCCGGGCTTGTTGAATGTGGAAAATGCAGTTGCAGCATTGGCTGTGGCTACTTTGCTGGATGCAGAAGAATCCTCTATGATCAAAGCCATGGAGAGCTTTAGAGGTGTGATGCGTCGTTTTCAATATCACATTAAAACAGAAAAGGTTGTTTTTATCGATGATTACGGACATCACCCTGAGGAATTAAGATATACCATAGAATCGGTAAAAGAAATGTATCCGGGGAAGAAGATAACCGGCATTTTTCAGCCGCATCTGTATACGCGTACCAGGGATTTTGCAAATGAGTTTGCAAAAAGTCTGAGTCTGCTTGATGAACTTATTCTGCTTGAAATTTATCCTGCAAGAGAAGCTCCTATTCCTGGTGTGGATTCGGAATTAATTCTGAATAAGGTCAACATTGAAAAGAAGCACCTGTGTATGAAAAAGGATCTGATCCATTTTATCGAATCACAACCACTTCCGGAAGTGCTTATTACCATGGGAGCTGGCGATATCGATAATTTCGTAGAACCTATCAGGAATATATTATTACAGAAAATGTCTTGAATAAATTAGCCTATGAAAGGCAAATATGATATGAAGAAAGTCAAACACATCATTCTCTGGTCACTCATCGCTATTTATATTTTGGTGGTGCTTGGCTTTGTTGGCGAAAGACAGCAAAGGTTGGTCTGCAACACAGTGGAGGTGCATATTTTGGATAGTCTTCGCAGTTCATTCATTTTTGACAAAAGCATACGTAACTTATTGCAGCAAAAAGGCATCAATTTAATTGGTAAAAATTTTGCTGAAATTGATCTCCCCTACCTTGAATCGGTTGTTAGCAGTTATCCCCCTGTTGAAAAGGCTGAGGTTTACAAAACAAGCGAAGGAAAACTGGTTATTGAAGTACGGCAAAGAAATCCCATACTTCGCATTATTGACATTAATAACGAAAGCTATTATCTGGACGACAAAGGATACATGATGAAGTTATCCTGCAATTATACATCAAATGTGATTATTGCTAATGGAAACATCAAAACTGGCTTTCCGGTCAACAATAAAATAAATGTATTAACCCTTGAAGCGAATGCAAAAGGAAAAAGAGTTATGCTGGCAGAACTCTTTAAACTGGCCAAGTTTATTTCGAATGATAGGTTCTGGAATTCCCAGATTGAACAAATTTTCGTTAATGCCTCCGGTGACATTGAAGTAATACCGAGAGTAGGTGCGCATATTATCATCATCGGAGAATACAATGATTGTGAGGAAAAGTTTAGTAACCTCATGAGTTTTTACAAAAACGGCTTGTCTATAGCAGGCTGGAACACTTATGAAACCATTAACCTTAAATATAAAGGACAAGTCATCTGCACTAAAAGAGAATAAATTATGAATATGAAAAAAGATTACATCGCTGCCATTGACATTGGAACCACCAAGATTGTTGCTATTGTTGGTAAAAGGGGCACTAACGGTAAAATCGATATCATCGGGATAAGCAAAACTGTCTCCAAAGGTGTTAAACGAGGAGTAGTGCTTAATATCGACGAAACGGTAAATGCTATACAGACTGTCCTTACTGAAGTTCAGCAAAAAACCGGGCTGAAACTTTCAGATGTGTTTGTAGGTATTGCGGGTCAGCACATCAAAAGCATCCGAAACAGGGGATATATCAATCGTGATTCATACGATGATGAAATTACCCATGCTGATGTTAAACGACTTATTGAGGATGCACACAAAATACCCATCGATATTGGTGAAGAAATTATTCACGTTCTTCCTCAGAATTACATCGTGGATAGCGAAACAGGTGTAAGAAACCCGGTTGGGATGTCAGGTAAACGTCTTGAAGGTAATTTTCATATAGTAATTGGTCAGATCGCATCCATCAAAAATATAGAGAAGTGTGTAAATCGAACAGGATTGCACATTCACGATGTTATTCTCGAACCATTGGCTTCGTCGGCTGCCGTACTTACGGAAGATGAAATGGAAGCAGGAGTAGCTCTTGTCGATATTGGCGGTGGCACCACCGATATAGCAGTTTATCATGAAGGTGTAATACGCCACACAGCAGTTATTTCCTTTGGTGGTAATGTGGTTACCAAGGATATCAAGGAAGGATGTTCCATTCTCGAACGTCAGGCAGAAGAATTGAAAATGAAGTTTGGCTCAGCCTTGGGCGACCTTGCTGAAGAAGATAAGGTGGTTATTATTCCGGGTATATCCGGACGCGATTCCAAAGAGATATCTTTTAAGAGTCTGGCGTACATTATCCAATCCCGCATGGAAGAAATTATCGATGCTGTATTGTTCGAATTAGAAAACTCTGAGTGCATGGACAAGTTGAGTGCAGGTATTGTCATCACCGGAGGAGGTGCTATGCTGCGTCACTTACCGCAACTGGTAAGGTTCCGTACAGGCATGGACGTACGTATAGGTTATCCGAATGCGCATTTGGCAGGTAATGTGGCAGACGATATCAATCAACCGATGTATGCAACAAGCGTTGGTTTACTTATGAAAGGTTATGAGTTTATGGATTCGAACAAATCACTGGCTCGAGAGGTTATTATATCACAACCTCAAACTGAAACTGAACCCGAAGATGAATTTGAAGAAGTGAAACAGGTTAAACAGGTTAAACAGGAACAAACAGAACCAAAAGGCAGAATCATTGATAAAGTCAAGAATTCATTGATCGACTTTTTCAATGAGAATGGAAGTAAAATGTAAAAAATAAGTACTTAGTCATTAGTAGAAAGTAATAAGACTAAGTCGCAAGTCCTGAAGTTGCTGAATTTTGGTGAGTTAAGGACGAATTATAAATGAAAACAAAAAACAATAAATATGGCTGAAGAATTGATAAACTTCGATTTGCCGATAGATTGCTCTTCCATTATCAAAGTGGTGGGTGTTGGCGGTGGCGGTAACAATGCTGTAAACTACATGTCCCGTCAGGGGATTAAGGATGTAAACTTTATCGTTTGCAATACCGACGCGCAAGCATTGGAAAATAGCCCAGTGGCTGTGAAAATTCAGTTGGGAGCATCACTAACCGAAGGTCGTGGCGCTGGCAATAAACCGGAAATTGGTCGCCAGGCCGCTTTGGAAAACATTGATGATGTTATTGCAGTCCTGAACAAGAATACAAAAATGGTATTCATCACAGCTGGAATGGGTGGAGGAACGGGTACTGGTGCAGCCCCTGTGATTGCTAAGGCGGCAAAAGATATGGGATTGCTTACAGTGGCCATCGTAACCTTGCCGTTTCCTTTCGAGGGAAATCAGCGTTTCCAACAGGCTATTGAAGGTATCAACGAATTGAAGGAAAACGTTGATTCACTGCTGATCATCAACAACGCTAAACTGCGTGAGATGTACGGTAACCTGAAAATATCACAGGCTTTTTCTATGGCCGACAATGTGTTAGCTATGGCGGCCAAAGGAATAGCCGAAATCATAACGGTACATGGATACATAAACGTTGACTTTGCAGATGTGCAGACTGTAATGTCCAATAGCGGTGTGTCTATTATGGGGTCGGGAATTGCTGATGGTCCCGAACGTGCTATCAAGGCAATTCAACAGGCGCTTACTTCACCATTGCTGAACAATAATGATATTACAGGTGCTAAGAACATACTACTTAACATCACCTCAGGTGTTGAAGAAATAAGCATGGATGAAGTGGGTATTATCACCGACTATGTTACTCAGTCAGTATCCAAAGACGCGCTTATTATCTGGGGCACAGGTATAGACGCAAACCTTGGTGATAAGGTCAATGTTACCATTATAGCTACCGGGTTTAAAGCCAATAATATTCCGGAATTGCATATTGTTAAAAACAGAGATTCGCAACCGGAGCGTATTCCTTTGTATGACAATCATCATCCTGACGAATTTAATTTTCAGGTGAAAGAAAAGACCAACAATGATGGTCTGGTGCAGCGTACTATTGAGTTTGACCTGAATGAAAAGAAACCTCAAATGGTTAATCTTGTAGAAGATAAAATTACTGAATATGAGGTGAAGGTTAACCCACAGAAAAACGAAAAAGTTTCGGAGGGCAAAAAGAGCCATTCTAAAATGAAGGAAACTACCGGATATACTTCTGTGGATGAGAAATCGAATATTGAAGAGCTTGAAAACACTCCTGCTTATGTTCGTAAAAATGTAAAAATCGATCAGAAGCCGAAAACCGACACAACAATTTCGAAATTTTCGCTGAGTACTGATGAAGATAACAACATTCGTCTGAGGCAGAATAATTCATACCTTTACGATAATGTGGATTAAAAAAATAAAACGATAAAAGAACCAAGATTCAAGAACCAAGACTTGATCAAAATACAAATTATCAATAATTTAAAATATTTCAATATGAGCTTATTTGATAAAGTAAACCAGGATATTATGCAAGCGATGAAAAGCAAGGACCCCAAGCTTGAAGCATTGCGTGCCATCAAAGCAGCATTTTTACTGGCTAAAACCGAAAAAGTAGGAGCTGAACTTACCGAAGATATTGAGTTGAAAATCCTCAACAAACTGGTAAAGCAACGCCGTGAATCAGCCGACATATACAAAACACAGAATCGTCCTGATTTGTATGACAAGGAAGTAGCCGAAGCACAGGTTATCGAAGCATATCTTCCAGCACAAATGTCACCTGCGGAGGTTGAAGCAATCGTTAAAGGTGTTATCGAAAAAGTAGGCGCCAAAACGCCCCAAGACATGGGTAAGGTAATGGGCGCAGCTTCCAAGGAACTGGCAGGCAAAGCCGATGGAAAGGCTATTTCGGAAATAGTAAAGAGGTTGTTGGGTAATTAGTCATTTGTCATTTGATGACAAAATTTCAAGAGTATTAAAGGCCAGGATATTAAATTAAATAACCTGAATGTTCTTATTGGTCAAAATGGGGCTGGTAAAAGTAACTTTATCAGTTTATTTAAATTTTTGGGGAAATTAGCCGAGCAGCAACTTTCTGATTATATATTTGAGTCTGGAGGAATCAATAATTTTTTATTTAATGGATTTGAAAACTCAGATTTTATTGAAATTAATTTAGAGTTTGAGTCTGGACCAATATCCAGATATAGTATTAAGCTTAAATCAAATGGTGAGGAATTTAAAATTACCAATGAAGTCCTTGGTTTTAACGATGTTGATTTAACAATTAAGGCGATTATTTTGGATATGGGTGGAAACACCCAAGAGTCTGAGTCAAAAAAAACGGAAAGTGCTGCCAAATTATTATTTTATAATTATTTAAAAGTTTTAAAAGCTTTTCACTTTCATGATACAAGTGAAAATGCGGCTCTTAAACTTCCTCAAGACATCGAGGATGTCTATTTTTTTAAAAATGAAGCTGAAAATATTGCCCCTCTCTTGTTATTTCTTAAGAATAATGATTTTCACACATACACAAAAGTCCTAGAGGTAACAAGATTGGTTTATCCGAAATTTAACAATTTTGAGTTACAGGAAAGCCCGACCAATAAAGGAAAGATTATTCTTCGTTGGACTGAAAAAAGGACAGACAATGTTTTTTCAGTTAAACAAATTTCAGATGGAACACTTAGGTTTATCTGCCTGGCCACATTACTTCTTCAACCTAAAAGTTCTAAGCTTGTGCCTGAAACAATTATTTTAGATGAGCCTGAATTAGGGCTTCATCCGTTTGCCATTCATATTCTTTCTGAATTACTAAAAAAAGCAGCTATAGAAAGGCAGATTATTATTGCAACCCAAAGTGTTACCCTAATCAATCACTTTACTGCGGATGATTTATTGATTGCTGAGAGAGATGATTCAGGGGCTACCATATTCAAAAGAAAAAATCAGGAAGAACTGAAAGAATGGTTGGAAGACTATACCCTTGGAGAGTTATGGGAAAATAATTTCTTCGGAGGAAGGCCTTAATGAAAAATATTTTTATTGTAACCGAAGGCCAGGCCGAAGAAATGTTTTACAAATCGGTATTTGTCGATTATTTTAGAAGTACTTGCTATTTTCAGGTCACCTGTATGCCCAATAAAAGGAATGCTTATTCCAGGGACAGAAAAGGAGGCACGGTAACTTTTGATGTTTGTGTTAAAAATATAAGGAGGTTTTTAAATGGGGCTACTCATTGCGAAAAGGTATTTTTAATCTATGATTTCTATGGGTTACACGCTTCGTTTTATGAAGGTTATATGGGCAAAGCCAATGACGTTAGTGCAAAAATAGATTTTCTGGTAAATAGACTTGAAGGTGAGATCAAAGATCCAAAGTTTAAATTCTTTCTTCAGGTACACGAATTTGAAGCCTTTCTTTTTTCTGATCCCGCTGCAATTGTAAGGCACTATAATGCTGAAGATAAACTTCCTGCATTTTTAAAAATTCTTTCAACTTTCAACAACCACCCTGAACTGATTAATGATTCGGTAGCAACAGCTCCTTCTAAAAGAATAATTGATATTTTCCCACAATACGCATTTGGTAAAACATCTGATGGTGTGGTTATCGCAAAGAATATTGGAATTGAAACAATTAGGAGTAAATGCCTGAGATTTGAGACGTTTTGTAAAATGCTTTGATTATAATCGATAAAATCATAATTTAAGGACACTTACATCAATATTCTGGATTGATAATACTTCCTTTTAAAATCCCGAATATACCTGTCTGGGTTTTTAATATCAAAGAAAAGAAAAGCATATAGTCTGTTTAATCCATGATACATAGGCTCTTGCGATAACATCTTTTCTTTCCATATTTGTTGAATCTTTCGTTTTGGGTAAAGCTTAAAAAGATTAATAATATCATCGATATCCAAGTACAATAAAACACTACCAATAAAGGCATCATCGGAGATTTCTTCCATACGCGTTGGATCATAAGACCAAAAAGCATGTTCCTGATGCAGTTTATTTAATAAGTTTTGATGTATTTGTTCACTATCCATCACTCAATGCATTTCTTAATTCAAAGATACGGATTTCCTGATATTAAAGCTTAAAAATAAATGCCAATTTTAGATTAATCAGCTAGTTACATAAATTCACTTAATTTGATAATGAAGTCCAAATTGAAAAACGATAATAAGGTAAAAACGTACATTTTACTATTACTATTAAGGTTATTGAGGAAAATAAGGTTTTGTTGAATTAACCAAACCTTATTTTCTTATTTTACTTTAGTAGAAAACCAGCCTAATTGGCTTAACCTTATTATCTTACCAATGACCCGAAATAAATGACACCGGGAGGCAAATGACACGTAGTAAACTCAACTCATTTCATCCTGCAATACAGCCATTTTAATCGCCGTAATAGCGGCTTCTACGCCTTTGTTGCCGTGTTTACCACCAGCACGGTCCTGGGCCTGCTCCAGGGTATTGGTTGTTAATACGCCGAAAATGACAGGGATATTGTATTCTAGGCTTGCAGTTGTAATACCTTGTGTTACACCCTGGCAGATATAATTAAAATGCGGCGTTTCACCCTGGATAACACAACCGATACAAATAACAGCATCAGAATCCGTATATTCCAGCATAAACTGCGCTCCAATGCTTAGCTCAAAAGTTCCAGGAACTCTTTCAATCAGAATATCCTCTTTGCTGGCACCATGTTTTAGCAAGGTATCAACGGCGCCTTGTGCCAGTAAATCGGTAATTTCGTTATTCCATTCGGCCACTACCAGTCCAAATTTGTAACCAGCTGCAGAAGGAACAGCATTAATGTCATAATCCGATAAATTTTTTAAAGTGGTAGCCATAAAAATAAGTTCAAGGTTTAATGTTCAAAATTTAAAGATGCTCCGGAAACATGGTTTTCGGAAATTCGTGTAATTTTTTCGTAATGTTTGTAAACTTTATATTCGTGCATTCGTGGCAAAATAATTTGTAGTGACTTCAAGATTATATGTTTCAAGTGCAAAACTATGGAAATATTACGATTTTTGTCTTCAATTTTATGATCTCGTAAAACGCCAATAGATCTTTATTGTGCATGCTAATGCAACCCCAGGTTAAATCCCTGGCGCCTTTCGGATTCCAATCTCCTTTCCAGCCGTGAATAACAATTCCGCCTCCCAATTTGGTATTTTTACGAGGCGTTAGTTTTTTTAAATTTGCTGCAATAATTTCCTCTTTTTCCTTTTGGGTTATTAGCCCATTGTCAAACCCAGTGTTTGCATCATTGATGTTCGGGTAACTAATCCTGAGCAATGCATTGCCTAAATATTCTGAGAAAGCTCCATAAAAAGGCCCTTTTTCTTTCCCTGTAATGAAATATTCACCTTCGGGAAGCTTCAGGTCTCCCTCCATTTTTTTATGGCCTTTGGGATTTTGACTTAAAGCAATTTCATATTTCTTATTGAGGATGCCATTTTTATAGAAATACAAGGTATATCGGTTTTTAATGGCAATGATGATTTCGCTTTCTTTTGCAGGGCACAATAGATCTCTGTGTTGCCTGATGAAAATATCAGGATCTTCATAGTTTTCCTTCACCCATGCAATATCCTTCGAATTCGAACTTGGCCAATAAGTTACCTCATAATCTTTAATGGCCGACTTTCGCAGCTCAAAATGTAAGTGCGCGGAATATTGGCCCTCGCCAGTGCCTATGGTGCCAATTTGTGCTCTTTTCTCCACATAGTTGCCTTTATTTACCAAAAAAGCATCCAGGTGCGCATATAGTGAGTAACAATATGTAATTTGCCCGTTATCTAAATATTTATGTTCGATTAGTACAACTTTCCCCCAGGG
>WSSedL1CaDRAFT_10001143_pt1 | contig 16453 bp, 17 predicted proteins | sample WetSurSL1Cattail_FD_9464 | JGI IMG/M metagenome (IMG submission 9464)
CCTGGTTTGATGAAATCATATCTGTACCGGAGGGTTCGTTCCGCTTGCGTCATGGGAAGACTCTTAATTTACAGAGTAGTGAAAATGATATATTAGAAGTCATTCATAATATCTGTTCGGATGTAGATGATTGGTATCCTTCGGGGTTTCACCAATTTGAAGAGTTATATGTAGCATCGGATCAATGGTCAGTCGGGGTATATTTATTGCACCACAGAATTTCATATCATTATTTTGAAGATGCCAGTGGAATGCTTGGGGATGAGGAAAGATACCTAACCATAATAAGAGAGCTAAATCTTTCTAACTATGTAATCTGTAACTATCTAAAAGGTGTTGGAAGAAGTGAGATTGTTGTTGAAAAATTATGTGATATGAAAAACCAACCGATGGGATTTTCCGATCAAAAAGCAACTGATTTTTCTATATACCATATCGTAAGTGCTCTGCCGGCTGAGCTAATTGAGAATATACTTTTGTTATATGACGCAAAACGTTACCAGATAAATTCTACCAAAAAAGTCGTCGTTTATATGACGCAATTTCTGAAAACACTTGCACTGAAAAATCTTGAGGTTCAAGAACACATAACTACTCTTCTACTGGATTACTTTGCATCGGATTGTAAAGTGATTGTTAAACCGCATCCGAAAGACAGATGGATTGATTATCAAAAGTTATTACCGGAAGCAATTATTTTGGATAATTCTCTTCCATCAGAACTTTTACCCTTTGTTTTAGAGGGCGATTTTCATTTGGTACTAACTGCCAGTTCTACCTCGGTCGGAGGAATGAGTCATATTGCAAAAAACTCTATCAGCTTTGGTACCGATATCGAGATTCACTATGATAGGCTACATGACATGTATATTGCGGCAAAACTTATCAATGAAGTTTTTCATGGCCAGCAAATCATAAAACAAAATATTAAAAGTAGTCACCTGGAGCATTTCCTATCTCTATATTCGAACGATTTCTCTGGTATAGAACCAAGTAATAGCTCTATCTATATCGATGGTGGCGAATATATCATTGGGGAAACGAATAATTATGAATTTATCATCAATCAAAGAAAGGATATTCTTATATTTTTAAATTACAATCAAAAATATGAATTTCTAACGTATCCCGGTCTGATTCACAAGAATTTTATTGTTATCAAGAATAAACTGCACAAGAATAATGAAATCTGGGTATATTGCGAAAACGAAGAAGAAAGGAGAAAGATATTGTCAATGAAGGAAATAAAAACTTTAAAATATTCAGGACTGGAACTGGAAATCAACTGTGAAGAAGCGACTTATATCATGATTTTAACCGGAAAAATGAAGGCGTTGCAATATGCGCTAAAACAAAAAGAAAACGAAGAACAAAATCAAGTATTTTGCAAAATAAAAGAGGTAATCAAGCAATATCAGGAAGAAGAAATCACAAAACGCATTCTACTAGAGGAGGAAGGCATAATGTAAATTATTGAAAAGCATAATTTACACTTAGAAGTTTGTGCCTGCGTAATTCTCGGCCTAAACTTATTCAAGGGGTAGACATGTTAGTAAAGCTGATGTATTTCAGCAGAATGGAGAATTTATGAATAATGTTATAGCATTTGTCCCTATAAAGATGAATAATGAAAGACTGCAAGGCAAGAATACCAAATCCTTTACCAATGGAAAGCCACTGCTCCACTATATACTCGAATCCCTTAAGGAAGTTGATGGGATTGATGAAATCTATGTTTATTGCAGTAATCCTATGATTGAAGAGTTATTACCAAGTGGAGTTAATTATTTAAAAAGAAGTGAAAGTTTAGATAGTAAAGATACCCTTATACTAGAAGTCCTAAAAGCCTTTGCGCTGGATGTTGAGTCGAACCATTACATATTAGCGCATGCTACTGCTCCCTTTCTAACCGGAAAAACGATTCAAGAGGCATTAGATATGGTATTAAGTGGTGCATATGATTCTGCACTGAGCGTAATTGAATTGAAAGAATTTCTATGGTCAAATGATGAGCCGATGAATTTTGATATCAATAAAGTTCAAAAGACACAAGACTTAGAACCAATCTATGCGGAAACTACCGGCTTATATATTTATCCGCGCGATTTACTTCTTATGGAAGACAGACGAACCGGCAACAACCCCTATCTTGCAAAAGTAGACAAAATTCAAGCAACCGATATTAATGAACCAATTGATTTTGAAATTGCAAACGCTATTTTTCAAGAAATGCAAAATAATAATCAAACTAATTAGAATTAAAGGAGTATCATATGAGTAGGATAAAATTATTAGATTGTACCTTACGTGATGGTGGTTACATTAATAATTGGAAATTTGGTAAGCAGACAATACACAACATATTAAAACGTTTATCGATATCTAATATTGATATCATAGAATGCGGATTTTTGACAGACAAGGAATATGAGGTGAATTATTCCCTTTTTCCGGATACGAAAGATATTAATCCTTTTCTGGAGAAAACAAATGAAAACTCACTCTATGTTGCTATGATTGCAATCGGTGAAAAGGAAATACATCCAAATCAAATATCAAATGCAAAAGAATCTAAGATAAAAGGCATTCGACTTACATTTCATCAAAACGAAAAGAAGAAAGCTTTTGAGTACGCCAAGCTTCTCATGAAGAAAGGCTACTACGTCTTTATGCAGCCGGTAGGTTCCGCTAATTATAGTGACAATAATCTATTGACTTTGGTGAAAGAAATGAATGTGCTTAAACCCTTTGCATTTTATTTTGTTGATACCTTAGGGACAATGTTTCATGATAATATTGTACATATGATTTCACTCATTAATAATAACTTGGATCAAAGTATTGCACTGGGATATCATTCCCATAATAATCTTCAACTTGCTTTTTCAAATGCTCAGGAAATGATTCGTTTTCCTATGAATCGAGAAATAATTATTGATTGCTCTGTGTATGGGATGGGGAGAGGCGCAGGTAATCTATGTACAGAATTAATCACTAATTACATTAACAGCACCGAAATGAAGAAGTATGAAGTACTGCCCTTACTCGAGATCGTTGATGAGAATTTAATTCCAATCTACAGTAATACTCCTTGGGGGTACTCCGTAGGTTATTTCTTAGCGTCTACTATGTTCTGTCATCCCAATTATGCGACTCATTTGCTGGCAAAACAAACGGTCTCGGTAAGAACCATCGGAAGTTTACTTGATCAGCTTCCGGAAGAGAAAAGAAACACCTTTGATAAGGAGTATATAGAAGAAATTTATTGGAACTATCAGAAGCATGATGTGAATGATATGGATGAAATTGAAAAGCTACGAAATGATCTGGCCGGTAAGGAGATTTTAATAGTAGCACCAGGTCGAAATGCAATCTCTCATGTAAAGAAAATTCATTCATTTATTGAGAAAAAAAAACCATATATTATTACTACTAATTTTTTACCGGATTATCCGGTGGATTTGGTTTTTCTGGGAAATGAGCGCAGATATCATTTAATAAAAAGTGAACTTAAGAATCAAAATGTAATATTTACTTCAAACATCACCGAAGTACCGGAAAACGCCAAAATAGTTAACTACTCAGATTTATTAAATTCCTCGATTGATATCTCCGATAACACAGGAATGATGCTTCTGAAGCTATTAGTGAAAGCATCTGTAAAAAAAGTGACTTTGGCAGGCTTTGATGGATTTAAGAAAAACTCTATACTAAATTATTATGATTCAAAATTAATAGGCTCCGTTGATTCAGAGTCTTTGGGTAAAAAGAACAAGAGCATGAATATTCAGCTTAACAAGCGAAATAAAGAAATGAAAATTAATTTTCTTACTCCTACCAAATACAAATTAAATTAGTAGTACTACCCTAATAAGAATTTTGGATTTTTCGTATTTCACATAACCGAACGGGCATACACAAGACAGCTATTTCATAACTATCCAACATATGCCCGTTACTTGTATTCTTTTGCATTAACTTAACATTCTGTTGCTCTCTCCGGCACAAATTTTTATGAAAGCCTATAAATATAAAATTTGATTTCCACTAAAGTTCATAATTATATTCCCCAAGAATTTATTTATACTGAATTCTCTACTCAACGATAAATTTATTAACTTCCTTAACAAGAACCTCAGCATTCTGGTTTAATACTTCTGCAGCTTTATTTAACGTTTCTATTGATTCCAGCTGTTCGTTTGAGGTCTCGTTGACGGTATTTGTAGAAGCGGCAATCTCTTCCAAGACGGCTGAAATACTCTCGATTGCTCCCAAAGTACTTTCCCTTGCTTCTTCAATATTTCCAACATTCTGTGATATGTAGTTAAGATATACAATCAGTTTTTCAACACTATCGTTAATGTCATTAAAGGAATCTGTTGTATTCTTTACCGCACCTTCCTGAATATTCAGTACCTCCCCTGCGGTTTTCGCTATCTCTGCCACATCCTTGGTATCTCCCTGAATACTTTCAACAATTTTCTTGATATCATTTACAGAACCCTGCGATTGTTCAGCAAGCTTTCTGATTTCACTTGCTACAACGGAGAAACCTCTTCCATATTCACCTGCTCTTGCTGCTTCAATGGATGCATTCAGAGAAAGAAGGTTTGTCTTCTCAGCAATCTCGTTAATTACATTGATAATTTTGCTGATGGATAGGGATTTTTCCTGCAATCTCTCAATACCTTTGATAATATCCGTTGTAATCTTAATCGTTGACTGTGTTTTATTGTTCAAATCTACAGTAACTAGGGTTCCTTCTTTTATAGTTAACTTTGTACTATCTGTAATTTGACCAATTTCCTTGGTATTTTCAGTAACAAGCCCAATTTTCTGAGATAGATTATCCATTTGTATCAGACACTCTTCTGCATTCTTAGCCTGTTGGGAGATGCCCTGTTCTATTTCATTCATCGCCGTTGAAATGTTCAAGGATAACTTCAATAATATTTCTGTGGTACTCGTTACATTTCCGGATGAATTGGATACTTCTGTACTTAATCCATTAACATGCCGAATCAGATCCTTCATATTTGAAAATGTGCTTTGGATTTCATCAATCAAGGAATGAAATTCATCCTTACGTTTGGATTTGAACTTGACTGTAAGGTCACCCCTAGCGGCATCTTTTAACCGAAGGATAATACCTTTGATTGTAGTGCCGATCCCTTGTGACAATATAACTGCTGTTCCTACTGCCATAATAATTGCAATAATTACAATAATGACAGTTACCTTCATTATATTATCCGCCTGGCTTGTGATAACATCCTTCGGCATCAATGCACATACCATTGCTCCGGAATCTTTTACTTTTGAATACATAAAAAGATAAGTTTTTCCATTGTATTCAACATATTCTGAAGACTTGGCATTCTCCGATTTTACCGCATTCTGATAAAATTCCTCGTCGGTAAAAATTGGTGCAGTATCATCTCCTTCTTGTTTGGCCACCGCTGTTATTTCTTTACCGTCTGAAGTGACCATTGCAAGAAATCCTGATGAATCATATTCCATTCCGGCTAGTATATTATGTATTGCCTCTGCACTTACATCAATAATAACCAGGGCATTTGCTTTTGCCAGACTCCTGATTAATCTTAAGGAGTAATCGTTTGGAGTAGTTCCTAATTTTTCATCCAAATACTCATTCGAGCCCACCCAAGCACTCTGAAATCGATTTTTTTTAAGAGTTGCTCCAAGGTCTGTTTCGTTAAAGCCTCCATATACACCGCTTTCATAAGTACCTCTTGTGGCAACACATTTTACATCATCTGAAAGGACATAGATATCGCCAATAAATTCATCCGAAAGATTCCTCGTTGAAAGTATGCTTTTTATATTATTATATACAGATGCATATTCTGAAATTTTCGATGTATATAAGTTTAAATAAAAATTAGATAGGGTTGTATCATTCATATATTGTACACTCGTAGCATCCACAGAAGCAAGACCAAAGTGTAGATACTCACCAGTCATATTAATAGTCTGAGCAGCTGATTTTTCATAGTTCTTAACGATAGCATTCGATGCTACTTGAAAGGATACTACACCTAAAATAATAATAAAAGATATTGGAACCAAAAAAGATGCAATAAGTTTAAAACGTATGTTCATATGTCTTTTCTTATGCTTAACACCGAGATTTTCCGATACCAGCTTAGGCTTAATATCGGATTTTGAGTTGCTAGTCTCCCCACTTTTTTTCTTTAAATGAAGCATTTTTCTTTCAGCTAACCATTTCTTGAACTTTACAAACTCCCTCATTTGTTTTCCCTCCACTTGTTATCCAAATTGTTCCATGAAATGATATGTTTCCCCTTATTTTTACTCTATTAATGTAATATTATGTAATCTCCCACAAGATCTAATTCCATTATGCACCAAACAAACGTCACCGTCAATACTGGCATTCATATCTCTTTTTTTAGTATAAAACAGGCCGAAAAACGACGTAAATATTATTAAAACTTATGAAATGTAATTGCAAAAACACCCACAACTTGCTATTAATACTAATTAGCTAGTTATGGGTGTTCTATATGATTTACTATATGATTTACTATATGATTTACTATATGATTTACTATATGATTTACTATATGTTTTTTTATACTCTGATATGGTCTTGCTCTTATACATAGATTACTTTAATATCTCCAAAGCTTACGTTTCCATGAATTGTTACAACGGGAGCATCGGAACCAAAATTATCGTTATCATTCATATCTCCACTAAATACATGAGATTTACATGTTGTTTTCCATGATTTTGGGATAAATAAAATTACAGTTCCAAAGGATACATCAACATAGATATCAGCTTTTCCGGAAGGAATTAATGTATTATCGAAATATACCTTTACTTCACCGAAGGAACATTTGATATTTGCTTTCACAAGATTATCTGTATTCACATATTTAATGCATTCTCCAAAACTGGAAGAACAATAAATATCAGAATCATCCTTTTCGTTTACAACATTGCTGCTGAAAGAGGCGTGATTATGGTATCTATGATGATGAATGCAATGAAAGCCCCACATACTATGCTTATTGAATATAAGAGAAAATCCACAACTAAATAATAATGCGGTAAAGAGTGCCGGCCAAGGTGTAAAATCAGTAATATTCCATTCGTCCGCATAAAGAATACAAATGAATGCCAATGGGAACAAGACACCCCAGAAGTTGAGCCGAACAATACTTTTAATAATAATCATGCCTAAAACAAAAGTTGCTACCATGTCAAACATACTGACATCGGTAAAATAACCAAACTGGTTAAAAATGATGAGCGCCGCTGCTAAGATAAACAGCAATCCCCAGAATATATCATGCTTTTTCATATACATTTCCTCTTTTCATCTAATCTGAATTTTAATGCTTTATAATAGTTCCTGGACACAAACACCTGCTTGTGTGTATTTTTGAATTGTATTTCACTTGAAGCCGTGAGGTTTCGAGAGATCGAATAAATATGATTGATATTTAATATGGTGGATTTAGAAACCCTCATAAAATAGCCGGGTAGCATTTCTTCCAGTTCATAAAGACGATATGTTGTTTCATAAACATTGTTCACGGTATGTGCACTGATACCATGGTCCAAGGTTTCAAAAAACAGAATATCATCCAGCAAAAGATAATACTCTACATTACCTTTATACAGCATCAGAGTCTGATCCCCCTTTGTAAAGTCCATCAAAGTGTGATATATTTTCTGGGTTCTTTCATCTAATTTTCTGCAATGGATAACGACTTCATCCTCATTTAAACTTTCATCAATATCTACTCTTACCTTCATCTACTCACCTCCTTATTTCATTATAATGACAATTATATAATTGTAAATAGGGTGAAGCCCAAGTGGTAAGGTTTCGATATCAAGAGGTGACTTTTTATTCTTAAGGAATATAACACCCATAGTATTTTGGTGACTAAAATGTTGCTTTTTACTTTTATACATGAATAAGAGCCTTTGCACAATAGCTCTATAGCCATGTCACAAAGACTCTTACATTACATTATACTACTCTATTCTATTTTCCGGCGTCTCATCTCTCCTACCCAATTTCCTATCAAAAATCACAGCAATAATCGAGGTAACGGTTGACAGTATAAACAGGATTAGAAGTAAGGTGTTGGACAATTTTGAATCCAAAAAATTCATGTTAGGATTATATTGATCGAGAATCCAAAGTGTAATAAACATAATGGACATAATAATTGTAGCATGTGGTATGATCGTTACAATTTTCTTCATAAGTTATTCCCCCAAATATATGATGTCACTGATATCCCTGCCACCTTGCGCCGGTATATTGACGTACTCATTATTATAAACCATGGATGCTGATTTTCCACCATCCAAATTATATGCACTGACACATCCGGCATCAACCATGATTTGTGCAAGTTCGTTCAGGTTTGCTCCCCTGGAATAGCCACCACACCTACCATCAACGATAACAAATACATAATGACCCTGTTCAATATATCCGATAGCGCTTCGAGGCTGATATCCATAGAGATAATCTGTAGTATGAAAGGAACCCGGAATATCACCGTTTCCGTCAAGTAGAGCTGGGCCAAAGGTCCACGCCTGCCAAGCACCTTCGTCAATCACTTCATCTGCATCAAAATCCTCCGGCGAATAGGTCTTCATAGTACCATCCGTAAATAATATACAAACATCCGCATCATTACCGGTTGACCTATATAATATTCCATTTCGTATTACAATGCTGATTTCACTGTTACCGTAATAATCTCCGGAGATTGTAAGTAATGCACCGTTTTCAGCAGCCATATCCAAAGAGGAATCTGTTATATTCCTGGCGTAGGTTCCTTTGGCAAAAGCTGTTTTTATATATTTAACGTTAGTAACATAGATGTCAGAGATATAGTAAGTTACCTTATCATTACCACTACCAAGTTCAACCATATTCGTTGTAAATTGAATGTTATCACTTTGATAGGTATTCATTTCGGTTATCGTCTTTAGCTTGTTACTAAATGCTGCGATATCACTTTCATTTGCACTGATGTTATCTGTATCGGTGTTCCCATAGTTACTGAAATTACCGATTTGAGCCACTCTTGAGGGGTTATCTGTTGGAGCTTTTCCGGATGGCTTATTGGTTGGAGCCTGCCCTGTAAACTCTTTGGTTTGTACTACAGGACTTACTGAGATAATATTATTATTTTCCGTTCCATTATTATCCGGTAGTGTAAAGTTACTATAATCCAGGTCCGTTGTTGTGGCTACTACTAATTCCGCGGAGCTCAATTTTTTAGGTAATACAATTTGATAAAATGAAAATGCACCCAAACAGACAGCAGCAAGTAAAACATCGATGAAAATCAACATCCATACCGACATTTGCTTTTTTGAAAAACCAGCTTCTGACTTAGGTTTCTTATGAAACATAAAGTGCATCTTATTTGTATTACTCATGCTAACTTAATATCCCTGCCCTTCGTAGCGAAAGTTATTTTTGCTGATCAAGGCCTCTAAATACAAGTATTTAGTATCGCCGAATTCTTTATTTGCACTGATTCAATTGGTCGCCTTGGGCGACTCTAGTGACAATATATCAAAAATATGATAAATACAATACAGGAAAAATTACATCAATGTAATAATATATTTTGGATATTGAGCTACGAAGGTAAGCGAAAGGGCTGCCACTTTATCGCTTATGGATACAAGAATTTTCTTATATTCATAAAAAATAAATTAACAGCTCTTTTTGTAAAAAAATATTAATACAATTACAGGTCATCCGTATAATAAGGTACTATGATGTAATTTCCACTGTGTATTTGATCTGAAGTCATTCCATTGCATTCTTTAATTTCATCAATATAATCATTCATATCGCTATATTCATCGCTGATATGTTCGGAAGCAATACTCCATAAGGTATCTCCCTTTTGAATCTCCACGCTGGCTACCAGCTTTACTCTTTCCTTATCACCCTGCGCAGTAACAGTCTTGGCAGCAAAGCTGACAGATAATATGATTGCAACCAGTAATACTGCAATTCCGATAATCCAAATTCTCTTTCTGTTATATTGATAGTAATTCTGACTTTCCATTCTAATTTGAGTTGTTCTGTTCATCCTTCATACCTCCTGAAATCTAATCTATATACTCTACATATTTTTTATTATAGTATGGGACATGGTCATTCAATGTCCGATGATAAAATATTAAAAATAATTATTTTTAGTAATAACCGGATCTCGAAAACCCATCATTTTAAGAACGTTTGTTTTGTTATTTAAATTATAATACTAGAACATTTGTTTGTCAACAGAAAAATACGAACATACATTCCCGAACATATATTTTGTTTTGCAAACATTATTTCGTTTTTCAGAACATAAGTTTTGCATTATTAAGACATATATGTTATAATGATGCAAATAGGAAATGGAGGCTGACCTTATGGGGTATGGTAGAATAAGTAATAAGCAGAAAGAAATTTTAGAATATTTAAAATCTCAGATTATAAATAAGGGATATCCACCGGCTGTTCGCGAAATTTGTGAGGCCGTTAAATTAAAATCAACCTCTTCCGTACATTCTCATCTTGAAACACTGGAGAAGAATGGCTACATACGCAGAGATCCATCCAAACCGCGTGCAATTGAAATTGTCGATGATGAGTTTAACCTGACAAGACGTGAACTGGTGAATGTACCTGTGGTTGGTACCATCACAGCTGGCCAGCCCATTCTTGCCGTTGAGAATATTGATAGTTATTTTCCGATTCCTTCCGAATATATGCCAAAGGAAGATACCTTTATGCTTAAGGTTAAAGGTGACAGTATGATCAATGCCGGTATTTTTAATGGCGATAAGATACTGGTTCAGAAACAGTCACATGCTAAGAACGGTGATTTTGTTGTAGCTCTGCTTGGGGAAGAGGTTACGGTTAAGACCTTTTATAAAGAGAATGGCTATTATCGTCTTCAGCCGGAAAATGATACGATGGAACCTATTATTGTTACCGATTTAAATGTTCAGGGTAAGGTTATCGGATTATTTCGAATGTTTTAAGTGAATAGATATAGATTATGCCTACATGTGAGCATTTTGATAAGGTCCGTAGCGAAAACCAGCTACGGACCCTATTTTTGCTTATATAACTCCTAAATACTCTTCCAGCGTAATATTTTGTTCAGAAATCTCTCTAGCCGCGTCCTTTCCAACCTAACGAATATGTCAGGGCTCATATTAATATCCGGTAATTGATTCATATCAAATTATATTTCAACAAAAGAATAGTATCCCAGCTTCACTATAATAGGGATACTATTCTTTGATTAATTATTAATAATAAGTCATCAAGCACAATATCAGAATCAATATCATTGCTTATATCTAATCTTCAAGTTGTTCCAAGCTGACTGTTTTTCCATCTCGCCAGATTCGTTCCAGATTATAAAACAACCGGTCTTCCTTTGAGAACACATGGACTATAACGTCACCATAATCCATCAATATCCAGCTTGCTGAACGGATTCCTTCGATTCGTTTGGTTTCAAATCCATTTTGAGCAAGCTTATCAACCACACTACTCACCAACGCATCCACCTGGGAGGAATTCGTTCCGTTGGCTATGATAAAATAATCAGCAATAATGGATATATCTTTGATCTCAATAATCTGAATATCTTCAGCCTTTTTCTCATCCATTGCTTCATATACAAGCTTTGCCATTAATTTTGAACTATCCATATAAATTCATACCTCGCTATATCTCTTATTTTTATTTGTATAATTTTTATAATGTAGGGTTGTTATATATAATGCTCTGATTATTCAAGCAGTTCCTTATAATACAACAAGGCACTTTCTGCCATACAGTCAACTTCCCTATTGGTATTCATTAAATATTTAAGAACATTATCAAGAGTCATATATACTGCCAGATCAAGATTCATATACGCAGCTTCACGGATTTTCTGAATTCGAGGTAGGGGTTTACGACCGGGTTCAATATAATCCGCCAAAAAAACAATCTTTTCAAGAAGCGACATGGCCGGACGCCCCGTAGTATGATAAGTAATCGCGTTCAGTATATCCTTATCTTCTACGCCATAAATATATTGAGCAAATGCAGCACCTACCTTTGCATGTAATAGAAAAGGACAGCGTCCCTCGATTTCTGTAACCGGCAACTGATACTTCTTACATTCCATAAGTAACTCTTCGTCAGTAAGAAATTTAGCGCAGTCATGAAGAATACCGGCTAACACAGCCTTATCCGAATCGTAGTTATAAATCAGTGCCAAATCATGGGAAACCTCTTCTACTCCTATGCTGTGAAGATATCTGGATGCTTTCATCTTACTTTTTAGTTCAACTCTGATTTGTTCTAATTCCATTTGGCCTCCTACTTTGCCGCATAGAGCTTCTTTTCTCGAATATATTCTATCACCGTATCAGGCAAATAATACTTTACAGATTTTTCTTCGGTAAACCTTTTCCGGATCGATTCCGATGCAATATCAATCATTGGCATATTAATATAGATTATTTTTGCATCATACTCTTTCTTTAAGCATTCTATATGCTGAAGAATTTCTTTTTCCTTCGCCTGCTCTCTTCCTGCAACTGCAATGGTGCACAAATCAAATACAGTTTGAGGTTGGTACCATTTTTGCATCATGAAAAGTGAATCCGTTCCTACGATAAAGTAATATTGTACATCCGGATTTTCATTGGTTAAAAGCTTCAGGGTATCCGCAGTATAGGTATAGCCATCTCGCATTAACTCAAATTCGGATAGTTCAAAATATGGGTTGTCCTTAATTGCAAGACGAACCATATCAACCCTCTGTTGTTCCGTGACTTCTGACATTATAGCCTTATGGGGCGGATTCTTTGAGGGCATAAAAAGTACCTTATCAAGCGCTGCCTGTTCTCTTGTGTTTTCTGCTAAGAACAGATGTCCATTATGAACCGGATTGAAAGTTCCTCCCATAATACCTACTTTATTCATAATCAAACCATCCTTATCTTACCGTAAAAGTTGGATTCAATATCAATGTCTTGAATTCTTTTTGATATTGTCTCGAATTCCTTTGTGAGATATAACTATTTATTCTTTGTTTTTTTCTCTACAGGAAGTTCGATTTTCTTCTTATCCTTTGCTTCCCGGTAGAGAACTATTTTTTTACCGATTACTTGAACGATTTCTGAATGGGTACGTTCAGAAATAACACTTGCCAATTTCTTGGGATCATCGATACAGTTTTGTAAAACATTTATTTTAATCAGTTCTCTTGCTTCCAGAGCCTCATTCACACCTTCAGTAATTTCTGGTGTTAAGGAAGCTTTACCGATCTGATAGATGGGATCAAGGGTCATTGCAAGACCTTTCAAATAAGCTCTTTGCTTTGTCGTCATCTGTAAACTCCTTTCTATATTTTTTTATTTATAATAATCAAAACTTAATCCGTACATTCTTACCGTATCTCCCTCTTGAATACCAAGCTCCTCAAGCTTTTCAAGAATACCGTTAGCCTTTAAGAAATGCTGGAAGAATTCAAAGCCTTTTTCAGAATCAAGGTTCGTATAACCCAGCATTCGTTCAATGCGGGGGCCTTCGACTGCAAACTTATTATCTTCTTCCTTCCATGCCTCATAAGGCTCATTGGACTTAGCCAGATCCCCGGGGAAGAATTCTCGTTCAAATACTACAGGTGTATGGTCAAGCTTAGAAAGCATATCTTTTACATGATAAAGAAGCTCTTTCACTCCCTTACCGCTGACCGCCGATATAGCAATGACCGGAATACCCTGCGGATCAAATTCTTCCTTCAGTCTTTTAATGATTGTCTCTTCCTCATCTTGGGGAAGAGCATCAATCTTATTTGCAGCAATTACTTGAGGTCTCTTTAATAGTTCAGGATTATAGGCCTCAAGCTCACAATTAATCAGCTTGATATCCTCAATCGGATCCCTTCCCTCGGTAGAAGCCGCATCAACAAGATGAATAATAACCTTGGTTCGCTCGATATGACGTAAGAATTCATGACCAAGACCGAGTCCTTCCGATGCACCTTCTATAAGACCCGGAATATCTGCGATAGCAAAACCACCGCCCTCCAGATCAACTACACCTAGATTCGGACTTAATGTTGTAAAATGATAATTACCTATCTTTGGCTTTGCATTGGTAACACGGGCTAATAGGGTTGATTTTCCGACATTCGGAAAGCCGACCAATCCTACATCCGCAATTACCTTAAGTTCCAGAAGTACATCCATCTCCTGTGCTTTTTGTCCGGGCTGAGCATATAAGGGAGCCTGCATGGTAGCTGTTGCATAATGCTGGTTTCCTTTACCGCCTCGTCCGCCTCGAAGTATTATCTCTCGACTATTACTATTAGACATATCAGCTACAATTTTACCGGTAGTGACCTCCTTAATAACGGTACCCGGTGGAACCTTAACAATCATATCCTCACCATCTTTGCCATGGCATCGTTTTCTACTGCCGGGATCGCCATCCTGAGCGATGAATTTATGAGTATATCGAAAATCCGATAGTGTATTTAAGCCTTCATCTACAACGAAAATCAGATCTCCGCCCCTGCCGCCGTCTCCTCCGTCAGGTCCGCCTGCCGGAACATATATTTCTCTACGAAAACTAACATGACCGTCGCCGCCCTTGCCGGATCTGATATGAATTTTTGCTCTGTCTGCAAACATGAAACCACCTCTCCATACCTTTATAGATAGTCAATGAAACAGATAATTCATTGCTAATCTATAAAGGTATTACTAACTTTATAAACAAATAGTGCCATAACATTTCAAAATTATTATTTACATTTCCTAATATCGTTATTATAAACAAAAGCACTAGCAAATACAACCGAAACCACTATAAAACAGCGGTAAGTAGGTTACAGATCAGCTTTAACGAGATATATCCAGACCTGAAAGGTAATGATTTCCATATAGGAGTATTTGCATACGAACTACGTAATGCAACTTAGCGAAAGCGGCTCCTATATGGAAACATTCTTTCCCTGTCTTGTCACAATCCTTGCCAGGATGAACTGTAACGTCGGAAGCCAATGGTATGTCATAAATAAAACCCCAAATTCGCTCGAGAATTTGGGGTTAATACCGAATGGCAATTATTTAGATTCCACAGGATATACACTCGCTTGCTTCTTATCACGGCCCTTGCGTTCAAATTTAACAACGCCGTCAACTAAAGCAAATAATGTATCATCACCGCCACGACCTACATTGTTTCCGGGATGAATCTTTGTACCGCGCTGTCTATAAAGAATATTTCCGGCAAGAACAAATTGTCCATCTGCCCTCTTAGCACCCAATCGCTTGGACTCGGAATCTCTACCGTTCTTGGTAGAACCAACACCCTTTTTATGAGCGAAAAACTGAAGGTTCATTCTTAACATGGTTTACACCTCCTAATTCATGACTAATGAACTGGTTTACCAATTCACCTTGTTTAAATGATATACAGAAAGCCTAAGCTTTCTATCAAAAATACTTCTGAGTTACTGCGAATTTATCTGCGAAATCTTGATATACTTCTCAGTATAATTATCTGCAACCCCACTAAGACCAAGTTCTAACGAATTCATCAAAAGATTCGTCTTTTCCGAAACTTGTGAAATTACATGAAATTCTATAAAACCTTTTTTCTCATCTTGTTCTATACTGAACTCATCCGAGGTAAACTGCTCTATTGAATTTATCGTATTGATTACTAAGACTGAAACTGCAGAACATACAATATCACTTCCACGTTTAGAGTAATCGGCATGTCCGGATAGTATAAAGCCTGTAATCAAATTCTCTGCACTTTTATAAATGGATACATTAATCATATCTCTTTACCTATGCGTTAATCTTTTCAATCTTGACTTTGGTATATGGCTGTCTGTGTCCATTCTTCTTGTGATATCCTGATTTTCTCTTGTATCTGTAGATAATTACTTTTCTGTTCTTACCTTCTTCTACAACAGTTGCAGTAACCTTCGCGTTAGCTACCGTAGGATTTCCTACAACAAGCTCCCCGTTATTGACTGCAAGTACTTGATCAAAAGTTACAGCTTCTCCAGCTTCCATACCAAGTTTTTCAACCTTAATGATATCGCCTTCCGCTACCTTGTACTGTTTTCCACCAGATGCAATTATTGCGTACATATTGGCACCTCCTATTATCATTACTCGCCAGTTGTGGTGTCTGATGTTAAATCAGAGCTTATACCTCGCTGTGCGGCACACTAGAATATGTTAGCACACACCATGCTATTTGTCAATGAAAAAATGATGGGATATGGTTTGCGTTGTTACAGTTCAGCCTACAAGGATAGTGAAAGACTGGGAAAGAAATGTTTCCATATAGGAGCCGCTTTCGCTAAGTTGCATTACGTAGCGGTAC
>WSSedL1CaDRAFT_10001144_pt1 | contig 16441 bp, 7 predicted proteins | sample WetSurSL1Cattail_FD_9464 | JGI IMG/M metagenome (IMG submission 9464)
GGCCACTTGTATCCCCGGCCGGATTTTGCCGGAAGTTTGCACCAGGAGATAATCTGCGGTGTTTTCATGGTGCAGAAGTTTTGTTTGTTCGCGAGATTTGTTTTAAGCCTGCACCGCACAAATTCCGTGGTGACAATGGGCAGGTCGAAATCAAGGTTATGGGCAACGACCGTCTGGGCTTTCTCCACATCGGCATTGAACTGCGGGAGCACTTTATAGAGCGACACGCCCTCGGCTTTCGCCCGGTCGGTCGTGATCCCGTGAATCCGGGCAGAGTCCATGGGGATGGTAAAGTCCGTGGGGTAAATGATGAAACTGTTCCGGCTTTCACAGTTCCCGTCGCCCGAGTACAGCGACCATGCGAGCTGGACGACCCGGGGCCATTTCTCTACGGGATCGGTTGCGGAATATTTCGGGAGGCCGGTGGTTTCGGTGTCGAGGAAGAGGAACATTCCGGGTTAATTTTGGAGGGGATGGTATTTGGGGTTGGGGGTTTGGAGGATTATACGATATTTCTTACAACTGTTTTTTTGTGAATACCGTTATCTGCACACTTTTTCTTATCAGAGTCCGGAAATTTTTTTCCGGCCAGATCCCGGTAAGAACGTTCGTAAAACCCGATCCTTTTCTTTGGTTTCTTCACTTTCCCGGCGCACGCCCTGAATTATATGAGGACAATTCGTTCACCGGGGATACGAAGGATCTGATCTCATGGTATCCAGCCCCGCAGTCACGGACCCGCTCTATCATGCTCTCCGGGATATTATTCACCATGCCCGGACACAGGCGTACCGGTCCGTAAACCGCGCGATGGTCGAAGCATACTGGAACATCGGGAGGTTAATCGTAGAAGAAGAACAGGCCGGAAAAAGCCGGGCCGGGTATGGGACACATCTTCTTGAAGATCTTGCGCTTCGTCTGACTGGTGAATTCGGTCGTGGTTTTTCTGTGGTAAATCTCAAGAACTTCCGCCAGTTCTATCTTGTTTTTCCCAAAGGGTATCGTGAAGGAGACGTACCGGAAGATGAGATTGGCTACACAGTGTGTAGCGGATTAAGCTGGTCGCATTACCGGCTCCTGATGAGGGTGGAGAGTCCCGAGGCCCGTCGTCATTATATGCGCGATGCAATCGGACAGAACTGGAGTGTGCGGACTCTTGAGCGGCAGATTGATTCACTTTCTTATGAACGGTTGTTGAAAAGCCAGGACCGGGCGATCAAAAAACCTGCAGTTTTAAAAAATAGGAGTGCGGGGTCCCAATCCCCGGATGAATTCATCCGGGACCCGTATGTCCTGGAGTTCCTGCATATTCCTTCTTCTGCTTCGTACCTTGAGCATGAGCTTGAGCAGGCCCTTATCGATAAACTCCGGGACTTTCTCATGGAACTGGGGAAAGGGTTCTCGTTTGTCGGGCGACAGTACCGGATCAGTACGGAAACCTCGGAATTTTATATCGACCTCGTGTTCTATCATTATATCCTGAAATGTTTTGTCCTCATCGATTTAAAGACCGGGAAGCTGACTCACCAGGACATCGGGCAGATGGATATGTATGTGCGTCTTTTTGAAGACCGGGTTACAACAGAAGGAGACAATCCGACCATCGGCATCATCCTGTGCACGGAAAAAGACGAGACCGTTGTCCGGTATTCAGTTCTCAATGACAACCGCCAGCTCTTTGCATCCCGGTATACACTTTATCTCCCGAGCGAGCAGGAACTTGTTGCAGAGATTGAGCGGGAGAGGGAGATCATGCGGAGGCTGGATCGCGATCGGGCCGGTTAAGAAGCGGGTTTGCGAGAGGTTATTGTTGTGAGGCCGGGATAAGGAGCGGACGTATCGGTTATCCGACACACCAATGGTGTGAGGGGAATGGAAAAGTCCGTCCCCGGGTAAATGATGAAACTGTTCCGGCTTTCACAGTCCCCGTCGCCCGAGTACAGCGACCATGCGAGCTGGACGACCCGGGGCCATTTCTCTACAGGGTCGGTTGCGGAATATTTCGGGAGGCCGGTGGTCTCGGTGTCGAGGAACATTCCGGGTTAATTTTGGAGGTGATGGTATTTGGGGTTGGGGGGTTGCTGGGCACTCCTCACGATCTGAACCGGATAAGTTTAACGTTTCATATATTGTAAAAGAGAAATGAGGAGAATTGATGGGGATATTCGACTTTCTCAAGAAAAAAGATCCTGTGCATGATGAGAAAATTCCACTAGTTCCCAATGAGAGTATACACCTTGCACCAAGTTCGTCTCAATCTCTGGTTCCTTTTCTTGGAAATTTGCTAATCCCTGAAAATATTCGTCAATTACTCTGGTTTGGCGACGGCAAATTTCAAAATTACAATCCAGAGGATGACCAAAAAGTGCTCTTTGAAAATGAATTGTTCAAGATAACTTTTTCTTTCCAAACGGAGCCAAGTCTGATTTATACAAATATGCCGGTTGATTTCAAATCAAACTGTGATACTGTCGAAAAACTTGGATATTACCCCTCATATGCGCAATTAAATCCCCAGCAAAGATTTGTTTATTTGAAGTGGCTCTGCGATATCACGAAACCGGTGGATATCGGATATGTTTTTATCTTTTATTATGGATTGGAGCGACAGTTGGTATTAGGAAAATATTCAGAAGCAATAAATACAATTTTAACTCTTCGTCAATACCATAAGCACCCGTCATTCCATGCATATTCTGCAAATGCACTCGTAATGTCTGCAATAATACATAAGGATAAAGAGACTCTCGTTAAAGTTCTGGATCTTATTGACGATACCAGTTATTGCAGTAGTGTAGTCCTTCTTGGTAAATACCTGATGAAGTTAGACTTAACCGCCGATGAAATCATTTCAATTAGTTCGGCGGTTGGTTTTACTAATAAAAAATATATCAAAGATTACCCTGATCTTTTCAAGAAATCTCTTGAATCGAACTTGATAAAGGAATTTGGAAAAAATTCATACCCGATCTATCAATTGAAAATGCAATATCCTTCGCAACATATCATGTCATTTGCAAATATTTCTTTTGATCAGGAGATTCGTTCACCGTTATTACCTGATATGATGCATAGTCCTGAATTTTCCTCATCAATTAATTCCCTCCTGACAACAACGCATAATGAGGTCAAGCAATCCTTGGTAGAAATGCGAAAATCGGGATCGGCTCCTCAACCAAAATCCGCTGAAATTGATAACTCCGGTCCAAGACCCGAATGTCCCTATTGCCACAATTTGTTGGATAAAATGCCTCAGTCGAAGAAAAAATGTCCCACATGTAAAAAAGAGATTATCGTTCGAACAGATCCCATTGAAAAAAAGAAGATCCTTTTGAGAGACGATCAACTCGAAGAATTTGAAAAGAAATTACAAGAAATCCGACACCATAATGCTATCCAACGAATTCTCAAGAATTTAAACGTGGATTCCACTCAATTCAACCAGACCAAAGAAAATTTTAAACTGAAAACCGGGAGGGAACTTACGGATAACGAGGTAGTGCTGAAAATTATTGATACTGTTGGTTATCACCATTTTAAAAATCTCGACATGGGATTATTCAGAAATACTATCCACTCCAAAGGAGATCTTTTCAAATCGTCCGGGGATTTACGAAATGCTCTGATTATGTACCTTGAAGTGTGTTACATTGACCTAAATGGCCCGAATAATTGTGGGAGTTGCAAAGATGAGCCGGAACTATTAAAAGAGTATCCGCCATTTGATCCGAATAATTCTGTTGACTCATTTCTCGCTCCCGGTATTTTGGATTACATTGAGCAATTATCTGATGAATTGAATCTCACAAAAGACCAACTTAAAGAGATATTTTTCAGTCATAATTTGAAAGTGGAAAAATCTAAAAAATTACCTTTGCCCGTTCAGGACGCTTGGGTCAGATTTGAAACAAACCTATTTGACCAATAATATTTGTGGCAAGGTATTGGTGTTAAAACAGTTTGATTGGCAAGACACAGCAAAGTTTTTTTTTTATTTTCAAAGATTTGATGCAGTATTATTACTCATGAGTGAAACCATTTCTTTGAAATGCGTTTCATCATCTTTTTTAATCAAATCTAATATATCTTGCATCACTTGAGGGGTTTCTTCAAGATATGATAAATCTCCTTCATTATCCATATGAATATGATCGCTATGTGAATTTGAATCGGCGTATCTTAATATCCGAGTTTTTTGTTCGTCACTAATTTTTGATTTGGTAAATTGATTGCCGAGATTGCCAATTTGTGAAGGATATCTAAAAGCGAAAAATGATTCTAATAGTCTTCTTGAGATGTTTGGAAGGAGATAAAACTCTTTCAAATTATGGGTGCTGGAATGTGCTTGGGCATAGACTAGACTGAAAAGATAATGATATTCAGAGGTGTATTTCTTAAGGAGATTATCGAGGGGTTCTAATTTTGCTTTTCTACTGCTATCGACATAATAATTTTTTATCATATACATACTTGATTTTTCGGATCTTGATTTGTTAGTAATTAGCCAATTTTTTACCTCTTTAAAGAACGAATAATTGTGAGTGAATACAAATAATTGTTGAGCATTTTCCGTACGATTTTTTAAGAAACTAAATGCGTTATACAGGGAGTTTGAATCTAAACTTGAAATTGGATCATCAACAACTATCACACTATGACTAAAGTCAAAGTCTTTATCATGAAGAGTTTTTAAGAAATATACAAATGAAATCGCAGTTTTTTCACCCTCGCTTAATGCTTCAGCGAGCGTACCATTACGTAAGATACAGTAGCCTTCACCGTTAAGATCAAATTTTAAATCTTCATGGCCAAGGTAGCTCTTTAACTCTGCATTAATTTCCTCAGCAGGAGTTCGATGTTCCACAATTTTCTTTTCGAGGCTAATAATTTGTTGACTAATATCTCCATATTTTAATTCCAAGTCACTATTTTCCCGGGTAATTTTATCAAGAGCCGATTCAAATCCCGCATACTTTACTAAATTAATGGCCACGAAATGATCTTCAAATTTCACTCGGGCAATACGTATAGCATTTGTAAAATTTTGGGTTTTTGTATTGTGCCCAGAAATCAATAAATTAATGTCGTTAGCTAATTCATTTAATTTTAATTGCGGAATCTCATATCTACTTATAATTTTCACATAGGGATTCTTGCGTTTGTTATTAAGATCTACAATGAGTAGATCGACAAACGAAGAATATTTTGAAATCTCTAAAAGAAGTAATTGTTTTTGTTTTTCATAATCCCGTGAGATCTCATCATAAAAATCGGATTTGCTCGGCAACGCCAGGTTTATCTTTTGTTTTATTGATTCCAATTCCAAAATTTGACTATCTATCTGCCGAATGGCTAATTCATATTCCTTATTAAAATGATCTTCCAGATGTGTTAAAAAATCAGGGGGCAATTTTTGATTACAAAATGGACACAAATCCAAATTTTTTTCTTTTAGGATCGATCGTCCTTGATTTACCCAATTGTTCAGATTACTATCCAGATTAAGCCGCTCTATAACTTTTGCTGTTACAGTAGTCGTTAAAGTTTTTTGAACTTTTGCTTCAAGTTCCTGTATTTCGGGAAAATCAAATAGAATGGGTACTATCTCTTCTTTCGGTTTCGAAGAGAGTGTGGATCGTAACTCCTCAATTTCCACTGGAGATAATTTTTTTTCGGCACACCCGGATTTTTGTAAAATATTGCATCGATTCTTAAAATCATTCTTGTTATATGTGTTATATTTATGTTCCCCAGACGAACGAAGAAATGTTTTAATCTCTTTTGCTCTTTCAGAGCTAAATTGTTCGAATACCTTCTCTTGTTTTTCAGCATTCGTTCTGGTTTTCTCTATATTATCAGATATTGCAGCAAGTTGTTTTTTTAAATCGTCAATATTCTTCTTAACTGCGATATCTTCTTGACCCAAATAAAAAATCGGAGTAATCTCCCCGGATTCTGTGAAAATATTTTCCTTAATAAAATCCTGGTTAAATACTTTTATGCTCAATGTGGATTTTGCTATATTTTCATCGGTTATGGGACCATTTTCTGTAATGATTGCAAAATCTTCACAATCTGGATATGTTTCTCTTAATTCAATTTGGCGGAAAAATTTTGATAATGTTGTTTTTCCCGATCCATTCCATCCATATATTAAATTGTACTTTTTGAAATCATCTAAATCGCTTCCCCATCTAAAATCTTGAAAAATGCGATAATTCGTTATGTGTTTTATCCTTGTGATCATACGAGTCCCCAATTATTGATCCGATTAATAGGGCTATACTGTTCAATGGCTTAATTCTTTTTAAGCAACGAACCGTCATCGAGCTCCACGAGCCAGCCGTATCGGGCTTGTCCGGGATAACGGTCGGCAGGGGTCCCCGGGCCTGGGCCGGATCCGGGACCATGCGATCACCCGTAAAAGAGTACTGAAAATCCGGGCCCGAAAATGCCCCGGATCACCCCGTTTTCTCCCCAAAACAAGTCAGTTTCGCAAAAAACCATGTCAGTTTCCGGCCCGGTCATGCCAAAACCAGCAGGTTTTACGTCGGTGAAACGATCCGGCCCGGCCAAGCGTATTTAGGCTTGTTTGTGCAGAGTGAAACTAAGGGGATCGGGCTCCTGCACATGCCAAAAAAATGAGGGCCTGTTTTGGCAGTCACGGATCCGGGGGGAGGTAGGGAGAGATACGATCTCCAAAACCCGATTCTCCGACGGAGAAGTGGGAGGGGAGATAGCTTGGCCGGGCCAAAACACGCACTAATCCCTGCAAAACACGCACGAATTCGCGCTCCAAAGGGCATTTTCACGTCGGAGAAAAAGCGCGGCTAATAGCAGCGTTCATTTGCCCGATCTTTTCCCGAACTGGCCATTGCACGCGGAAAATGAAAAGAAGGGCTGTTTTGGGGGTCAGGCCCGGAGGGGGTTATCCCTGTCAACCCGGAGGTTAATCCCATCGAATTCGATGGGTTTAGAGACAAGAACCAAATTATTTCAGGACTTCACCGGCCAAAATTCCCCGGTCTCCGTGAAATACAAAAACCCGGCTACTGTTTTCCCGGGTACCAGCCTTCGTGCCGCTTCGCAGTACACCGCCATCGAGACCCGGTACTCTTCCGCGATCGCCGAATAATCTTCCGGCACGACAGCCATGCTCTTGTAATCGATCACGGCCCAGGAACCGTCATCGAGCTCTGCGAGCCGGTCGATCTTGCCGGTAACGGGCTGCCCTTCCCACGGGATCACAAATGGCAGCTCGGCAAACGAACGCTTCGCCCGCTTCATCAGACCGGATGAAAAGAATTTTTCCCGGATCTCTTCGCACTGCCGGACAGATTCCCCGGAATCAGCGCCGAACTCTTTGAGCACGGTCGCCGCATCCCGGCCCCGCAGCACTTCGTGGATGATCGTGCCCCGGTCCTCGCCGCGGGAAATATCGGGCAGGTACCGGTGCTCTCCGGATTCATGGGCCCGTGCCGGCCCCTGCCCCTTCTCCAGATCCGTAACCGGGGTAACCTTCAAACGGTCCGGCCCGGGATCATAGCATGGCGCTTCCCAGGTCCCCGTCTTCCCCCGGCATTCCTCCGGCACAACCACAAGCTCCGGTTCCGCCCGCCCGGCCTCGGCCGGGATCGTGGCCGGGTCCGTGGTGATCGTAAGCCGGATCCGGCCGGTCCCGTCCGGCAGCGCAAGCGTGAGCCCGCCGGCCTGCACCGCATCGCCCGTAATCCCGAGCGCCAGCGTGATCCAGTCCATCCGCGAACGGGCAAGCTCGTACGAGAGACCGGGCTCCTCCGGTACAGTCCCGCACATCACCAGGTGGTCCCGGGCCCGGGTCAGCGCAACATACAGGAGCCGCTTTCTCTCCGCCCGCTCTTTCTGCTTCTGGAGCTCGCGGAGCGCAAGGAGCACGGCGCTTCCCGTCATCTCGAAATTGTGTGCCGGGTCGGGAACCTTTACCCCCACCATCAGCGGGTTGTCGCCGATCATGATCGGAGGATAGCGGTCCTTAAAGGACATGCCCATGTCCGGCACGCAGACAACCGGAAACTCCAGTCCCTTTGCCGCGTGCACGGTCATGATGTTGACCGCATTTTCCGCAAGCGCATCGAGCGGCGCCTCGCCCTCGCGCTCATCGTCGTCCATTGCAGTCCGGAGATCCGCGGTAAAATCGCCGGGAGCATACTTCCCGCTCTCCTCCCGGGCCCGGGCCATAGCAACGAGTTTCTCGATATTGGCAAGGATCTGTTCGCCCTCCGGCAGCGCCGCGTATACCGTGTATACCCCGGACTCTGCGAGGATCCGGCGCAGCAGCGCCACAAGGCCGGTCCGGCCGGCGTACTGCTGCCATGAGGTCAGCCGCTTGAGCACCCCTGCCGCCCGGAAATCGTGCTCCGCATATCCTTTAAGTTTTTCAAAGAGCGTTCTCCCGCGCTCCTGCGCAACAAAGAAAAGCTCTGCATCGGAGAGCCCGCAGTACGGGGAGCGGAGGACACCGGCAAGGCTCACGTTGTCGTGCGGGCATTCGAGGAAGGAAAGGATGCCGAAAAGATCGTACACCTCCTGCCGGTGGTAGAACCCGGTACCCCCGTGTACATAGAACGGAATACCGTAGTTCTCCAGCGCCGTAAGATACGCGGAAAGGTTCGTGCGCTGCTCTAACAGGATCGCAATGTCGCCGTACCGGGCCGGGCGCGGGACAAACGTATGATCCGGCTGCTCCGCATACACGGTAAGCGGACGGGCATTGACCATGCTGTGGATCTTCTTTGCCAGCATCTCCGCCTCGATCCTCTTTGTCTCACCGGCATTCTCTCCTCCGGGCGAAAGGAGCAGCTCAACGGACCCGTCGTGACCGGCCCGGTCCGCTGAAATCTTCACCGGCTCGTACCCGAACTCCCATGCCTTCTCCGCAGAGGCAAGCAGCCGGGAAAAGAGGATGTTTGCAAGACCTACCACTTCCTTTGTGCTCCTAAAACTGGTATCGAGCGCGATCTTCTTGCCCCTGCACACGGTCTCGATCAGCTCCTGCGCCGCCTTGAACCGCGTTACGTCGGCGTCGCGGAAGAGATAGATCGACTGCTTGGGGTCCCCGACAATAAAGAGGCAGTCGGTTTCTGGCGTTGGCGTCCCGATCACGGCAAGGATGATGTCGAACTGCGAGATGTCCGTGTCCTGGAACTCGTCAACGAGGATATAGCGGTACCGCCGCAGGAAATGAGTGGTGACGAGCGTACCGTTGGAGAGGAAGAGGTGCCGGGCGCGGAGGATCAGGTCCGAGAAATCAAGACCGCCAAGAACCGCCTTCCCGTTCCCGACCAGCGCCGAGTACCGGGAAAAAACCCGCGAGAGATCGTGCAGGAACCGGACCGACCCGGCAATCACCGGATCCGAGGGATCCACGGTCAGCCGGAAGAGCGAAAGTTTCCGCTCAAGGATCCCGTTGAGATCCTTACGGGATTTCCTATAGAGATCGAGATCGTTTCCCCTCCAGTTCTTTTTGCTCCCGATATTACCGGGTCTCTTTCTCTCCAGTTCAAGCGCGACCGCACAGAACTCTGCGGTATCGGAAGTCTCTGCAAGCGTGGCAAGCAGGGGCTGGATCTCCGCAAGGAACTGTGCGGCCCGGTCCTCTGAACCTGTATACTCCCGGGCAAGGCCGAGCAATTGTTTCAGGCTGGCAGAGAACGAGGGATCGCCCCGGAGTGCCGCGATCTCCGCATCCCGGATCCGGCCTGTCTCCTCTTTCCACACCGTAATGACGCCGGTTTCATCAGCGTCCAGCGCAGCAAAAAACTGCGCGTACTGCTCGCGCCGCTCGTAGAGCGAGGCAAGTATCGACCGCAGCGTATACTGGTCGGTGATGGAGAGCACGCGGACGAGCGCATCGTGTGCCGGGCCTTCCTGCCGGGTATGAAACAGGTCCTCGCAGGCCTGTGCGTGGATCCGGGAGACCTGCTGCTCGTCAAGGACCACAAAGCCCGGCTCCAGTCCCGCCTCGATGGGAAATTCCCGGAGCACCTGTGCGCAGAACGAATGGAAGGTCTGGACCGGAGCAATCATGAAGTCCTCGGCCGCTTTCTCCCACTGCGGGCCTTCATGGATGAGGATCTCCTTTCGTATCCGTTCCTTCATCTCCGCTGCGGCCTTGTCGGTAAAGGTCAGGGCTAGGATCTCCGGCACGGCAATACCGCGGGACATAAGGAGGTCAATGTATTTCCGGACCAGCACGTAGGTCTTGCCGGTGCCAGCGCCTGCCGTGACCACCATGCTCCGGTCATGGTGCGTGATGGCATCGTTCTGGCGCCCTGTTGCAGTCATGTCGGGACTCCTCCGTTGCAGGAAAGGACGCGGTAGGGATCGAACCGGCAGATCCGCCGGAATTCGCAGTAGCTGTTCGGGCACGCTTCCCGGTCCGGGAGAGGGAAACGCCCGCCCCGGATCCCGTCAAGGTAGGAAAAGGAGCAGTCAAGCGAATGGTGCAGCAGGCCGGAAAAATCCGCAGAGACCCGGGGCCGGGAGATCATCATGTCCTTTGCGGCGGCATCCGCAAGCACGATGCTTCGGGCAATATCCCGCCGGATCGTGTAATATCCCCCGGCAATGCCACGGCCGCCGGTAATTTTTTCGTACGCGAGCAGGTACAGCGGCAGCTGGAGCGCCGTTCCCTCTTCGATATCCTTTGTCTTTGGATGCTGCGCGCCGGATTTGTAATCATAGATCAGGAAACTGCCGTCAGGGGCCTGATCGATCCGATCGATCCGGCCGCGGACAAGCATCCGGTGCGTCCCGTCGGGAGACGTGAGTTCCACGGGTGCCGGGGATCCCGGCTCGGCCTCCCCGCCAGGTCCCATGCCAAAGGAAAATTCAAAACACGACGGGACAAGCGGGGAGTCTGCCTCTTGTGTCTCGCAGGAAAGGAACCGTTCGAAATACCCGGGACCGTTTCCTTTGTCGCCAAGCATCAGGATCCGGGTGGCATCCCAGAGGGGGCTACTAAAATTATACCGGTCGAGCGATTCCTGTGCAATGCGGAGGATCAGGTCGGTTGCATCTGCAAGCATTGCCGGGGTGACCTTTGTCTGCCCGAGACCCCGCCACTGCCGGTAAAACGTGCTCAGGACCTCGTGGATGGCGCTCCCCCGGTCGGCTGCGGAGAGGTCGGGCTCCACATCGGGCAGCGCCTCAAGTCCGATCACCCGGCGGCAGAAATAGGCAAAGGGACAGCCGGCGTACAGTTCGAGGTTTGTCGGGGACCAGACATGATCCGCACCGTACCTTCCTGACAGGATCGCAAGGATTGGATCGTACCCGGAAAGGATGCCATCGTAAGGTGTGCTGCAACCGCCCTGCCGGTGATACCCTTCCATGTTCACGCGTTCCACAAGATCGTCAGGAGCAAGCGGTGCAGGGATAAGTCTGCATGCAGCCGTGAGTCTTCCTGTACGGATCTCCGCGCCGGCCCGGACGGCTGCTGTACGCCGGGATGCAAAAGAGAGCGTGCCGGACGGTACAGGCCACGGGCACTCCCCGGTCCGCATCCGGACCCGTTCGAAAAATGCCGAGGTCAGGAGCGGTTTTTCGCCATCGGCAAGCGGGGCGCTGAGGTACAGGGTCTTTTTTGCCAGAAGAAGGGCCGCGATGAAATAGTACTGTTCCTCCCGGAGGATCTCCGAGAGCGTGCGGGTCCCCATCCGCTTGTTCTCAAGCGTGTTGGTGAAAGGAAGCCGGGTGGTGAGCCGGGGAAACGTGCCTTCGGTAAGACCGCAGACAAACACAACCGGAAATTTCATGTGCGGGCATTCGCGGGGACCAAGAAGGGTAACCCCCGGAAGATCAGGAAGACCGCTCTCATCCGGCTCTTCGGCAATGGCCGCAACAAGCCGCGAAAATTCGTCCGGGCCGACAATCCTGCCGGCATCTGTCCAGGCAGCCGTGGCAAGGGCATTCACGCGCAACCGGAATTGTGTGCAGGCCGTTTTCTCCTTCTCTCCGGCGCCTTCATCGGGTGCTCCGGACAAAAACGGAATCTCCCATGCATCAAGGAACGTATCGAAGGCGCGGATATGATCGCGCAGGTTTTTCTTTCCGGTAAGGGTTTCGAGACCGGCAATCAGGATCCGGATCCCTTCCTGTACGCGTTCAACAGCAGGCAGCGATATGCCAGGGTAGTTCGTTGCCCGCTCTGGATCCGCAACCTGCTCATGGAGCCGGCCAAGCGCTTTCTCCCAGTCGGGGCGGGGACCATCGATGCGTGCGTACCGCGAGACCAGGTCCACTTCCGATGCATTGAGACTGACAGAACCGCCGGGCACGCGTTTTTTCCGGAAATACGGGCTCTGAATCAGCCGGACCATATCCTCGCGGGCATACCCTCCAGCCGCAAGGCCGGTAATGCCGGTCAGGAACCGGATCACGGGCGATCGGGCCATCGTGTGGCTGACTGCCGCATTCCAGGGGATCCCGGATTCGGCAAATACCTCTTCGACAAGCGCAAGGTTTTCCCGGAGATCCGGGCAGACCACCGCGATATCCGAAAGGGGCGTTCCCTCTTCGTTCAGCCGGGCAATCTCCGCTGCGACTGCATATATCTCGGCATACCGGGTGGGAAACGTCTGCACCCGGAAAAACCCGGGCGCCCCAAGAGAACCCGTTTCCGAGAAGAGACCGGTGATCTGCCGTGTTTGTTGTGCAGGTTCCCCGGAAAGTAAAACGGCAGGACCGTTGCGGAAAATATTCCGGTCAAGACCATGGGGAATAAAAAAATGTGCTGCAAAAGACCGCTCCCGGATTGCCCCAAAGAGCTCTTCTTCAAGAGGGAGGGGCTCGTAAAACCCGTATACAAAGACCGTCCCGAGCGGGGACGATTTTGTCCGGTACAGGAAATCGATCGTCCATGGAAGAAGCGTATCGTCATCAGCAAGGTCCCGCTCATGAAGGGCGTCCCGGTATGCCGTGATGATCGTGTCAAGCTGCCGGATCTTTTCTCCCTGGAGTTCAAGGAGGCATTCCGGGAACGGGACGTTCCGGTTCAGCGTGACATTCATGAATGTCATAAGGTCATCGATCGTACCCGGTGCCGGGTGATCCCGGGTAATAAAAAAGGGAACCTCTGCCCTCTTCTCTTCAACAATCTGTGCGAGGAGCATCCGGGCCTCGCTTCTTTGCAGGAACCGTTCGGTTGTCCGGTTTTCTATAAAGAGCGCATGGCAGAAACCTTCGATGGTGCAGATGTGCGAAGGAATGATGGGGCTTGCGCGCCGGGCAAGTTCGTCCGCGATACACCCGGCCAGCCGCCGGGTAGGGACAAGGATCCAGGTGGAGAACGGATCGGTTTTTGATGCCGACAGGTACCGTTCGATGACCGTATCAAGGTGCTCCCCGGGCAGACCGTACTCATGAGAAACTGACTGCGGGCCGGGGATCTGTTCCATAGATATCTGATCAACGCTTCTGGGGAAAAAGGAGATTATTCCAGATATTTGTCCAGCGGGATTGTCTCGATCTTTTCCCGGGTGACCGCCGTCACATCGATCTCATAGGCTTCCGCTTTCTTTGTAATGCTTTTAACCTCATGTTCGAGATCTTTTGTCGGGATCAGTTTCTTGCGCTTCTCCATCGGGGGGTTCATCTTCTCCGCTTTCTCAAACTCCACGACTTTTTTCATGATGTCATCAGGAAGCGACTCGCAGGACCGGAGCAGGCCTAAAAATTCATTGAAGAAGTACGTGTCGATCTGCATCCGCCGTTTGGTTGCATGCGCGAACTTCCCGATCACATGGCAGATATTCTCGCGGTCTTCCGGACTGAGCTGGTCAACAAACTGGTAATCCTCGATCTTACGGAGCGCCAAGACAATCGGTTCGAGGCTGTCGTACGTGACCACGTACACCTGGTAATCGGCCATGTCAAGGTGGAACTCGTCAAGATATTCGACCGTATTTGACGGGACCACGAGAAAAATATCTTTCTTGACGTTCTCTTCCTTTGCATACTTTTTCGCTGCCTCGGCCTGGTTTTTGATATATGTCGGGAAGTTATTGAGATCGTCGGGGTTCTTCGGGCTCTTTGCGTCGAAGATCACGTACTGGTCACAGATCAGAATCGCGTTATCGGGTTTCTTGCCGGCAACCGGGAACTTTTCCTTGTCGCAGTATTCCAGCGTGTGACGCTGGCAGATGGACCGGAGCGACTCTTCGACAACTTCCTCGTGCCGCTTCCACGTCTGTTCCATATCGGAAAATTTCTTCTGGAGTTCGGTGTCCCGTTCCTGCTGCACCCGGAGCCGGTCGTCGTCCAGTTGCTTTTTGAGTTCCTGGAGCGCGGTCATTCTCTGGTCGTGCTCATGGGTACGCGCTTCCTCTCTCTGGCCAAATTCCGTAAGCGCTTTCTGGGCGTCGATATACTGTTTGTTGAGCAGCTGGTATTTCTGATCGGTTTCAAAAAGATCCTGCCGTAACCGGCCGATGGTTTCCAGATTTTTCCGGTCTGATTCGGCAAGCCCGCCGGCTTCCTTTCCTTTTTCCGCGATCGTTCGGGTGAGATCCTCGTTTCTGGACTGGAGCTCGATCAGTTGTCCTTTCAGCCCGAGAATTATCTCATCGGTATTGGCAATCGTTCCGGAGAGCTTTGCCTCCAGTTTCGCCCGCTCGCTCTCTTTTTCCCCGGCTTTCTCGTTGAACAACTGGGCCCGGTTCTGTTCTTTTACCAGATCGTTCTGTGCCTGCGCGAAGCTCTGTTTCTGGAGTTCGAGATCCTTTGAGATATCCCGGACCTGTGCGGCCAGGTCAGCGATCTCCTGATCCTTTTTCCGCAGGGTACTCTGGATCTGCTGGTAGTCCCCGTATGCATCATATCCGAGCGAAACGGTAGTTTTCCATGAAAAAAGCCGTTCGAAAAATCCGATATTTTTTATCCGTTCCAGAAACTTTCCGAGATGTTCGAAAGGGGGAGTGTCCATAAGAGATGCACCGGGAATTGCCAGAAATAATCGATGATGAACTCTCGCCATGAAATCATATTAAGATACCTAACTGCGGGGTGAAACTAAAAATGGCCGTCTTAGTGTGCATCCCCATACCGGTACCCGCCCTCCGGCACCGCGATCTCGAACCGGGCCCCCTTCCCCGGCTCCCCGGTCTCCGTGATCGAAATTCCCGTAATCGAGAGGATCTCGCGGGAGAGGAACAGCCCGAGGCCCGTGTTGTGCCCAAAGCCCCGCTCGAACAGGCGTTTTTTGTCCGCAGAAGAGATCCCGTTCCCATCGTCTTCGACCCGGATCACCAGACCGGTCCCGGTTTCTTTACCGGAGATATCGATCGCGGTCATCGTCTGTCCGCCGTACCTGAGGGCGTTATCGATCAGGTTGTAGAATACTTTTCCAAGCAGCGGATCGGCATAGATCTCGACCTTCCCGAGATCCACGCGGATCGTAAGTTTCCCGACCGGCAGATCGGGCAATGCATCCTTCACGCTCGCAGCTGCGCTCTGCCAGACCGGGGCCGTGATTCCCAGGTTCTCGTATTCCTTGGTAAACTCGATCTGGCGTCCGATTGCATTTGCCGCTTTTTCCTCCCGGGCAATATAATCCGCGAGCCTGGCTGTATCGTGGAGGTAATTTTTTGAGAGCTCTAAATAGGTTGTTAAGCCGAGCAGCTGGTTCTTGATATCGTGCCGGGTGATACTGGAGAGGAGGTTGAGTTTCCGGTTGGTCTGTTGCAGGGCATCTTCCATTTTTTTCCGGTCCGTGATGTCGGCCAGCACGTAATTGAAACTGGTAATACGGCCGCCCTGTTCCAGGGGACGCGGCGATACGCTGATCCACCGGGTCGAGCCGTCCGGGACAAGGATCCTGAATTCGTCAGCCAGGTAACTCCCGGATAACTCTTGCCCGAAGATGCCGGCAACGCGGGCCTGGTCTTCCGGGTGGACGAACTTCAGGAACTGCTCCCCGACCAGGGTTTCTGCCGGATACCCGTACAGCCGGTACCCGACCGGGCTCACATAGGTAAATTTCCCCGACAGGTCAAGGGAGACTATCACCTCGCTTAGGTTCTCTACCAGATCGCGGTACCGCTTCTCGCTCTCGGCGAGTGCCGATACGGCCCGCATCTCTTCGGTCACATCCTGGACAATAGAGTGCAATAGTCTGCGGCCTCCAAAGAAGATGGTGCCGCTGAAGACACGGACGTCCCGGATCCCGCCATCCTTTTTCTTGTGCTGAAACTGGAACACGGCCCCGGGGCTTTTTGTTGCCTGGCGCATGGATTCGGACGTTTTCTCCGGGTCCTGGATATTGATCTGCGTGATGAGCAGGTGCTGCATCTCTTCGAGGGTGTAGCCATAATACCTGCAGGCCGCTGCGTTTGCATCAACGATCTGCCGGGTCTCCGGATCGACCAGGAACATCACGGCATTGTTGATCTCGAACATGTCGCGG
>WSSedL1CaDRAFT_10001145_pt1 | contig 16405 bp, 15 predicted proteins | sample WetSurSL1Cattail_FD_9464 | JGI IMG/M metagenome (IMG submission 9464)
AGACTGGAAAGCTGCATTGACCCGGTTTACCATCCAGTTCGAGGAAAGGATGCCAAAACCTTAATCATCACGCCCCGTTTACACAAAATTCGGGACACCCTCGTCGAGCAGGCCGCTGCCGCTGCGCATCAGCAACAAGCCGCCGCTGATCAGCTTGCCAATGTGGTGCGCATCTTCCGTCTACACGAGCATGGTACCAACCAGCACCATCATGGCTTGTTGGCGTTGGCAGCGGTATCAGCAGAGTAAAAAGCTACAGGGATTAGCCTTGCCGCTCAAAAATAGCGGCAATACCCTGACCACCACCAATACACATGGTCACCAGCGCGTAGCGTCCGCCGATTCGCTCCAACTCATACAGCGCTTTGACGGTGATCAATGCACCAGTGGCGCCGATCGGGTGACCGAGTGATATGCCTGAACCATTCGGGTTGACCCTGGCCGGGTCCAGGCCCAGGTCACGGCTCACGGCACAGGCCTGAGCGGCAAAGGCTTCGTTGGCCTCGATCACATCCATGTCATTAACAGCCAGCCCTGCTTTTTTCAGAGCCATCTGGCTGGCTGGCACCGGGCCGATGCCCATGTATTTGGGATCCACACCTGCATGGGCATAGGCCACCAGGCGCGCCAGCGGTTTGAGGCCACGTGCCTTGGCCGTGGCGGCTTCCATCAGTACCACGGCGGCTGCGGCGTCATTGATGCCAGAGGCATTGCCGGCGGTGACGGTGCCACCGTCTTTGAGGAAAGCGGGCTTGAGTTTGGCCAGATCCGCCAGAGTGCAGTTGGGGCGGAAGTGTTCGTCGGCATCAAAAGCGACATCACCTTTGCGGCTTTTGAGCATCACCGGCATGATCTGACTCTTGAAGCGACCTTCCTCAATGGCACGCTGAGCTCGGTTGTGGCTTTCCACAGCAAGTGCATCCTGATCTTCACGGCTGATGCCCCACTTGGCTGCAATGTGCTCGGCGGTCAAACCCATGTGGATATTGTCAAAGGGGTCGTGGAGTGCGCCAACCATCATGTCGATCATTTTGCTGTCACCCATGCGAACACCCCATCGCATGTTGAGGCTGGCGTAGGGCGCGCGACTCATGTTTTCGGCACCACCGCCCACAGCAACCTCGGCGTCACCCAGCAAGATGGACTGGCTGGCCGACACAATGGCTTGCAAACCGGAGCCACACAAGCGGTTGACGTTAAAAGCCGGTGTGGCCTCGGTACAGCCACCCTGGATGGCGGCGACGCGTGACAGGTACATGTCTTTGGGTTCGGTATTGACCACATGGCCAAACACCACATGCCCGACATCTTTGCCTTCGACCTGGGCACGCGACAGGACTTCGCGCACCACCTGGGCGGCCAGCTCGGTCGGAGGCACATCTTTGAGGCTGCCCCCATAAGTGCCTATGGCAGTGCGAACTGCGCTCACAACAACAACTTCACGGCTCATCAGTGTCTCCTCATTATTTGATTGATTTGCTAAAGCCACATTCATCTTAGCCCGCATGGCACGTCACAGGTTACCTGGATGGAAGCCAAACAATGCCATTTCTATGAGAAACGTTTAATGGCGCACATCTGCCACTGCCTGGCTACCGAAGTCATCCCGTTCTAAAAAGGCCAGAACCCGTGCTGCGGCGTCATGTGGGCTGGTAAGTTGGCCACCTACTTTCAGTTGCGCAAAACTACCCTGATCCGGGAACAGCGCCGGGCTAGCACTGCGCAATTGCAGCTGCATCTCGGTGTCAATGACACCCGGCGCCAGAGAGCAGACTTTGGCACCGTTAGGCAGCAAGGCCTCGTCCAGTGCCAAGCAGCGGGTGAAGTGGTCCATGCCCGCCTTGGCAGCACAGTAGGCGGCTTGGGATGCCATGGGCCGACGCCCTAGACCCGATGAGATATTGAGAACCCGGCGGCTGGTTTTCCATGTCCGGGTATTGGCCAGAAAGGCTGCGGTTAAAACCATAGGCGCTTCCAGCCCGATGCGCAAAGCCCGGCTCAAATCAGCAGGCTCGGACTCGCCAAGGGGCATAATGGGTGGAATGGTGCCTGCATTGTTGATCAAGGTGACGCTGGCGACCAAATCAGGCTGCTGGGCAGCCAACCATTGGCCGAGCTGCACTGCTGCGTGTTGCGGGTCTGACAGGTCAGATGCCAGCTGGCGCAAACCGCCGCCGAGTCGCTGGGCAGCGTCTGCCAGGTTGCTGGAGATCGTGCGCGATATACACAGCAGCTGATGCCCGGGCGTCAGCAGTTGTTCCGCCAGGCAAAAGCCCATGCCACGTGAGGTGCCAGTGATGATGAAAAGATGGGTTGTCATGGGTTGTCATGGGTTGATAGGTTGATAGGTGTCAAGTGCTCGCACTTCTGGCTGCCTATGATTAACGATAAGCAACGTGGTTGCGTTGTTAAGGAGAAAAAAATGCAAGTTCAGATCCATACCGATAACCACATTGACGGCACAGACGCTTTGGCGCAGTGGGCCAGCACCACCATTCAGACAGCCTTGGCGCGATTTGGTGGTCAGATCACGCGGGTGCAGGCCCATCTGAGCGACGAAAATGGTGGCAAAAAAAGTTCGGAAGAAAACATCCAGTGCACACTGGAGGCCCATCTGGTGGGCCATCAGCCCTTGGTATTGAAACACCACGGCACCAATTTGAACCAGGCTATTGAGGGGGCTGCCGAAAAAATAGGCCGCCTGATTGACAGCACATTGGGCAAAACCGGTCGCACTTGAATTAAAACGGCGCCGAGCTCACAAATCGCATGGGCTGCAAGCTAATGGGGTGAGGTACGACAAGCTCGGTTGCGTGTAACAGCAGGCGTGCGGCTTTGGCTACCACCTCGGTTGGCGCGTACAGCGCGTCCCCCAGAATAGGGTGGCCAATCGCCAACAGGTGAACCCGCAGTTGGTGGGAGCGCCCGGTGAGGGGTTCCAGTTTCAAACGGCTGGTGCCCAACACCTTGTCGACGGACATCACTTGCCAGCGCGTCTGGCTTGGTTTCCCCAATTGCGTGTCAATGATTCTGCGTGGCCGGTTCGGCCAGTCCAGCGCAATGGGTAATGTGATTTCTTGCCAGATGTCAGCTCCCGGATGATCCGGCGCAGTCACCAGCCCGTCCACCACGGCCTCATAACGTTTGTGAACAATGCGTCTGGCAAAGGCGTCGTTCAAAAAGCGCTGAGCCTGTTCACCGCGTGCCATCAGCATCAAACCCGATGTACCCATATCCAGCCTGTGAACAATGCTCGCATTTGGATAGTGCTTCTGAACTCTTGATGACAAGCAATCTTGTTTGTCTTCACCCCGCCCCGGCACACTCAGCAAACCCGATGGTTTGTTCAGCACCAGCAGGACCTCGTCCTCATATACCACCGACAGGTCAGGTGCCAAGATGCGCTTTAGCCAAAAGTTTTTGCACCGTGTCGCACAGTTCTTCGATGTCGTTAGGTTTGTGAATCAGCGCCTTGGCCCCGGCCGCCAGCGCATCGCGCTCGATTTCCGGGGTGACATAACCTGATGCCAGTGCCGTGGGCAGCTTGGGCAACAGTTGTGCTACTTCACGAATCAGGTCAACACCACTGTAGCCTGGCATGTTGAAGTCCGTCACCAGCAGGTCTGCCTGCGTCGGGTCAGCTCGCAGCGTTTCTAGGGCCAACTTGGGGTTGGTGAAGGTGCTCACGGCATAACCACGGCGGGTGAGCAACCGGCGGACCAGAAACACCAATGCTTCATCGTCATCCACATACATGACTTTTTGGCCAGTCCCGATCGTTGGGCTGGTTGATGTCTGCGGCGCGGCGAGCACGGCTGCACGGAGTTTCGCTGCCTCTGTCGGAAGTGGGAAGAAGAGTGTGAAGGTGCTGCCATTGCCCAGGTCGCTTTGTACGCGCACATTGCCCTGATGCGCTCGCATGATGCCGTGCACCACGGACAGACCCAGGCCGGTACCTTGACCCACCGGTTTGGTCGTGAAGAAGGGCTCAAACACACGTTGCAAAACTGCCTCGGACATGCCCGCGCCAGTGTCGCTGACGGTGAGTTTGATGTGTTGCCCGCGCAAGCCGCTGCGGCGCTCGGATGGATCGCTCAGGCTGTAACCCAATTCCACTCGAATCGTGCCCTTGCGCTTGCCAATGGCGTAGATGGCGTTGGTACACAAATTGAGCAAAACTTGCTCAATTTGGGTGGCATCGGCCATCACCGCAGGGGTTTTCGGGTCAATGTCCATGATCAAGTCCACTTGGGGCGGCAAAGTGACCTTGAGCAATCTCGCTGTCTCCACAATCACATCGGCCAGTTGCAGTGGCACCCGGTGTGGCGGCTCATTGCGGCTGAAGGTCAAAATCTGCCGGACCAGGTCACGTGCGCGCCGTGCGGCCTTGTCGATCTCCGTCAGGCTGGTACTGACGGCACTGTCCAGGCAGGCATCTTCACGGGCCAGTTCCACATTGCCCAGAATCGCGCTGATGATGTTGTTGAAATCGTGGGCAATGCCTCCAGCCATGGTGCCGATTGCCTGCATTTTTTGGGACTCACGCAACTGTGACTCCAGCGCCGTACGGTGCGCCTCCATCTTCTTCTGTGCGGTCAGGTCGCGGGCAAACAGGGTGACGATATCACCGTCTGGCTGGTGGTCAAACGAGAGGCTGATATCCAGCGGAACGGTGTCGCCTTCGGTGGTGGTGCCTGACATCTCACCCAGCTGGGCATGGCTGGTGATGTCGCTGTAAGACAAGGCGCGCACCGCGTCTGGCAAAAAAGTCACCAGCAACTTGCCAATCGCTTGGTCCGCCGGGCAACGAAACAAGGTGGCTGCCGTCGGGTTGAAAACGATGATGCGTTGGTCGCGGTCGACACAAATGATGGCATCCAGCGACGAGTTGATGATCGCGGCCAAGTGAGTTTTACTTTGCAACAACTCGGTGTTGCGCTGCTGCAGTGTGTTAGCACTGGCTTGTAAGGCACTGCGTTGGGCTAGCAGGGGGCCTTGGTCAATGATGGCGCAGATAAAAACGGTGCGCTCGTCCTGGTTGCTGTCAATGCGTGAGATGTGCAGGTCACCGGTGATGGTGCCGTTGGAGCCGCCCACAAACATCAACTCATTGAGCTCGCATGCACCTTCAATCCTTGCAGTGGTGAAGCCTTGTTGCATGGCATCGAGGTCATTGCCAATCACCAACGGTTGAAAATAAGTCAGCGGNGGNTCACTCTCAACTGGACGCAACAAGGCCAGTGCGCGGGCATTGTTTTCAAGAATCTGACCCGTGTCGTCCACCACCATCAACGCCAGCGGTACGTTGGAAAACAGGGCGACAAACCGTTCGTAGGCATCTTCGGCGGCACTTTGACTAAAACGCAGCGCCCGATTCTGGATCTCCAGCTCGGACTGGTAGTGGCGCAAATCATCGACCAACCGCGCCGTGGACATACCCCCACCCGTGGGTATGAACCGCCGGGCAGTGCCGCCCAGCTTTTTTTTGATCGGCAAAGGTTTTCCCGCCGAAGGTGATCGGCCTCGCAGAGGTTTTCTCATAGACCCTCAGAAATTGACAGCCGGGCGAGTGTGCCAGCCATCCGCCGCCGCCTCATGACAAGATCAACGTGGCGCGTTTTTGAGTTTGCCGCGAACAGGCACCACCGTGACCACCGTCGGGCGCACCGCGTCGGCGGACACTGGCTTGGGAGGCGAGGTGTCTTTCTTGGGTTTCTTGACCATTTTGTTACTCTGTTGACCTTTGGCCATGTTCTTCTCCTGGGTAAAAAAGCCTGCGTGCCAGTGTGGCGCGAAGTGCTTGGATTATCGGCGTACCACAGCGGCACCCGGCTCAAAGTCGGCGACTCTCAGTGGGCTGTTTTTGCTAATGAATGCGCGCAAAACGTCGGCATCCACAAAGCCGGTGTTAACAAAACTGGGGTGCCCAGTCATCTTGGGGTAACCGTCGCCACCGCTGGCTTGGAAGTTGTTGATGGCCAGACGGTAGGTTTTGCCTAACTGCAAAGCCTGGCCCGCCACACGCACCTTGCTGGCCTGGCCAGCTGCTATTTCCAGTTCAACCCCGGCAAATTGGGGGAATGCGCCAGAGCCGGGTGTCATTTTTGCAGCTGCATTCAAATAGTCCGTCAGTTCTTGACCAGTCAGATCCACGGTGCACACGGTGTTGCCAAAGGGCTGGACTTTCAGCACGTCTTTGTAGGTGATGACGCCGGCAGCGATGGCATCACGCACACCGCCAGCGTTGACAATGGCCAGATCGGCCCGAGTTTTGTCCATCATGGCACGAGCAACCATTACGCCCAGGTTGGTGGGTTGGCTGCGAACCAGCTTGCGATCCCCCTCAAGGCGCGCATCGGTGGCACCAATTTGAATGTTGAGTTTGTCTTGTCCAAATTTTTGGTAAGGCGTCAACAGTGCCAGCATCTCAGGATTTTCTGCAATGGCACTGGTGTAATTCACCAAGGTGGTCTGGCCGTCGGCCGATTTGACCGGCTTCTTCAGATTGATCGGGATCAGGGTGTAGTTGACCAGTTTGAACTCACCATTGCGGTACTCAAAGTCAGCCCGGCCCACATATTTACCCCATTCGTGGGCTTGCACAATCCAGGTTCCGTTCTGGCGATCGGGCTGGCAAGGGGTGCCTGGCACATAGGCGCGGTCAAGCACATTCTCGGCCTTCATGCAGGCTGGATTCTGGGTGTGGCCACCCACCACCAGATCGATGCCTGACACAGCGCGGGCCATTTCCACGTCACCCTCGGCCTGGCTGCCGTGCTGGCCGTTTTCATAGTGGCCCATGTGGGTGGCGGCTATCACCACGTCGGCTTGGCGGCGCAACTCCGGTACCACTTTGCCGGCTTCAGCGATTGGGCTGCGGAAATCCAAGTGCGCCACATTGTCGGGTAGCGCCATCTTGCGAGTGTCCTCGGTGGTCAGGCCCATCACTCCGACGCGCAAGCCACCCAGGTTGAACACCTTGTAGGGCTCAAACATGCGTTTGCCGTTCTCGTAGATGTTGGCCGAGAGCATGGGGAACTGCGCCAGGTCACGCTGCATCTTGAGCACCGACAGGGGTTTGTCAAACTCGTGGTTACCCACCGCCATGGCCTGGTAACCCAGCAGATTCATGCCTTTGAAGTCGGGCACCGCGTCTTGCAGGTCGGACTCGGGCACACCGGTGTTGACGTCTCCACCGTCAAGCAACAAGGTGTAGCCGCCCTGGGCTGCCACCTCACGGCGGATCTGGTCCACCACAGTTTTGCGAGCGGCCATGCCGTATTCACCGTCGCTGTTGTGCCAGAAGTGGCCATGGTGGTCGTTGGTGTGCATCACCGTCAGGCGGTAGGTCTTGTCGCGTTCGGCCCCCTGGGGAACTTGTGATGCGCAGCCTGACAAGGCCAGCACAACGGCCAGCGACAGGTAAACCGGGTTCAACTTCTGAAACATAAAACGACTCCTTTGGGCGGGTGAGGCGGGTGTCTGGGAAATGTACGCGATCACATTGGTGACAGACTGCGCTGGGCAAGTGCTTGGGGCCACTTGCCCGACTGAATATGGGCCTGCGTGTATCAATGTGCTTTTATATATAAAAGTGGCTCTAGCCCTTATCTATAAAGGGCCTATAGATATGTAAACGATAGCATTTGAATCAAATGGTTTGGAGTTTTTTGAGCGCCAGTTCCAAGGTCTCTGTTTTCTTGGCAAAGCAGAAGCGGACCACTTGCTGGTCAAACCCGTTGCCGTAAAAGGCAGACAGCGGGATCGCCGCGACGCCGACCTCAGAGGTCAGCCAAGTGCAAAAGTCCGCTTCGGATAGGTCATTGACGCCTGAGGTGCCGACACACTGAAAGTAGCTGCCTTCACACGGCAGCAGCTTGAAGCGGGTCTGCGCGAGACCAGCGCGAAACAGGTCTCGTTTTTGCTGGTAAAAATTGGGCAAGCTCAGGTATGGCGTCGGGTCAGTCATATAGTCGGCCAGCGCATATTGCACCGGGGTGTTGACTGTGAACACATTGAACTGGTGCACCTTGCGAAATTCAGCCATCAGCGCCGCAGGCGCCGCCACATAACCGACCTTCCAACCGGTCACGTGGTAGGTTTTACCAAAGCTGGAAATCACAAATGCACGCTCAGCTAGGCCTGGAAAGCGGGCTGCGCTCTGGTGCACTTGGCCGTCAAACACCATGTGTTCATAGACCTCGTCGCTGATCAGCAGCACATTGGTCGGCGCCAGCAGCTTTTCCAGCTGTTGCATCTCCAGGGCTGTCCAGGTGGTGCCGCTGGGGTTGTGGGGGCTGTTGATGAGAATGGCGCGGGTGCGCGGCGTCAGAGCTGCAGTGATTTGTTCAAAGTCTGGGCGAAACGTGCCTGGCGTGAGCGGCACCCGCACGGCCACACCTCCGGCCAGCTCGATGTTGGGCACATAACTGTCGTAGCAGGGCTCCAGAACGATCACTTCGTCACCAGGGTGAACCACTGCCAGGATGGTGGTGAGAATCGCCTGCGTGGCCCCGGCGGTGATGGTGATTTCGCTGGAAGCTGAATAACTACGGTCATAGAGCGCTTTTAATTTAGTAGCAACTGCGTCGCGCAGCAGGGGCACACCCGCCATCGGCGGGTATTGGTTCAGACCCTGCTGCATGGCCCGGGTGACGGCGTCCACCAGCTTGGGGTCACAAGCAAAGTCCGGAAAACCCTGGCCCAGATTGACGGCGTTTTTCTCAAAGGCCAGCGCCGACATGACGGTAAAGATGGTGGTTCCTACATTGGGAAGCCGTGATACCAGGGTGGGGCAGGGCATGTTCAGAGTTCGTAGTCGTTGATGTGGCCGGTCATGGCCCGGGCCACCAGGTTACGGTCGAGCCGGTTGCTCAGCAATTCGGCAAACTGGTAGATGTATTGGCGCAGATAAGCGCCACGTTTGAAAGCCACACGCGCCACATTTTGGCCAAACAGGTGCCCAGCAGGTTTGATCACCAGTGCGCTGGTGCTGCCTTCTTCCAGCACGTCGCGTACCGACAATTCGGCGGCAATGCCGATGCCCAGACCCAGGCGCACATAGGTTTTGATCACGTCAGAGTCGATGGCTTCCAGGGCAATGCGGGGTTCAAGTTTGCGCGTGGCAAACGCCCGGTCGATGCGGGTGCGTCCGCTGTAAGAGGGGTGGTAGGTCACCAACGGTTCTTTGGCCAGGTCTTCCAGGGTGATGTGTTCTTTGCTGGCCAAGGGGTGGCCGACTGGCAGCACCAGCACGTGCTGCCACTCATAACAGGGGAGCGTGACCAGTTCATCGTGATTGGCCAGTGACTCGGTGGCAATGCCGATCTCGGCCACCTCGTCAATCACCATGCGCGCCACCTGTTCGGGCGAGCCCTGATGCAGGCTGATGTTGACCTTGGGAAAATTTTGGCGCAGTTTGGCCACCGGCTCGGGCAGGAAATAACGCGCCTGGGTGTGGGTAGTGGCAATCGACAAGGTGCCACTGTCACCCAGGGAGTGTTGCTCACCAATGCGTTTGAGGTTGCCCACCTCGCGCAAGATGATTTCGATGCTTTTGAGCACCAACTGGCCCGGTTCGGTAACACGCTTGAGCCGCTTACCATGGCGCGCAAAAATCTCGATGCCGAGTTCATCTTCGAGTTCGATGATGGCCTTGGACACGCCGGGTTGGGACGTGTGCAAGGCTTTGGCCGCTTCGGTGAGGTTGAGGTCGCGCCGCACGGCCTCTTGGACAAAACGGAATTGGTGCAGGTTCATGGTGTGGAGTCCGTTATCGTCGCAAAACCAGCCAGGCAAATGCCGTGAGGGACAGCACGGAATAGATGACGCCCGGTATGGCCGCCGCCACCCAAGGCTCCCAGTTTTGCAGGTTGCCGATGAAGCCAAACACGTTGTTGAGCAAAAAGAAACTGATGCCCGCCATCACACCACCAAAAACATAGGTGGCGATCCCGCCCGAGCGGAAATGCAAGTACGCAAACGGCAGGGCCAGCACCACCATCACGAGACAACTCAAAGGGTAAAACACCTTGCGCCAGAACTCAATTTCGTAGCGTTGGGCGGTTTGCTGGTTGGCTTGCAAGTGCTGAATGTACTGAAACAGGTCGACGGTATTCATCCGCTCAGGCTTGAGCAGAGCAGCTGACACCATTTCAGCGTTGATGCTGTTGGGCCAGCGCAGAGTGGGCAGAGTCTGGCGCTTGATCTCGGCTTTGTTGTTGTTGACAGCGAACTCGGTTCGACTGACTTCGCTGAGCAGCCAGGCACCATCCTCCTGAATTCGGGCGGATTTGCTTTGCGTCGTGGAGGCCAGCAGGCCTCGGTTGTCAAATTCAAAGATGCGCACCGCGCGCAGGCTGCCGTCCGAGGCCAATTCACCCACATTGACCGCATAGCTGCCGTGGGCTTGCTTTTCTTTCAGCCAGGCACCCGTTTGCCCAATGGTAATGCGCCCGGTGTAACGCGCCTTCAAAAGCTGGGCGACGCGGTCAGCCGCCGGTGAAGCATAGTCACCAATGGCAAAAGTCAGGACCACAAATGCCAGGCCCAGCGTCAAAAGTGTTTTCAAAGCCCGCCACGGGTCAAGCCCGCTGGTGCGCAAAATGGTGTATTCAGAGCTTTGAGCCAGTCTGGCCATGACGAAGATGGTGCCAATCAGCACGGCAATTGGCATCAATTCATACAGATGGTTTGGAATCATCAACGCTACATAGATCACTGCGTATCCCAGCGAATAGCCGGTTTTGGCGTACTGTGTCACAGCCCGGACTTCGGCAATAAAGTCGAAGAAAAAAAACAGGGACATGAAACCCAGTATCACAAAAAACACGGCGCGAATCACCTCGTTATAAAGCAGCCGTCGCAAGGTTTTCACTGGGGTACCTCCGGGCTGTTTGAACGGCGCGGGAATAGAGTTTTCCAGTGCCAGTTGTTATGTCCTTTAGCTAGCCACAATATGGCTAGCACAAACACGCTGCCATGCAGCAGCAACAGGTAGCCTGGAAATGAGAGCATGTCTGACGCGATCCAGCTTTGCCCCAGCTTCAACAAATTGAAATACACCACAAAGATGAACAGGGCAAGCACCACATTGGCACTTTTGTTGGCTCGAGGGTTCACACTGGAGATGGCCACACCGATGATGAGTAGATTGATGGCGGCAAACATCAAACCCAGACGCCAGGACAGTTCACCAAGATTTAATGGCGTCAAGTCTTGCAACAGCGCCACGGTGCTCAGCGTATCCACCGCCGTGTTTGACTCGTAACCTGGCACGTTGGAGCTGATTTGCGCACCATAAAGCTCGAAATCACTTACTTTTAAATTGGTAGTGCTGGTTTCACTTTCCAGTCGTTGCCCGTTGTTGAGCATCAGAAATTGCCCTTGTGGCAACAATTCGATGTGCCCACTGCGTGCCGATGTGACGGTTTCTTTGCCGTGTTCGGTCGAAGCAATGAACACGTTGTTGCCACCTACCTGGCCCTCGTTGGCTTTTTCAACAAAAAAGACCCGGCGGCCATTGCTGGATTCCTGAAATTGCCCTGGCTCCACCCGGTCCAGATCGCCGCGTTGCTCATATTGTGTTTTTAAGTTCTCGATGCGCTGGTTGGACCAGGGCAAAACCAGCAAGGCCAAAGCCGCTACCACGGCAAAAATCGGCCATGCAAAACGCATCAATGGCGCCAGCAAGGCGCTCAGGCCTTTGCCACTGCAGAACCAGATCACCATTTCACTCTCGCGGTACATACGCGACAGTGTGGAGATGATGGCAATAAACAGGCCCATGGTCAGCAGCGTGGGCATATAGGCCAACACGGTGTAACCCATGACCAAGGTCACATCAGACGGATTCAAATTGCCGCGAGAGGCTTGGCCAAGCGTGCGGATCAGAGTCATGGTCATCACCACCGTGACCAACACAACCAGCGTTGCGCCAAAACTGCGGGACAACTCTTTGCGTAAAGAGGAATGGAATAACATGGCGCTAAAGGAAACCCGTGATTATGAACTTTGCACTTAAACCTCTGGACCCACATAGCCTCATCGGTGAAAAAACAGACGCATTATTGGTTTTTTTGACGAGCGATTTCAAACCGGACAAGGATGCCTTGTCGATTTTGATCGCTCGGCTGATCAAGTCAGGTGATCTGACGGCCAAAGCCGGGCAGATGCTGGACATCTTTCGCCCTGAAGGTTTGGCCTGTACACGGCTGATGCTGCTGCATGTGGGGGAGGGGAGCACGGTCGACGTGCGTAAAGCGGTGTCCGCAGCCTTTGGCGTGCTCAAGCCCTCAAAACCAAAGGCGGTAACGCTATCATTTTTAAATCAACCTGCACCCGCCACACTGCGTGTGGCTGTCACCACACTGGCCGATACCAGCTACGTCTACACCGCCACCAAAACCAAGGCGGAGGAGCGATCCCTGCATAAGGTGATTTTTGCCGTCCCTGACGCCAAAGCGCTGCGACCTGACTTTGAGCGCGCGACGGCGGTGGTCGCAGGTATTGAACTGGCCAAAGAGTGGGGTAACCGCCCGGCCAACCACGCCACGCCGACACATCTGGCGCTGGTGGCGCAGGCGCTGGCAGAACTGCCTAACATCAGATGTGATGTTCTCGGCCCCAAAGAGGTCGCCAAACTGGGTATGGGTGCTTTTCAGGCGGTGGCGCAGGGTTCTGATGAGCCTTTGCGGTTCATCGTGTTGCGTTACAACGGCGCGCCCAAGGCCTCTGCACCGGTTGTGCTGGTTGGCAAAGGCATCACCTTTGACAGCGGCGGTATCTCCATCAAGCCAGCGGCCGAGATGGATGAGATGAAATTTGACATGTGTGGTGCAGCCAGCGTGCTGGGTACATTTCGCGCCTTGGCCGAGCTGCAACCCGGCATCAACGTTGTGGGCTTGATCCCTTCTTGTGAAAACCTGCCCAGCGGGCGCTCCGTCAAACCCGGTGACGTGGTCACCAGCATGAGCGGGCAAACCATCGAGATCCTCAATACCGATGCCGAAGGCCGATTGGTGTTGTGTGATGCCCTCACATACGCAGAACGTTTCAAGCCACAAGCGGTGCTCGATATTGCCACCTTGACTGGGGCCTGTGTGATTGCACTGGGCTTTGTACGCAGCGGTATGTTCACCGCCAATCAAGCGTTGTCTGCCGCCCTGGTGAAGGCTGGAGAGTCGTCACAAGACTTGTGCTGGCCGATGCCGCTGGACGACGACTATGCCGAAGGCCTCAAAACCAGTTTTGCCGACGTGGCCAATGTGGGTGGACGCCCTGGTGGGGCGATCACGGCCGCCAAATTTTTGCAGCGATTCACCGACAAATTTCCGTGGGCACACCTCGATATTGCCGGTACGGCATGGAAAAGTGGTGCTGCCAAAGGCGCCACTGGCCGCCCGGTTGGATTGCTGGTGGATTACCTCACGGCGCTTGACAAGCGGGGTGACCAGGCGTGACTACCGCCGCGTTCCACTTCAACGTGGAAAACCGCTTGCACTACACCTGTCGGCTGGTGCGTAAAGCGGTTGCGGTAGGGAGTCGCCTGGTTGTGACAGGTTCTGACGAGATACTGGATCAACTGGATCGTGATTTGTGGGCCTTGTCCGCCACCGAATTTTTGCCCCATTGCCGATGGGGTGCTCCGGCATCCTTGGTGCAACGATCGTCCGTGGTTTTGTGTCAGTCCCTGGATGGTGTGGGCGGGCGGGATGTGTTACTCAATCTTGCCGAGTCTGTGCCACCCGGTGTAGAGGCATTTGAGCGGGTGCTTGAGGTTGTGACCGTGGATCCGGTGGCACAAAGCCAGGCACGCTTACGCTGGAAGCAGTACGCCAAGGCTGGTTTGACCTTGGCTTCGCACGATCTTGGTCACAGGGCGGCACCGTGAACTCTCCCACACGACCGCTGCCGCGTTTTATTCCGACATTGACCGAGGTGGTGGACCCTGCCAGCCTCAACAGCACAGCCCGCCAGACCAAGCCCGAGGTCGAAGCTTTGATCGATCAGGTGCAACACCAGGTGCAGCCCATTTTTGAGCGTCGGTTGCAAGAAGAGTTTGAACGCCTGGTGCGCAGCCTGGTGGCCAGGCAATGGGACGACGTCCGCACCAGATTGCAGGCCGAGATGGATATGTTTGTTCGTCAGGCTGTGCTGGATGCGCTTGGCAAACAGCCCCCACCAGAACGCACGAATTGAGCTGCGTCAAGGTAATGGGCTTAATCGGGTGATCTTGGTGTCTTCCCTATGAGGCTGGCGCAGAAATTGCTGTATTGTCCCTGTTGCTGAATTATCCAATTCACAATTATTTTTAACCTGGAGTTGTCTATGCAAATGAAATTGAAGTTGACTGTGGCCGCTGCTATTGCTGCTGCTGCTGGTGTTGCTTTGGCTCAAGAAGTCGTCAAAATTGGGCACGTGGCTCCTATGTCTGGTGGCCAAGCCCACTATGGCAAAGACAACGAAAACGGCGTGCGTATGGCCATTGACGACCTGAACGCTCAAAAAATAGTCATCGGCGGCAAAACCATCAAGTTCGAAATTGCGGCTGAAGATGATGCAGCTGACCCAAAACAGGGCACAGCTGTTGCACAAAAACTGTGCGATGCCAAAGTGGCTGGCGTGGTGGGTCACTTGAATTCCGGCACAACTATTCCGGCTTCGAAGATTTATAACGAATGCGGCATTCCGCACATCACAGGCGCGGCTACCAACCCCAACCTGACCAAACCTGGCTACAAGACAACTTACCGCATCATTGCCAATGACAACGCCCTGGGCGCTGGTTTGGCTTTTTACGCTGCCGATACCTTGAAACTCAAAAGGATCGCAGTGATTGATGACCGCACAGCTTATGGCCAAGGCGTTGCTGAAGTTTTTGCAAAAATTGCAAAAACCAAAGGCATCGAAATTGTCGATCAGCAATTCACCACCGACAAAGCCACTGACTTCATGGCGATTCTGACCGCCATCAAGTCCAAGAAACCGGATGGTATTTTCTACGGCGGTATGGACGCACAAGCCGGCGCCATGTTGCGCCAGATGGACCAACTTGGTTTGTCCAACGTGAAATTCTTCGGTGGTGACGGCATTTGCACTACCGAAATTGTCAAAATCGCTTCGGGTGCCAAGAGCCTGGACGGTGTGGTTTGCGCTGAAGGCGGTTCATCCATCGCTAAAATGCCAGGTGGCACTGCCTGGAAGGCCAAGTACGATGCCAAGTACCCTGGTCAGTTCCAGATCTACAGCCCTTACACCTACGATGCAACCTTCGTTTTGGTTGATGCCATGAAGCGCGCCAATTCGACCGATCCCAAGGTGTATGTGCCGAAGATCATCGAAACCAATTACAAGGGTGTGACCGCCAACATCGCGTTTGAACCCAATGGTGAAATGAAGAACCCGTCCATGACCTTGTCGACTTACAAGGATGGCAAGAAGGTTGCTCTGAACTGATCGTCAGACCTCTGAAAAAAAGCCACCTTCGGGTGGCTTTTTGTTGTCTGCTTGGTTGACTCAAGCCAAAACCGAGCTCCGTGTCGGCTAAAATAGCGGGCTCGGAGCGGTGGATGAGCGGTTTAAGTCACACGCCTGGAAAGCGTGCGAGGGGTAAAACCCTCCGCGGGTTCGAATCCCGCCTGCTCCGCCAAAAAAACAACCCCGTGTCAGCGATGACACGGGGTTTTGTTTTTTGGGCACTGCCTTATTTATTGGTCTGAATCATCTTCATGGCCGAAGCCACCAACGCAGACACTTCGGTCATGTTGCTGGGAACAATCAGTGTGGTGGTGGCATCTGCGGCCACTCTGCCATAGGCTTCCACGGCTTTTTCTGCGACCTTGAGTTGCACAGCCTGTTCACCACCGGGCAAGCGAATCGCTGCCGCCACCCGTTCAATAGCTTGTGCATTGGCTTCAGCCACAGCCAGGATGGCGGCAGCCTGGCCTTGGGCGTTGTTGATGGCCGCTTGTTTTTCACCTTCAGATCGGGCAATAAAGGCTTCGCGTTCACCCGTAGCAATGTTGATCTGTTCCTGCCGACGGCCTTCTGATGCAGCAATCAGTGCCCGCTTTTCACGTTCAGCGGTGATTTGTTGCTGCATGGCGTGCAGGATTTCTTTGGGCGGCGTCAGGTCCTTGATCTCGTAACGCAACACTTTCACGCCCCAATTCAGTGCGGCTTCATCGATGGCTTGCACCACCTGCGCGTTGATGATGTCGCGTTCTTCAAAAGTTTTGTCGAGTTCGAGCTTGCCAATCACCGAGCGCAGCGTGGTTTGCGCCAGTTGCGAAATAGCCGTGATGTAGTTGCTGGAGCCATAACTGGCGCGCATGGCATCGGTCACCTGAAAGTACAGGATACCGTCCACCTGCAACTGGGTGTTGTCACGGGTGATACACACTTG
>WSSedL1CaDRAFT_10001146_pt1 | contig 16386 bp, 12 predicted proteins | sample WetSurSL1Cattail_FD_9464 | JGI IMG/M metagenome (IMG submission 9464)
TTTATTTTATGAAGTTTAGCGACCAAAGCGCCGCAGAGTACGCCGCCGATGATCCCGCCGTAAATACCAAGACCGCCCTGCCAAATATACAGCGCACTGATCGGGTCCTTGATATACTGGTCACTGGTGCTGAAAAGCACATAGTATGCTCTTGCGCCAATAATGCCGCCAATAATGCCAATGATGATCGCGTCTAGAAGTTTGTCTTCATCCATTCTAAACTTCTTACAACTTGACATAGCATAGAAAAAAGCCAGTAAAAATCCGGCAGCGATAATGATTCCGTACCATTTGACTGATAAACTGCCTAAGGTAAACGCTGTTTCATTAAAATTTAAATTAATGTTTAACTGAGGAAATTGAACATGATGCATATTCTCCACCGTTTCTCCACGCGTTAAAACTCTGATAAATGATGCGGCCAATTTTCGCGTGGGAAACTTTGGCCGTTAAGCTGTGGAATAAGCAGTTTAATCAACTGGGTTTACAATAGAAAGCGCGGAATACTCCGGCTTCATCTGCGTATTGAGTCGATTTTGAACAGAGCTAATATCTGCCGACGCAACAGAATCAATGTAACGGAAAAGTTCACGATCGGCAAAAGCATCGGCTGCCATCGCATTTGCAAGGTAATCTACACTGTTAAAAGAGGAAATGACTCTCCCATAGACTGCTTTTTTAGATCTCTCAAAAGCTGCTTGATCAAGACCGTTTTCCCGTATTTTTGTGATTTCTTTTTTGATTTCGTCAGCAACCACATCTGGGTCCTTTGATTCCCCCGCAAATATTACGGACGCATAGCCTGCACCTTCAAAATACTCATATGAAAAAGAAGACTCATTGATCAATCCCGCATCCAGTAATCTGCGGAAAAGCGGTGAGGCATCTGAGGCAAGAATTTCAAGAAGAATTTCTGTTTCAGCGATTTCCTGTACGGTTAAGCGTGTTTTGCAGGCAGGCTCTTTAAAACCAAGCTGGAAAATCGGAGCGGCAACGGAAAGTTTTTGCTCTACCCTGCTTTTTACGATCTCAAGAGGTTCCTCATCGAATATTTTATCGAGATGAAGTGGTTTTGACGGTTTCAGTATTTTATCACAAAGATCAAGCACCTTGTTATAATCAACATTACCGGCAACACATAAAACCATGTTATTTAGGTTATAAAAAGTATTGTAACATTTATACAGTAATTCAGGCGTAATTTTTGCAATACTTTCAACCGACCCTGCGATATCAATCTTAACAGGATGATTGTGATACATTGCGCCTAAAAGGTTAAACAGGACACGCCACTGAGGGTCGTCATCATACATCCTGATTTCCTGCCCGATGATGCCTTGCTCTTTTTGAACTGTCTGCTCCGTAAAATAAGGTGACTGAACAAAATCCAGCAGAATCTCAAGCGATTCATAAACATTTTCCGTACACGAAAACAAATAGCAGGTGGAATCAAAGGAAGTATATGCGTTTGCAGAAGCGCCTGTTTTCGCATAGCGTACGAAAGCATCGCCGTCCTCGCTCTCAAAGAGTTTGTGTTCCAAATAATGGGCAATTCCGGCAGGCACCGTATTTGGCTCAAGTTCATCAGAGGTTTTAAAGCTGGTATCGATAGAACCGTATCTTGTACCAAATACCGCATAGGTGGAGCTGTTGTTCTCTTTCGGATATATAAATATTTTTAATCCAGTTGAATGGTCCACTTCATAATATTTGTCGCCGATACGATCACTTTTTATTTCTTTGACAATATTCATTTGGATTCTTCCCCGCTTCCTATCAAACGATATACGGTATCTAGTGTGACATTGTTTGCCGCATCAATAATTTCCTGACGGGTAACAGCCATAATAATTGCGGCTGCTTCCTCCGGACGTTTTATTTGATTCGTGAAGGTTTGAGAAAGATACCATGACTCCAGACCGCCAAGGGAGTCGCTGACCGAACGATAACTATTGCACATATTTAATTTTGCTGCATTTATTTCGTCGTCATCAAAGTTGCCTTTTTTGATCTCGTCAAGCTGAATCAGGATTTCCTCTTTCGCGCGATCAACATTTTTTGTTTCCACTCCGCTTTGTACCAACATAATTCCTTTCATGGAAATATACTGTGCACTGCAATAGTAGCAAAGGCTCAGCTTTTCACGCACATTCAGAAACAGTTTGGAATTTGGTGTGCCGCCGAAGATTGCGGTCATCAATTTCACAGCAGACATTTCCGCATCCGGAATTGCGGACGAAGTTCTGAATCCAATTACGAGTTTTGATTGGGCAACATCCATTTTTTCCGTGAATTCGTTCGCTTTTTCGGCTCTTTTTATATTTTGAGTCGGGCAAGGTACGGTTGTCGATTTTTTCAGCAGTTGGAATGCATTGAAAAAGTCATCAAAAACCGGGGCAGGGTCGCAGTCGCCTAAAACCAAGATTTCAATTTTGGCATTATGAATTAAATACTGCCATGCCTGTGTGATTTCCTCCCGCTTGAGATTTTTAATGTTTTCTTTCGTCCCGTATCTTCCGATACCGTACGGCTCATTTGCGCACATAATTTCTTCACAGCGCTGCTTTGCATAGACGCGCTTATCATTAAATTCCGAATCAATTAATTCGATTGTCTGACGCTTTTCCTGCTCAAACCCATCCTGAGGAAACAGACCGTCTTCAAACGGAGGGTCAAAAATAATACTGCACAAAAGCTTTGAAAGTTCTGTTGAAATGCTTTCTCCGTTCAGAGCATAGCGGTCGGCGATGCCTGAGGCGGAAAGGGAAAGCATTTGGACATCCCCCAGCTTTTGTACATCAGCATTAATTTCGGCGCCGTAAAGCTCTGCCAAGCGTTCCCCCAATTTAGTAAAATCAGGATATTCACTGCTGGCGCGGCTGAGCAAAAAAGGCAAAATGGCATTGGCTGCTGCCGTGTTTTTTTGAATCGGCAACATAAAGTTAACGGACATGCGGATCGTTTTAAACTTAGTGTCTTTAATACTTCTGAAATTGACGCCGTCACAAACGAAGCGCTGTTCAATTCCTATCATTTATTATTCATCTCCAAATCAAACTTGGCTAAAATCAAATTTTATTATATCACAACCAACTACTTTAGAAAAGAAATATTATTCCAAATAATTTATGAACATACAAAAATATTGACTGATTTTGCTATACCTATTCACAAAATCAATATAATACGATAAACAGAAAGAAAATTCATACTAATTCCTTTACTAAAATGTCTTTTTAATCAAGGAATCGTTTTAATACATCGGCTTCATGGTTGGCAACTGACTTTTTTGATTGCAGTGAATTAATAACAATGCTATAATAAAAGGCATGTAAATAAACGAGGTGTGTTATTTGATTATTAAAAACAAATCTATTGCGGCTGAACTGGGATTATTATTCATTACAATCATCTGGGGCGGTGCTTTTGTTGTAGTAAAAAACACGACTGCTTCAATGCCTGCAAATTATATTATTGCAATTCGTTTCGGACTGGCTTCAATTTTGATGCTGATCATTTTTTTCCCGCGTATAAAGAAGATTGATGCCCATTCCATTAAAACGGGTGCCATTCTTGGCGCAGTGAGTTATGTCGCTTATTATTTTCAGACCGTAGGCATAAAATATACAACAGCTGGAAACAATGCGTTTTTAACTGCTATTTATGTTGTTTTGGTTCCCTTTTTGTACTGGCTGATTAAAAGCAGTAAGCCGGATGGTTACAATATTCTTTCCGCACTGATCTGCATTGCCGGCATTGGATTTTTATCTTTACATTCTGGTTTTACTGTAAATACAGGTGACACACTTTCAATTTTGTGCGGTATCGCATTTGCTGCGCAAATTGTGGGTATCAGTATTTTAACCGAAAAAGATGACCCTATTCTTTTGTCGTTTACTCTATGCGCTTTTACTGCAATATTCGCTTTCGCAGCCGCGCTTTGCACAGAAAGTTTTCCTGCAAAACTTGTAACCAACTGCATTGGGGACTTGCTGTATATCAGTATATTCAGCACAATGATTGCGATGGTAGTGCAAACGGTATGCCAAAAGTACGTTCCCCCTGCAAAAGCTTCGCTGATCATGTCGCTTGAGTCGCTTTTCGGCACGTTCTTCGGGATTATTTTTCTGAATGAAGCACTTACGCTAAAGACATTTGTTGGGTTTCTGCTTATTTTTATTGCAGTATTAATTTCTGAAACGAAACTTTCTTTTTTGGATTTCTTTAAGCAAAAACAAAAGGAAGCAACTATAGAAGAACCGGACAGTTTGATCTAAAGGGGATTGAATCATGAAGAGACTGAGATACTCTTTTCTACTGTTTTTATGTATTGCTTTTCTTTCTGCGACCGGATGTAATTCAGCTCACGCGGAAAGCAGTTCAACCCCCGGCGTTTCGAGTAGTTTTGAACGCCCGGATATCGTCAAGCAATCGCAATTTATTCGAATTAATATGACAACGGTTGATTCCGGATATGCGATAACCCCAAAATTTCATCTATTAAGAACTTCAAACGGTGGAAACAGTTGGTCGGACATCCTCACAATTGTGAGCCTGTTTTCGTATTCCGATCAACCTGCATTATTTGTACTGAATGACAAAACCGTATATATCGCGTCATATACGACTTCGGGTGTAGAAATCAGAAAATCAACAGATTCCGGAGAAAGCTGGTCCAAGTCCGCGATAAAAATGCAGACAGATGACTTTAATTCAGGCTACGGCGGCAGTTTGGCATTGAGTTTCATCGATCAATCTGATGGATTTCTGCTTACCAGCGGTTTGCCGGCGGCGGGTCTCATGGGGAAAGCATTCTATAAAACATCGGATGGCGGGAACAATTGGTCTTTAGTTGGTGGAAATTCAAATCCTACAAAAGGAAGTCGGAACATAGCTGGAATAAACGGCTATACAACCGGAATGGCCTTTTTAAGTAAAGACACCGGATATATCACCTGCAAGTACCACGGTCAGAACGAAATTTCGGTATATAAGACGGCGGACAGCGGCACAAGTTGGTCAGTTTCTTCGCTCCCGCTTCCTAATAAATATGCGTCTTTCGTTTATGACAAGAATTATTACACTGATGCTTTCTCTCCTGCATTTTTTGGGGAAAATAATAAAAATGCAAAAATGGTACTGAATTTTTGCCACGATGAGGAACGCGATGTTTACATCTACAGTTCGGATAACGAAGGTACTGACTGGCACATAAATGGAATAAGCAATCATTTGATGAAAAAATACTGCTTTGTAGATGATAAAAACGGCTTTGGATTAGATGAAAACGGAACGCTTTATAGAACAAATAATGGTGGAATTACTTGGTCCGCATCGACTTAAAAAATTCGAAAGAGATAAACTATCACAAAACGATGAACTATAAAGTAGCTTCCATGTTAATTCTACCCACTTAATCAAACAGAACCACTGCCAGCTTAAAGCGGCAGTGGTTCTGTTTTTAGAGTTGTTTGATTGCCTGCTCAATATCCGCAATAATGTCGTCAATATTTTCAATCCCAACTGACATTCTGATCATGTTGGGGCTGACTCCCGCCTCTACAAGCTGCTCATTGCTGAGCTGGCGGTGTGTTGTACTTGCAGGATGCAGGACACAGGTACGCAAATCAGCAACATGAACAACAATTGAAGCGAGTTTTAAGTTACCCATGAACTTTTCCGCTTCTTCTCTGCCGCCTTTTACGCCAAAGGAAATTACGCCGCAAGTACCATTTGGCATGTATTTTTTGGCCAATTTATAATATTTGCTGCTTTTTAAGCCGGGGAAGTTTACCCACTCAATTTTATCGCAGCTTTCAAGATAATTAGCAACAGCAAGCGCATTGGAGCAATGACGCTCCATCCTCAATGCAAGTGTTTCAAGCCCTAAATTAAGCAGAAAAGCATTGTTTGGGCTGGCTACGGCACCTAAATCTCTCATCAGATGGGCACGGGCTTTAAGAATGTAGGCTGCCTTGCCGAACTGTTTTGTATAAACAATGCCGTGATATGATTCGTCCGGTTCCGTTAATTCCGGAAATTTTCCGTTTTCCCAATTGAAATTACCGCTGTCAACGATAACTCCGCCCATCTGAACCGCATGACCGTCCATATATTTTGTCGTTGAGTGTGTTACAATGTCCACACCAAATTCAAACGGTCGGCAATTAATTGGGGTCGGAAACGTGTTGTCAACGATAACAGGTACTCCGTGCGCGTGCGCTGCCCGGGCAAACAGTTCGAGATCCGTAACAACAAGGGAAGGGTTAGTAAGAGTTTCGGCAAAAACGCAACGGGTATTTTCTTTAAATGCCGCATTCAACTCTTCTTCGGTACAATCGGGAGCAACAAATGTAAATTCAATCCCCATTTCATGCATTGTTTTGTAAAAGAGGTTGAATGTTCCGCCGTAAATTGCACTGGAACTTACAACATGGCCGCCGGTACGACAGATATTTAATACCGAAATAAGGGAAGCTGCTTGACCAGATGAAGTAATCAGCGCACCTACGCCTCCCTCCAGTACCGCAATTTTCTTTTCTACGGCATCTACGGTCGGGTTGCCAAGACGGGTATAATAAAATCCTTCTGCATTTAAGTCAAAAAGCTGGCCAAGGGTCTCCGCACTGTCATATTTAAAAGTTGTGCTTTGCACAATGGGCAGCACGCGTGGTTCTCCATTTCCCGGTTCATAACCGGCATGAATGCAGTTGGTATCAATATGGTAATTTTTCATGTCTATACAATTCCTTTCTTAATCAAGCAATTGAAAGAGTTATCTTTCAATCTTTATTCCTTTTTATGATAATTCAATGATTTGTAAAAAACGCTTTGAACGCATTGGCGGCAAAATCAGCAATGCCAACAACGCCCCAAACAGCCAGAATAAACAATATCGCTGAAACAATGCGCCAAATGACTCTTTTTCGCGGATTTATTTCTTCTGTGTTTTCTTCCCCGTCTTCATAATCTTGTTCCTGATTTAAAAGCAAAGCATCGTGCTCATCTAAAATTCCAATTCCGTTCAGCAACGCTGCTGCTGCCTCCAATTCGCTGAATGGGACGAAAATATTCATATTGGTGTTTGTTGTTTTCCCTAGGATAGCAGATGGCGCACCGCCGAGCCCACAGACACGTTCTTCATAGAGCATGTTGTGATCTTCAAAGACCGACTCTATCATTTCCGCTTTTGTTTCATTTGCCGTAATCAGCAGCACCGGATCATCCGGTCGAGGCTCTCTCAGCTTTTCACTGCCACAGGATGGGCAAATGATTCCATCGGGACTAAGCACTTGACATTTTGCGCAATAGAGCATATTTTCACTTCCATTTCATCTTATCATTTTATCATATTTATTCACTCCGTTACAACATTAAAATGATAAAATATTTAATTTTTTATCAAATGAATATGGGCTGGAGCTGCTTTCCATCCAATGCAGCAAGCGCGGCAGGCAAAATCAAACTGAAATCTGCCACGACGGAAGACGGCTTTTTTCCCGGATCATCCTGCTCCATGGGAACAAAATATATATTTTTCGTATTTAACAGCTTTCCAATATTTTGCGCGGAAGCCGCAAGCGCGTCGTTGGTAGCCACAGCAAGTAAAACCGGCCGACCGGTGCGAAGATTTGATTTTACCGCCATTGTTACACTCGTGTCTGTAATTCCATTTGCCAGCTTTGCCAAGGTATTCCCCGTGCAGGGTGCAACGATCATCAGATCTACCATTTTCTTCGGTCCGATTGGTTCAGCCTCAACGATATTTTTTATTATTTTGTTTCCGCAAATATCTTCAACCTCCCAAACAAAATCACTCGCGTTGCCAAAGCGGGTGTCGGTAGCATAAGCGTTTTGTGACATGATCGGCCGAAGTTTGTATCCTTCGTCTGCAATGTGCCGCATCTGTTCAATCACTTTTGAAAATGTGCAGAACGAACCGCACATTGCAAAACCAAACGTATAGCTGCTCATTACGCTCATTCCTCCATCATATTATAGATTGTGTTTTTAATAATTTCACCGGCTGTTTTGGGTGCCACTTTGCCGGGGAGTGAGCCTGCTTGAATTGCCTTAATATCAAATTTTACAGCAGCTTCAAAATCAACTCCGCCGGGCATGGATGACAGATCAATGATTAGCGGAGTTGAGCGCATTTTCGATAGCAGACGGCGGCTGAATATCATTGCCGGAGCCGTGTTGAAAATAATGTCATACTGATCTTTATCCCAAATTTTTTCTGTTTTGACAGAGGAATAGCCATAGGATTCAATCCATGCGATATCTGCTTGCTTCCGTGCGCCCACGGTAACCGACGCACCAATTCCCCGCAGCATCCAGGAAAGCATTTTGCCAAGCCTACCAAAGCCTACCACGAGGCATTTGCTGCCATTAATCGTACCGGGGTATTCATGCATTGCGATTTCAATTGCCCCCTCTGCGCTCGGTACAGAATTGCGTACGGCAAATTCTTCCTGAGTATAATAATCATAGGTATCGATTGAATCCCAGATTTCGCTTGTCTGGTACAACTTCCCCATCATGCCGCCAAAAACCTGCTTGTTTCTCATCAGTTCAGCAAAGCTGTCATTCAGTGCAATCTTATTGTCGCTGTAAACCATATTCAGGTGAATCCCGTCAGCCGTTACCGGCAGCGGCAGAATTATATTTTCACATCTGGCGACCAGTTCCTCTAATTCTGTTTTTTTAACATCACCGGTGAACTCCACATTATCAAAACCGCAGGCATAGACTGTGTATCCGTCGGATGCAATTGATTCAGCCAGCGCAATCTGACGTTTATCACCGCCTAAAACTCCAAAACTATTTATATCAATCATAATCAGGACCTCCATGATGTTCTTCCATCATATTATGGAATCATAAGTCTCCGTGTGATTGACTATTTTAATTCAGAGTTGAATTTAATATTTATATTGCATAAATTAGCAAATATGTTTATTATAAATAAGTATGACAATATAATAAGACGAGTACAAAAATATTAATTACAATATCTCATATTAAGGAGCGCATTTATCATGGAGTATAATGATGTCTTATCAAAGGTGAAAAAAATACATTTCGTAGGAATTGGCGGCTCCGGCATGTGCCCAATTGCCGAAATTTTACATCATAAGGGATTTGAGCTGACAGGCTCAGACACCAATGAATCGGACACTCTCGAAAGAATCCGTTCATACGGAATTCCGGTTACTATGGGACAAAAGGCGGAAAATATCAATGGGACCGAACTGGTAGTTTATACTGCCGCGGTAAAAGCCGATAATCCGGAACTTGTCGCGGCACGCGAAAAGGGCATCCCCACAGTGGAACGTTCAGTTATGCTGGGTATAGTATCAAGCCGCTACCCAAATTCCATCGCTGTTTCAGGAACACACGGAAAGACCACAACAACTGCGCTGATCACACAGATATTAATCAATGCCGGAATCGATCCGACTGCGGTAATCGGGGGAAAATTACCGTTTATCGGTGCAAACGGGCGCGTTGGAAAATCTGGTACCATTGTGTGCGAAGCCTGCGAATATGTGGATACCTTTCTGCAATTAACTCCTGCTGTTTCTGTTATACTGAACGTTGACGGAGATCATCTCGATTATTTTGGCACAGTGGAAAACATTATCAAGTCGTTTCATCAATTTGCAGAACAAACCACAAAAGTGCTGGTCGTAAACGGTGATGATGAAAATTCCATGAAAGCTGTCAATGGCATTACAAATGCTTCAATTATTACATTTGGCTTAAAATCGAACAATGATTACTGTGCTGAAAATATTGCCGGTACAAAAGGGGCAAGAGAACATTTCAGCGTTATAAAACACGGCAAAAAGCTAGCCGAAGTTACATTGAGCATTCCGGGTAAACACAATATTTACAATGCGCTCGCTGCTTTTGCGGTTGCAGATTACATGGGCGTTGATCCAGCGGGCATTGCAGCCAGTCTTCATCAATTCACAGGGGTGCACAGACGCTTTGAAATTCTCGGCGAGTTCAACGGAATTACGGTTGCAGATGATTTCGCACATCATCCAACGGAACTGACAGCAACCCTCACAGCAGCGGAGCACATGGGTTTTAATCGGGTTTGGGCTGTTTTCCAGCCACACACCTATTCCAGAACATATATGCTTCTTGATGACTTTGCCAAAGCGCTTTTAATTCCTGAAAAGGTCGTGCTTTCTGAGATTCTGGCTGTACGTGAGGTGAACACCTACAATATTTATGCCAAGGATTTAGCTGATAAGGTACCGGGAAGCGTATGGTTTAAAACATTTGATGAAATTACAGATTATGTAGTTGCAAACGCTCAGGCAGGCGACTTGATTCTGACCCTCGGCGGCGGTGACGTTTACAAATGCGCCAATCAAATCGTGAATCGTTATAAAAACGCAAAATAGCCATATATTCTTATTGATGATTTTATTATAAGATAAAAAAACAGGTTAGCCAAACGGCTAACCTGTTTTTTCTACTTATAAAGCATTTTCTTTAGATACTGGCCGGTATAGGATTCCGGAACTTTTGCAATCGCCTCCGGGGTTCCCTTGGCGATGACTTTCCCTCCCCCATTCCCGCCCTCGGGGCCAAGATCAATAATATAATCGGCTGTCTTGATTAAGTCAAGATTATGCTCGATCACCAGAACGGTGTTGCCGCTGTCGACTAACTTTTGCAGAACCTCAATTAATTTGTGGACATCGGCAATGTGCAGACCGGTTGTAGGCTCGTCCAGAATGTAAATCGTTTTTCCGGTCGGACGCTTCGAAAGCTCGGTTGCAAGCTTTACCCTTTGCGCTTCGCCGCCTGAAAGAGTGGTGGCAGACTGACCGATTTTGATATACCCAAGCCCGACATCCTGAAGTGTTTGCAGTTTACGTGCAATCCGTGGGATACTCGAAAAGAATTCAAGACCTTCTTCTACCGTCATTTCAAGCACATCATAGATGCTTTTCCCTTTGTACATGATTTCCAGTGTTTCACGGTTGTACCGTTTCCCCTTGCATACATCACAAGGAACATACACATCGGGCAGAAAATGCATTTCAATTTTGATAATGCCATCACCCTGGCAGGCCTCACAGCGGCCTCCCTTCACATTAAAGGAAAAGCGGCCAGAATTAAAGCCGCGCAGTTTGGCGTCCTGTGTTGAGGCATATAAGTCGCGGATATCAGTAAACACACCGGTATAGGTCGCCGGATTGGAACGCGGCGTGCGGCCAATCGGTGACTGATTAATTTCAATGACTTTGTCCAATTCGGAAACACCCTTGATCTCCCGATAAGCACCGGGGCGACATTTTGCTCCGTTCAACTCGGCCGCAAGATATTTATACAGAATTTCATTGATAAGCGAGGATTTACCTGAACCGGAAACCCCCGTAACGCAAATAAATTCTCCCAGCGGAAACTCTACATTAATATTCTTTAGATTGTTTTGAGTGGCTCCGATAATTTTGAGTTTTTTTCCGTTGCCTTTTCTGCGCTTCTGGGGAACCTCTACTCTTTTGGCGCCGCTCAAATATTGGCCGGTGATGGATTTTTTGCAGTTGACGATATCTTCCACTTTGCCGTTAAATATAACCTGACCGCCGTGTATTCCCGCACCGGGGCCAATGTCTACAATATGGTCAGCGGCGCGCATGGTTTCCTCGTCATGCTCAACCACAATGACGGTATTGCCTAAATCACGCAAATGTTTTAAAGTAGCAAGCAGCTTGTCATTATCACGTTGGTGCAAACCGATACTTGGCTCGTCTAAGATATACAATACACCCATCAGCGATGAGCCGATTTGAGTAGCAAGACGGATACGCTGGCTTTCTCCGCCCGAAAGAGTGCCGGAAGAACGCGAAAGCGTCAAATATTCTAGCCCAACGCTCTGTAAGAATCCAAGGCGGCTCTTAATTTCTTTTAAAATTGCTGTTGCAATTAAAGTTTCACGTTTTGATAGTTCAAGATGGTTGATAAAATCCAAGGCCTGCGTTACAGGTTTTTCACAAAACTCGCTGATATTGATTCCTCCGACGGTAACAGCCAGGGCGATCGGGGAAAGCCGCTTTCCATGGCAGGCATCACATGGAATTGCACTCATATAACCTTCAATTTCTTCTTTGATCCAATTGCTCTGTGTATCTCGAAAACGCCGTTCAAGGTTGTTAATAATGCCCTCAAATTCTGTTTTATATATACCGCTGCCGTATTCATTGCGGCGTTCAATCTGTATTTTCTCGCCTTTGGTGCCATAAAGAAGAATATCAATAACTTCCGGAGACAGCTTGCCCACCGGCGTATCCAGCGAAAAATGATAGCGCTTTGCTAATGCAGTGATATACATGGAAGCGATTGTGCTGCTCTCCATTGCCCAGCCGCTTGCCTTTAAGCCGCCCTTATTGATGGACAGTGATTTATCCGGCAATATTAAATCCGGGTCTATCTTCATAAACACACCGAGGCCGGTGCACTTAGGGCAGGCGCCAAAAGGATTGTTAAAGGAAAACATGCGCGGAGTCAATTCCTCGACACTGATGCCGTGTTCCGGGCAGGCATAGTTTTGAGAAAAGGTAAGGTCTTCCCCATCGACCACACTGATTACCGTAATTCCGCCGGAAAGTGTGGATGTCGTTTCAATGGAGTCGGCAAGGCGGGAATGAATGGACGGATTTATCACCAAGCGGTCTATTACCACTTCGATGGTGTGCTTATTATTCTTTTCCAGTTTAATCGTTTCCGATAAATCATAAATGATACCGTCAACGCGCACGCGGACATAGCCGGCCTTGCGTGCGGCTTCCAATTCTTTGGTATGTTCTCCCTTACGGGCCCGAACAATGGGAGCAAGAATCTGAATTTTGGTGCCTTCCTCCAAAGTCAGTACACGGTCAACGATTTGGTCAATCGTTTGCTGTTTAATTTCTCTGCCGCAGATCGGGCAGTGCGGAATGCCAATCCGCGCATACAACAGACGAAGATAATCGTAGATTTCCGTTACCGTGCCAACGGTAGAACGCGGATTTTTCGACGTGGTCTTTTGATCGATTGAAATGGCCGGAGAAAGCCCGTCGATGTAATCCACATCCGGTTTTTCCATTTGGCCTAAAAACTGGCGCGCGTAAGAGGAAAGCGACTCAACATAGCGCCTCTGCCCCTCGGCATAAATGGTGTCAAATGCAAGCGAGGACTTTCCGGAACCAGACAACCCTGTAAAAACAATCAGCTTGTCCCGCGGTATCTCGATATCGATATTCTTCAAATTATGCTCTCTGGCACCTTTTACATAAATGTTTTTTGCAGTCATTGAACTATTTCCTCCGTAATATGGCACGGGTTTTCTAAACCAAGTTTTAAAACTCTTTCGGCCTTCGTTTTCTAGCCATTTACCTGCCAGCGGCAGTTCAGCTTTCGCCGCTTAATTGCTTAATCTTATCACGCAGATACGCAGCATGCTCAAATTCAAGCAGTTTTGCCGCTGCCTTCATTTCCTTTGTAAGTTTATCAATTGTTTGTTTGCGCTCTATCGCACTGAGGCGTCTCTTTTTTATCCCTGTTTCATCATTTTTGTGTGTGGATATTTCAAGAATTTCAGATACTTTTTTAATAATAGTCTGTGGGATGATCCCGTGTTCTTGATTATACGCCATTTGAATCCCACGGCGCCGCTCTGTTTCACGTATCGCAAGCTCCATGGAAGGCGTAACCGTATCAGCGTACATGATAACCTGTCCCTTTGCGTTGCGTGCAGCACGGCCGATTGTTTGAATGAGGGAGCGTTGAGAACGCAAAAAGCCCTCTTTGTCCGCATCAAGAATTGCAACAAGCGAAACTTCTGGGAGGTCAAGTCCCTCACGCAGAAGATTGATGCCAACCAGCACGTCGAATTCACCCAAGCGTAAATCACGTATGATCTCCATACGTTCTACGGTATCGATATCATGGTGCATATATCTTACCCGGATTCCCATGCCCTCTAGATAGGAGGTAAGGTCTTCCGCCATTTTTTTGGTCAGAGTCGTTACCAGAATCCGCTCTTTGTTTGCGGCTCTCAAATTAATTTCAGAGATCAGATCATCGATTTGGCCGTCAGTCGGTTTCACAATGATTTCCGGATCAATAAGCCCGGTTGGGCGAATAACCTGTTCTACAATTTGAGCGGACTTTTCTTGCTCAAAATCACCCGGTGTCGCGCTGACGAAGACAGCTTGATTGATGTGGGTATAAAATTCATCAAAATTAAGCGGTCGGTTGTCAAAGGCTGAGGGCAAACGAAAGCCAAAGTCGATCAGAGATTGCTTTCTTGCACGGTCACCGGCGTACATAGAGCGGACCTGCGGTAATGTTACATGGGATTCATCCACAAAAAGCAAAAAATCTTCTGGAAAGTAATCCAGCAGCGTAAAAGGCGCGCTGCCGGGTTCACGGCCGGACATCACCCGCGAATAGTTTTCTATACCCTTACAAAATCCGATTTCGCCCAGCATTTCAATGTCGTACTGGGTACGTTCCTGAATACGCTGCGCTTCAATCAGCTTTCCGTTGCTTTTAAAAAACTCTACACGTTCTTTCGCTTCCTGCTCAATTTCGCCAAGCGCCCGCTGCAATTTTTCGCGCGGAACAATGTAATGAGAAGCCGGATAGATTGCGACATGCTTTAGCTGTGAGATTAGTTCTCCGGTCAAAACGTTAATTTCACTGATCCGGTCAATCTCATCACCAAAAAATTCAACGCGGATGGCATTTTCATTTGACTGTGCAGGAAAAATTTCAACGACATCGCCGCGCACTCGAAATTTATTTCGGATGAAATTGATGTCGTTTCGCTCATAATGGATTTCAACAAGTTTTCGAAGCAAATCGTCGCGGCTCTTCTGCATACCCGGACGCAGCGAAATGACCATGGTGCGGTAATCAATCGGGTCACCAAGACTGTAAATGCAGGATACGCTTGCAACGATAATGACATCTCGGCGCTCAGAAAGAGCCGAGGTCGCGGAATGCCTCAGCTTATCGATTTCATCGTTAATTGCGGAATCCTTTTCGATATAGGTATCCGTGGTGGCGATGTAAGCCTCCGGCTGATAATAGTCATAGTAGCTCACAAAATATTCAACTGTGTTTTCAGGGAAAAACTCACGGAATTCAGAGCAAAGCTGTGCCGCAAGGGTCTTGTTATGCGCCAATACCAGAGTAGGACGGTTTAGTTTGGCGATCACGTTTGCCATCGTGAACGTTTTGCCGGAACCTGTAACCCCCAGCAATGTTTGTTCCTTATTGCCGTTTTGCAGTCCGTTGATCAGCTGCTGAATTGCCTTGGGCTGATCACCCGCCGGCTGATATTGTGAAACCAGTTTAAAATCCATATATTACTCCGTATCCATTTTAACATCAAATGTCTCTGGCATTATTCCACTCTTTGCAATAGAAATAAAGTCATTTCCGCTTACAATTACATGATCAATCAGATTTACTTCAACTGTCTGGAGTGCCTCATGAATCCATTGCGTCGTATTCAAGTCCTGCTTTGAAGGCATACAATTCCCACTGGGATGATTGTGCGAGAGGATGGCATAAACGGCATTGTACTGCACCGCAAGCCTGACTATTTTCTTTATATAAATATTGGCGGTGGTAGCCGAACCTTCGTTAACCACCTCACAGTAGATCATTCTGCTTCTACTGTCGAGAAGCATGAGCACGACCACTTCATCGGAACGTCCCACGAATTTATTTGTGAGAAGTTTTCCGGCTTCATCATAGCTAAAAATCCGGGTCTTGTCCTGATCTAAATTTTCCTGATATCTGCGGCAAATCTGCGGGATCAGTTTAATCAGCGTTGCGGCTGATTTTCCTACCCCATCAATCTTAACCAGTTCTTCATAAGGAGCATCAAATACACCGGAAAGGGAGCCGAATTTCCTTAAAAGTATATGGCCGATTGAGTTGGTGTCCTTTAATGGAATTGCAAAATACAAAAGCAGTTCCAAAACGGAATGCGGCTCAAAATGATCAAGGCCTTCCACTAAAAATTTGTTCTTTACACGCTCTCTGTGTCCACTATGAACAGAAGGGGTGACATCCTTCTTAACCAAAGAATCTATATTTTGTTTGTTCAATGCCGCCCCTTCCTTTTTATTCAATGTTAAGTTTAAATTTTTCTGCTGCCTGGTTTAACCGGTGCAGAGGCACCCGCCTTGCAAAGAGGACAATCTTCAGGCTCCCATGATTCTACATCAACAGAAATTACCGCTTTAAACGGTACGCCGAAATCAATTTTGCCAGCGGTTCGGTCAACAATGGAGCCGACCCCTACTATAATTCCGCCTGCCGCTTTCACAAGGTCAATAACCTCTCGAACTGAACCGCCGGTCG
>WSSedL1CaDRAFT_10001148_pt1 | contig 16372 bp, 12 predicted proteins | sample WetSurSL1Cattail_FD_9464 | JGI IMG/M metagenome (IMG submission 9464)
ATTTTTGTTACCATCGCTAAAATCAGCCCCGCCTGCACCATGGATGTGTATATCTACAAACCCGGGAACTACCATGCAGCCATTTGCATCAATAACTTCCTCTCCCTCCTGCATCAAATTTTCACCCAAAGCTTTGATTGTCCCATCCTTTAAATGAATATTTAGCTTCTTTAAGGTACCGTCCGGTAATAGTACGATTCCATTCTGAATAAGAGCCATCTAAAATTCCTCCAAAACCTTTTTTATTATTATTAATATATAACACATTTTTTATAATAATTATTTTCGAAATACGAAAAATATATTGTAGTATTCATACAAATTAAGTAAGATTAGTCCATATTTTTATTAGGAGGTATTACTTATGGTTCATTTTGATTATACTATCAAAGAAGAAATGGGGCTTCATGCACGTCCGGCCGGAGTTATGGTAAAGAAGCTGAAGCCACTTGCATGTAATATAATCATTACCTGCGGTGAGCGGAGTGCGGATGCCAAAAAAATGTTTGCATTAATGGCTATGGCCGTAAAATGTGGAGAAACAGTCACTGTTAAGATCGACGGAGATATGGAGGACGAAGTAAAGAAGGAACTGCTTGAGTTCTTTCATGTGAACTTTTAGAATTCGAATTGGAGGAGTAGAATGTTGATTTTAGAGGGAATTGCAACAAGTGCGGGAATATCAAAAGGTATCACGGTAAAGATTGATTCCCATGACGATACTCCTGTGATAAAAGCAATCAAAGATACGGAATCAGAGCATATCCGAGTAGAAGCTGCAATCCATAGAGCCAAGACAGAACTATCAGAGCTGTATGAGAAAACATTGAGTGATGCAGGTGAAGAGGTTGCTGCTATATTTGAGATACATTCCACGATGCTTGAGGATGAAGATTTTCTAGCGGCTATCTTTAATAACATTGACACTGAGTCAATCTGTGCTGAATATGCGGTATATATGACAGGCAATCAATTTGCTTCCATGTTTTCAGGAATTGAGGATGATTACATGCGGGAGCGAGCAGCGGATATCACTGATTTGTCCAAGAGAATTATCGGTATACTAACCGGTCACAGACACAATCCGTTCGTAGGGCTTACTGAACCAATTATCATTGCAGCTCATGAGCTGCTTCCAAGTCAGACCATACAGCTTGACAAGAGTCGCGTTCTAGCCTTTATATCCAGAAAAGGAAGCATGAACAGCCATGCTTCCATACTGGCTAGAAGTCTTGGGATTCCGGCAGTCGCGGGTCTCGAAAATGGCTTTGACCAGATACAATCCGGAGATTATCTGATTGTGGATGGAATGAATGGTCTTGTAATATCTGAGCCCGACAATGAAACGCTAGATTCATATGAACAAAAACTTCAAGTTCTTAATCAAGAAACGCTCAGACTTCGGTCTTTGATTGGAACAAAAGCCATGACAAAGGATGGAAGCCTAATCGAGATTTGTGCCAATATCGGTCACAGCGATGAATGCTTGCAGGCACTTGAAATGGATGCAGATGGAATTGGGTTGTTTCGCAGTGAATTTCTTTATCTGGAGAGTGATGATTTTCCGGATGAAGAGACACAATTTTTGGCATATAAAAAGGTACTGGAAACCCTTTCACCTAAAAGGGTTGTAATCCGTACCCTAGATTTAGGTGCAGATAAACAAGCTCCCTATTTACAGATTGGTGAGGAGGATAATCCGGCGCTTGGTTACCGGGCCATCCGAATCTGTCTCGACCGAACTGATATCTTCATCCCCCAGTTAAGGGCGCTACTTCGTGCCTCTATATATGGGAAGTTGGCTGTTATGTTTCCGATGATAACAAGTCTTCTGGAAGTAAAAAGCATCTATACCCTACTAAATACAGTAGGAAAAGACCTTAAGTCCGAGGGCATACCCTACTCTGAGGACATCGAATACGGAATTATGATTGAAACTCCGGCGGCTGTCATGATTACTGACAGACTTGCAAAGGAAGTAGACTTTTTCAGCATCGGCACCAATGATTTGACTCAATATGCTATGGCTTGCGATCGAATGAATTCAAAAATAAGTTACTTATTTGACTCCGGAAGTGTCTCTATTCTGAGGATGATTAAGCAGACGGTGGATGCGGCTCACCAAAACGGAATTTGGGTGGGTATCTGTGGCGAGAGTGCAGCAGACCCCAATTTACTTCCCTATTATATTGCAATGGGGGTGGATGAATTATCAGTCTCTTCTCCAAAAATCTTAATGCTGAAGGAAAATATTCAATCTCTTGAGAAAGCTGATTGTATAATTCAATGTGCGGAATATCTAGACTAACAAAAGGTAGGAATAGGAATGAATCTGTTATTAAAGATGAAAAGAATCAAGGATTTATCTCCAAGTGAAAGACAGGTAATCAATTATATCCTAAATGACCCTGAATCTGCTGCAAATATGGGAATTGTGGAAATGTCTCAAAAAACTTATACCAGCACAAGTACTGTCATACGCGTCTGCAAAAAGCTCGGTATTGATAGTTTTATTGATTTTCGTATTCAACTGTCTGCTGATCTAGGTGAATATATCGATCATTCCCTTGTGCTGAAATATCAAGCGCCGATAGAACCTCAAGATACCCTGGTAAATATTATCAATAAGGTAACCAGTAACAATGTCAGGGCAATTATTGATGTGAAGCGTTTTAATAGCATAGAAATTCTTGAAAATGTAGTGGGTATGATGAACGCAGCCAGACAAATAGATTTCTTTGGAAGTGGTGTCTCAAACTTAATCTGTCAGGATGCCATGATGAAGGCTCTGCGCTTGGGGATTCGCTCAACAGCATATTCCTATTATTCAGAGATGGCTATGCTAGCCAAAACAACTACTGTCGATCATCTGGCTATCATTGTTTCGTATACCGGTCAGACTGAGGATACATTACGCGTTGCAAAATATTTGCAACGCGGAAATGTTCCCTCGGTATCCATAACAGGTCATAAAAATAATCCTCTGATCGATTTATGCTCTGTCAATCTTTATATTGACAGCATTGAATCCATCTACCGAATCGGGGGAATGAGAAGCCGTCTCAGCTGTCTTCATCTCTTAGACCTTCTTTTCTCCTGTTATATTGGCAAAAATCAAGATAAGCTAAAAGATATCATGAATCGAACCTTCTTACCCGAAACCTTTCATAATGAATCTGAATCATAGGCTCCTGGCTCCTATCAGAAGCATCGTTTATTCTTTTCCCTTGGGCAGACTTCTCCTCTACTGCATTGATAGCATACTTCATTGTTTAAGATCTTATCATCAAAGAATTCTTTGCAATTTGATAAAGTAGTCTCTGCAATATTATGTAAGGCTTCTTTGGTCAAAAATGCCTGATGAGAGGTAACAATAACATTTGGCATCGACATGATTCTTGCCAGTATATCATCCTGGATAATGGTATATGACATATCCTCATAAAACAGCTCCGTCTCCTCTTCATATACATCGAGACATGCGCCACCGATTTTCTCAGCCTTTAATGCCTCCAGAAGATCCTCACTGTTAATCAATGCGCCTCTTGAGGTATTAATCAGATATACTTCTTTTTTCATAAGGCCTATTGTTTCCTGATTGATAAGATGGAACGTATCCTTTGTGAGCGGGCAATGCAGAGAAATGATATCCGCTTCCTTGCATAATTCCTCAAGTGAAGCATATTGAATATCAGTATTCTTCAACGGAAACGGATCATACGCAATCACCTTTAACCCAAACCCCCTGCAGATATCAATAAATATCTGTCCGATTTTCCCTGTTCCGATTATGCCCATTGTCTTACCATGCAAATCAAAACCAACCAAGCCATTCAAGCTAAAATTAAAATCCCTTGTTCTTATATATGCTTTATGAATCTTGCGATTCAGTGTCAGCAAAAGTGCCATTGCATGCTCGGCAACTGCATAGGGTGAATAAGCCGGCACCCTCACCACATGAATTTTCCCAAAAGCTGCTTTGAAATCAACGTTGTTATAGCCGGCACATCTCATGGCGATAAGTCTGACACCGTTTTGATACAGGACATCTATCGTTTCTTGATCAATGGTATCGCTTACAAACGCAATCACCGCTTCATATCCCTTCGCCATAAAGGCTGTTTTGGGTCCAAGCTTATTTTCAAAATATTCAATATTTATATCAAAATCTTTTTTCAAAAGTTCAAAATAGGTCTTGTCATAAGGCTTTGTATCAAAAAAACAAATTTTCTTCATATCATTCACCACCTTTTATCGTAATATAGAAAATTATAGGTGGTAATAAAAATTATGTCAAGGAAAGCAACAGGGATAAGATAATGTCAAATAGTTTTAATCATATTTTTATCATGAAATATACTTTCCTGTTACAATTCACAGCCCAAATCTGTAACAAATCACCATCTTTGGCTGGGCTGTGAATCGTAACCTCAAAGTATGCGTCTAAGTCTATTCCTCAGTCTTAAATATATTAACCTTAACCTCCAGAGTATCTGAATCATGACCCAGTTCTTCTACTGCATGATTCAATGCTTCCACTGCTTTCAGCTGTTCCATAGCAGTTACGGTGAGCTGATCCATGGCCGTTGTCGTCTGCTCGGATATTGCTGAAATCTCTTCGACTAATCCAAGTGTATCTTCTTTCGCCTTTTCTATCTCTTTGATTCCCTCTACGATATGATTAAGTGTAGCTGTTAAATTCTCAACATTTTGATCTATATCGGAAAAGATTTCTATCGCACTATTTAATGCTTTTTCTCTCAAAACCTCTTCATCTTCGGCTTGTCTTGCGGTTACAACAGTTAATCGCGTCTGCTCCTGAATTTGATTAACGATCTTTCCGATTCGTTCCGATTCCTTTGACGAACGTTCTGCCAGCTTTCTTATCTCGTTAGCAACCACTTGAAAGCCTTTTCCTTCTTTTCCTGCCCTTGCAGCTTCAATTGAGGCATTTAAAGACAAAAGGTTCGTCTGTTCCGATATCTCATTAATACCTCTTACAATGTCCGATATTGCCTGAGATTTCTGTTCAAGATTCTCAATATTAATGATTACAGTCTTGACAATCTCTGCTGATTCCTTGGTTTTTAAACCCAGATTATCAACAATTGTTATTCCCTTACTAACAACTTCTTTGGTATGCTCTGCTGATTTTCTGATTGAATATGCATTATCAGATACTCTTCCAATCTGCTCAGACAAGTCTGACATCTGAAGCAAACAGCTTTCAGTTCCCTGTGACTGTGAATTAATACCATGCTTTACTTCATCTACTGCAGATGATATGTTTTGCGTCGTATGAAACAAAATATTGGAATTCTCGGATACCCCTGAAGCTGAAGTAAGTACTGTATTACCGACTTTAGCCATATCACGGATCAATTCCTTAATGCTGTCAATCAATTGATTGATTCCGTTTCCAAGTAAGAGAAATTCATCTTTGCGCCTCATATGAATTTTATGAGTCAAATCACCGGATGCACTTTTCTTCAGCACATCATTTATGTTTTTTATGGTATTACTGATTCCGGAGGAGATCATTGTTCCAAACAAAATTGCAGTGATACTTGCTATTAAAACAATCACTATCGTGAAATTCCTTACGTCACCGGCCTGCCTCGTAATAATATTTTTGGGGATCAACGCACACAGATAACTGTTGCTCTGCGTGATATAACTGTATAGGAATAGGTAATTCTCATGATTTACCGATACATTTTCATATCCATTTGCCTTTGTATCTTTATCAATGATCTTCTTATAGAAATCCTTACCGATAAAATATTCTTTGTCAGTCTCAGAATCACTTCGTATTTCCTTTCCATCCTGAGAAACAAAAGCCACTTTGCTTTCTTTTGGTAATCCACTGTTTGTCAATGCTTTTTGAACAAAGTCCATGGAGACATCTAAAACGATAAATCCTACCTTCTCACTGTTGCTATTATAGATATAACTGATGTAACTGACCGAATAGTCCCCATTCTCAATACCGGCCTTCTGGTCAAGAAAGGGATGTCTTCCCATCCATTGTTTTTTTTCAGTTGAATCTAAGAAAGCCGTGCCTTCTTCGGATCCCATGAAATCATTATACAATGTACTGTCAGGTACTCCTTGGGTCATTATTCCTTTTCCATAGTTTCCGAATATATAGATGCTTTTTATAATATTGTTTGATAAGATATCAGCAAAAACATACTCCTGCAGCTCCTTAAACTTTTTCTGCTCAGTTACTATATCATCGCTATATTTACCGGAGTAATAATTTTGCAACGTAGTATTGGTATTTAGTAGAGATGATTTATCCGTAACCATCTCCAGTCCTAAGTCTATATAGCTCGACATATTATTCATATTAGATAGGGTGGCTGTCTTATAATTACTAATCAACGCATCTGACGATTTTAAAAATGATATAACACCTAATAAAATAATAAATCCTACAGGAATTAAAAATGCTCCGATTAACTTGATTTGAATTTTGCCGGTCATTCCCTTTGTGGAAATCACCTTATTCTTATGTTTTTCGGGCTTTCTATTCAGAAAAATATCTTTGACAACCTTCATATTTTTTTTATTTATATTGCCTACTTTTATTGCCTTGTCTTTCATTCCTTTGTTTTTTATAGGTGTTGATAGCATTTGTGATTCGCCCCTTTTCATAATGTTGTTTTTAGGAACTAATAACATGCGCCGGATATCATATTCTATCCTTTTACTGCTCCGGCAGTCATACCGGATACAATATACTTTTGTCCGAGCAAATAGATCAATATTACAGGAATACTGGTCATGACAATATCTGCACATACCATATTCCAATCTCTATAGTACATACCGAAAAAATTATAAACCGACAGAGTCATCGGCCACTTTGTGGAACTGCTTAAAAAGTAAAGAGGTGAGATAAACTCATTCCAGTTATTCAAAAAGGTAAGAACAACTACTGTTGCAACTGCAGGCTTTAACAGTGGGAATACTATGGTAATAAACAGTCGTATAGGGCTGCAGCCGTCAATAATACCGGCTTCATCCAGTTCTACAGGAATTTTTGCAATAAAACCATAGATTAAAAATACGGAAAAGGGTATCTGCATTGCTGCATATAACAATATGATGCCCAGACGGGTATCATTTAAATTTAAAAATATCATTACCTTCACTAATGCAACGTAATTCACCGGCATTGTGATACCAAGAACAATGAACAAATAAATTAATTTCGTCAGTCTTGTTCTGTTTCTGGATAATACATAAGCCGCGAGAGAAGAAAATATACAGCATAAAAATACACTTCCTACTGTATAGATACTGCTATTAATAAAGGACTGCAATAATTTTCCTTGCTCAATGACCACAGTATAATTGGATAATTGTAAAGGAAAATCAGGCAAACTAAGATTCATATCGGAAGCCTTAAGACTAGTCTTCAGAGAGTTAAATAAAATCAGTAGTAAGGGAACTAATGCTATGATTGATATTATCCATGCAAACAAATTTCTTAGTAATGCTTTTATGATTTTTTGAGCCATTATTCCACCACCTCGTCCTTTGTCATTATTTTAATCATAAAAACTCCTATTACTACCATAAACAAGAACATTACAGAAGAAAGTGCTGTTCCTACCGCATATTGACCGGTTCCGAATTTTTTAAACACTGCCGTGTAAAGTACTTCTGTCGTTGTTTTACCCGGGCCTCCGTTCGTCAAGGCATAGATCATGTCGAACACCTTTAAGCCATAAATTATATTCAATACTGTTGTTGTTGCTAACGTCGGAAGGAGTAACGGGAATGTAATAAATCGAAACTTTTGAATACCATTCGCTCCATCAATGCTGGCCGCTTCATAGTATGTAGTTGAGATTGACAAAATACCGGCAATCAAAATGGTCATGATATAGCCTGTACCTCTCCATATATCAACTGCCATTACTGACCCGAAGGCTAACTCCGAAGTAACCAACCATTTACCTGCAAAAACCCCTAGACCGACGGACCGTAAAAAGGTATTTAGCAAGCCGGTTGCCGGATTAAGGATGGATTGAAATATCATACCAATAATCAAGGTTGATAAAACGGAGGGCATGAACATAATTCCTCTATGAAAATTCAAAAACTTAATTGATTTCGTAAGTAACAGAGCTAATACAAGACCTAATACATTCTTTAGTATCGTTGTAATGAAAGTAAACTCTAAAGTATTAATAATAATAGCCATATAATCTTCATCCGAAGAAAAAACCGTCTTGAAATTATCCAAACCCACAAACTTTAACTTATCCGAATATGCTGACCAATCTGTAAATGAATATCCAATTCCAATAAGACTTGGTATTACAAATAAAACAATATATATAATAAGTGCACCAAATACAAAATAAATCGGATATACTTTCTTCTTATTCATAACAAATTCCTCCTATTCAATAAATGAGGCCGCCTAATAAATATTAAGACGGCCTCTTTATTACATTACTTGTAACTACTCAGCCCAAGCTGCATCTTTTGCCGCACTTGCCTCTTCAGCTCTTGTTTTATCAATAGTACCAAGTACCTCTTCAGGAGTCATTTCTCCTAACAATAATGCTGAAATATTAGTGCCCATATCCATCCACTGAGGATTTACATACTTTACAGCTGTCTGGAATACGGTACCCTGCGAAGGATATCTGCTATAGAAATCCTTGATTGTATCCGTATATTTTGAAGGTGCATTGCTATAAGGCAATTTGTTGAATTTAGCTACATTCTCGGTCAGATAAGCCAAACTCTCGTCAGAAGCTAAATAAGCTAAATATTGTTTCGCTGCGTCTGCATTCTTAGATCCGGAATAAATAAATCTGGAAGGACCTGAAGGATTAACGTTCAGTGTCTGATTATCAGCTAAAGGCATAACAAAGTATCCGATATTGTCTGCGCTAAAGCTTGGATCAAGTGTATTAACCTCTGTGCCAAAGCCCTGATTTGCAACTACCATTACATATTCTCCTGATGCAATGTTCTTGGCAGCATCAGCGTAGACATTAGACATGTAGTTATCTCCCCAGTATCCTTTATCAGCCATTTCTTTAATCTGAGTTAAGATTAATTTCAAGGTGTCATTCTCTGCAAAGGTTGTTTCATTATTATTTAATTTATCAACAAGACCGGGAGAAACCACTTCAGCCTCTACCGCTGTCTCAGGAAGCCAAAGTACATGATGCCATCCATCGGATACTGCCTCATAAACCGGTATTTTCCCTGCTGCTATAATAGCATCACAAACACTCGTGAATTCTGCATAGGTTGTAGGTATGGAAAGGCCCAAATCCGTAAATATCTGTTTGTTATAAGCAATAGCCCAAACGGAAGATACATCCTGAATCGGTTCTCCGTATAAAGCACCGTTCACGGTTAATTGAGCTGCTGCAAGAGGATCTACGTTTGCAGCCCAGCTTTCGCCACTTAAATCCATTGCATTTTTTTCAACATTATACTGGGTCTGAATATCAAACTGTCCGCTTTGTCCACCGAAAATATCGGTACATTCTCCGGTATTAAGCTTAGTCATTAATAAGCTGGGGTACTGATCTGACGGAACGATCTGATAATCAACTTTAATACCTGTTTCTTCGGTAAATTTGTTGGCCAATTCAAGCTCGGCGTCTTGAATCCAATCCTGGCTTGCCATGAAAGATATTGTGATGTCTTCTTTTACCGGAGCCTGAGTTGCTGCGGCTGTTGTCGGCGTAGTATCGGAGGTTCCGGTAGTATCTTCAGGGGTCTCCTTTGCACCACATGCCACTAATAATAATGACATTGTTGCTGCCAGCCCTAAGGCCAGTGTTTTTCTCCAAATTTTCATAAAGCCCTTCCTTTCTTATCCTCTTAATACAATTTAGCAAAATACCAATAATAATCTTTACAATCACTTTTTCTTGTCATTATTGACATTCCCATGCTATGACTTTATTATAGTTGTTGTACTATATTATTAGAATGGATATTTCGAGTCTTGTATATGTAATTATTTTACCTATATCAGAGGCACGAATATGAGAGGATGATTACGCGATGAAGCTTCGAAGGAAATCCAAAAGCATACAATCCACTCTTTTTATCACATACTTCTATATATTATTTGCTGTATTGATCTCTTTTATGACTTTTTATATTATTTCCGAATCCAATAAAATAAAAAATAATGCTTTCTCGTTGATGACCCAAAATGTAAATACCATATCCTCATATGTTGATGAAGAAGCTAAAACTCTGAATACGGTTGCACAAAATATTGCTTATTCCAATTTGATCAAAGAACGATTTACTTATTATATTAATGCTGCTGCAGAAAGCACTTCTTCTACCGATCAAGATATCGCTTACAATAATGTTCAAAACACCAAAAGCCTCATTGATATGCTGACTGCAATATTAGGTCCTAATCAACCTGTTGTGCAAATCTATCTGTACTCTCTTGACAAGGGTGTCTTTGGGGTAGGCCTGGATACCTCTACCTCAAAAAATTCAGCAAAGGATTACGCCTGGTATCCACCTTTTATGGCCTCGGAGCACTATAAATACTTGACTAGTGATAAAGATGAAAGATTAGAGAATTTCTATTCTTATAAAAGTGGTGCCACCTTTATTTCACTCTATATGATGTATTATAATTCCTATAATGTACCCCAGGGTATTATTGAAGTGAAGAATTCCATATCCTTTCTAACACCAAAAATCAAAAATATAATAAAATCCTATGATGAAAAGATATTCGTCTTTGACCGTGACGGCAAATCCATATACCCGAATTTTTCTGTTTCTGAATATAATGAGTATTTTTCTTCCATCTCCTCGAAAGAAAAGCTTGTGAACTCGGATAAAGTGGCTACCTACCGATACGACAAGAACACATATATGTTTTTTAAGACTTCTGAAGATACGGGATTCACAGTTGCCATCGCTGTAAAAGAGAGCAGTCTTCTTCAACCAATTTATGAATATATCAAAGTAAACGCGATTGCCCTCGTGATTATCGCTTTCGCAATGTTGCTACTGTCCTATATAGCTGCTCACATTATCACAACACCCATTACAAAAATCTATCGACAGGTACAATCCTTCAAGCTGGATTTAAATAACAACAACAAGAATATTTTTACGGATATCGATACCCCTATTATAGAATTCAACACTCTATATTCCGCATTAATTACCATGCAAAAGAAAGCGCAAAAATCAATGGAGCGGGAAATCAACCTGCAAAATCAAGAAATGCAGTCCCGCATGCTGGCCTTGCAGTCTCAGATGAATCCGCATTTTTTATATAACTCCTTAGCTACCATCCAGTCAATGGCTGATGAACAAATGTATGATGAAATTCATTTGATGTGTCAGAATATATCCAGCATACTCCGTTATATATCCTCTGATAAAGAGCTGCTAGTGCCTCTCAATATAGAGATGAAGAATACAATTGATTACCTGCTTTGTATGAAAATTCGTTATGATGATGATTTGATTTATGAAATAATAATTCCCGATGAAATGCGAGATCTTAAAATTCCTAAGCTCTGCATCCAGCAGCTCGTGGAAAATTCCATTAAATTTACTACAAAATCCATTAAGCCCCCCTGGAAAATCGTTATTCAAGGAACGATAACAAATACCTACTGGGAACTGGCAATCTCTGATAACGGAACCGGTTTTGGTCAAAAAGAGATTGATGATCTGAATGAAAAAATAGAAGAAATTAATCGGACAGGCCTTTTACCTAATCTTGAGATTCGCGGCATGGGTCTCATGAATATCTATATTCGCTTTAAACTACTCTATAAGGGGAGTCATATATTTCGCATCAGCAATCTTGCACAGGGAGGTGCCCTTGTAACCATTGGAGGAAAAATAGATGAATCATGAAAAGATTTTCACCGTTGTGGTCGTTGAGGACGAAAAATTAATAGCGAAAAACATTGCGAAAAATATTGAAATTGTAAACAAAAATTTTAAGGTAATCAGCATTGAAAATAATGGGGAAGATGCCTTAAACTTTATTAAACAGCAGACCCCGGATGTTATCTTTACTGATATTCAAATGCCTGTTATGGATGGAATTGAACTAATCCGACAGATTTCAGAATATAATAACTATATTAAATGCGTCGTTTTGAGCGGTCATGATGATTTTACTTATGCAAAATCCGCTATCGAATACGGGGTATTTGCTTATCTTTTAAAACCGGTGGACATCGATGAGTTGACAAACCTGTTAAAGAGATTAGAGCTTACCTTCATTTCGTCTCAAGATATGCTTTCCAACATCCAGAAATCTCCCTCCTATAGCTCGGAGGAAATTGCAGAGTTGATCAAAAAATATATTGAGCAAAATTATCATAAGCCGATTGACCTCAACATCATTGCTGACCATTTTTCATTTTCTTCCTCATATTTAACAAAAATATTCGTAAAATATACAAATATAACGCCTTCAAAATATATATTGAATTATCGTATTAATATTGCGAAGCGACTGCTCGGGGATTTTTCTCTGACGATTAATATGGTGGCCAACATGGTTGGTTATACGGATCCTTTCCATTTCAGCAAGACCTTCAAGCAGGCAGTTGGTATGAGTCCGGCAAACTACAGAGATGAGTTAAGTAAAAACAGAATACTGTAAGCACAAGAACCGATATCAAGAAACTGTAGCAAGATTCTTATATCTATGAAAGCAAATACGGTTGTATCTATATTCATTTGGTCGCCGAACCAAACCGAATATTGATACAACCGTATTCTTTATAGAACCTTTATTTGTATTGATATGGCGAACTTCTTGTGATGGCACATATCTACAAGTCTGTTAAATGTTATAATTAGTCATATAAGTTCTGAGAGATCTCTTCACTGGTGATATTATCTTTGTTGTACCATTGGCAGCCTGTATCAGCATTGGCAACTGTTTCACCGTTAGCAACACGTACTAATAAGTCAACCATTGTCTGTCCGATGGATACTGGTGCCTGAGTAACTGCACCAAACAATACTCCACTGGATACTGCAGCTTTAAGAACTGAACCTGAATCAAATCCAACACCTATAATCTGATCAGCGCTTGTTCCTAAAACACTTAAGTTATCATTTGCTGTTACAATACCTTCAGCTGCTACCTGATTAGATCCAAAGATTGCAATTGTATCTTTTTCATTTAAGATTGTTGAAGCTTCGATTGCTGTTAACTCTGTTGTTGTCTGTGAAGGCACACGAACTTCGATGATTACATTTGCTGTCTTCTCATCCACTACGATACCTTTGATATTCTGTACAAAGTAATCATTTCCTACAACGCATACTGTCTTGCCATCTGCTGTAATCTTTGTAATCATTTCATCGATGAAGCCTAAACCACGGCTGCAGATGGATTCGGAAGTAGCATCCTGATTAACTTCACCAATTCTAACCTGACCTGAAGCATTTGCAATTCTATCTTTGATACCATCGTACATACCATCTGCTGCAACGGCTCCTGCTTTATAATTATCCGTTGATGCATTTGCATATACAGCGCCTTCAGGTGCATCCGGAACACCGGAGTCAAATCCAATAATAGGGATACCTGCGGCTTGTGCTGCTGAGATAGCATCTAGAGCTGCTTTAGTATCAAGTGCTGCTAAACCGATTGCTGCAGGCTTTGCATTCACTGCACTATTTAACATCTGTACTTGATCTGCAATATCTGATTCCGAGTTAGGACCTACCATATTGATTGTTACTCCCAATTTATCGGCTTCTGCTTTTGCACCCTTATATACCGCTTGCCAGTATGTTGATTGAAATCCTTTTGAAACAATCTCAAAATGATAAGCAGATTTTGCAGTTAATTCTCCGGTAGATGATGAATCATCTGTCGTGGCTGCTGTTGTAGGTGCAACCGTGGGATTTGTGTCAGTAGTATCAGCTTTTTTCCCGCATCCGGCAAACATACTTACAACCATTGCTACACTAAGCACGCCAACTAATAATTTTTTCCTCATTTCTGTAACCCTCCTAATTTTTAATATTTATTTATGAACCGCATATGCGTTTTCATACAATGTTTTGCCCTTTCGGCAAGATCTCGTCTTCTTACTGTGAGACTATTTTTCTTTCCTTTTCAATACATCAATGAGTACTGCACTGATTAAGATAATACCTGTAATGATCTGCTGCCAATTAGCCTGAAGACCTATATAAGGCAGTCCCGTTTTTAACATTGACATTACGAATACACCCATTAATGCGCCGACCACAGAACCTGCTCCGCCTGTTGTGGACACACCACCAATGATTGCACCTCCGATGGCATCCAGTTCCAGACCTGCTCCGGTTCCCGGATTAATGCTGGTGAAGGTTGCTGCATACGCGATACCTGCAAATCCGGCAAATAAACCGGAGAAAACATAAGCAAGAATCAAATATTTATTTACATTTACGCCGGATAATCTTGCTGCTTCTTTATTGCTACCGATTGCTATGATGTAGCGACCTATCCTTGACTTATTCAAAACAAGTGACATTATTATGACTAAAATAATAATCAAAAGAAAACCTATTGGATATTTTGTTTCGCCAATCTTTATTTTAAATATATGGCGAAACCACGACCCCTCCATACCCGCCTGCGGCCAAGGAATACCAAATCCACCCGAGCAAAGGGAACCTAAACCTCTGGTCATCATCATGGTACATAAGGTTGCGATAAATGGAGGCAAATTCATGATTGCTACCAAAATACCGTTAAGTAAACCGATAGCAAGACCGAACAGAATTGCTACAAGCATTCCAAGCGCTACCGGCCAGTGTTGATACACAACCAGATACCCTCCCGCAAGTGAATAACATACCAGTCCGGTACCAATTGATAAATCAACACCTCCTGTAATCAGTGTAAATGTTACACCGATTGCCATTAAGGTAATGTAGTAAGAATAATCCATAATACTAAGTACGGTAGAATACTGCCGAAAGGACTCGCTCGCTACACAAAAATACGTAAAAAGTACAATGATGATAAGTAATACGATTATTTTCTGCGCTCCCATCTTTTGAACAATCAAATTATTCGATAGGACATTTTCTTTCTTATTTGTCATCACTTTCTCCTCCTAACTTCTGAGCGTCGCCGCATTCATGATCTTCTCCTGTGAAGCTTCCGATATGTCAATTTCACCGGTTTTCTTTCCTTCACACATCACAATGATTCGGTCACTCATTCTTAATATTTCAGTCATTTCAGAAGAAATCATGATGATTGACTTTCCTTCTGCCACCAGCTCATTCATTAGACGGTAGATTTCACTTTTTGCTCCTACATCAATTCCCCTGGTAGGCTCATCAAATATCAGTATATCGCAGTTTCTTACAAGCCACTTTGCGATAACAACCTTCTGCTGATTTCCACCCGACAGGTTTATTACTAGCTGATCAACCCCCGGTGTCTTTGTCTGTAGCCGGTCAACGTATTTCTGTGTAACTTCTTTTTCCTTTTTCTTATTAATGAAAATTCCTGTCATGAAGTGATTAAGGGATGCCATTGTGGTGTTCTCCGCCACTGTTTTCTGTACGATGATTCCATAGCGTTTCCGATCCTCGGAAAGATATCCAATCCCGTTTGCTACCGCATCCATCGGTGTCTTTATATTAACTTTTTGACCATTAATAAATATCTCACCGCTATCTTTTTGATCCGCACCGAACAATGCTCTTGCCGTCTCTGTCCTTCCGGCACCCATGAGCCCAGAGAAGCCTAGGATTTCACCCTTATGCAGCTCGAAGCTTACATCTTGGACCATTTTTCCTGCGTTCAGATGCTCCACCTTAAGTACTACCGGTGCATCCTTTGGCACATTGCTTTCAGTCTTTGGTTCTTCGTAGATAACACGTCCCACCATCATGTTGATGATGTCATCCTTACTGCAGTCCTTACTAATCAGAGTCCCCACATATCCACCATCACGCATAACCGTAACACGATCAGTGATGACTTTTATTTCATCCATCCGGTGTGAGATATATACAATTGCTATATCTTTATCCCGAAGATCTCTTATAATCTTGAATAACTCATCAATCTCAGATTCTGTAAGTGCTGCTGACGGCTCATCAAATACAATCACTTTTGCATCGTGTGAGATTGCTTTCGCTATTTCACACATTTGCTGCTTTCCTACGGTAAGCCTATTCATTTTTTCGGTCGGATCTATATCAATATTCAGCTTGTCAAAGAGTTTTCTTGCCTCTTTGTTCATTCTGGCATCATCAATCAGTTTGCCCTTCATGAACTCCCTGCCGATGAATATATTTTGTGCAATGGTAAGATGACCCATCATATTCAGTTCCTGGTGTACGATTACTA
>WSSedL1CaDRAFT_10001149_pt1 | contig 16361 bp, 17 predicted proteins | sample WetSurSL1Cattail_FD_9464 | JGI IMG/M metagenome (IMG submission 9464)
GATGAAGGGGGTATCGCCTTCGGCTTCAAAGGCATGGGTCAGGTTGACGTATTCATCGATCACCACTTTCGCCGGCACGTCGGGACGGGCGAGCAGCTCGTAGGCGCCGGCGCGCAGGATTGCGCGCATCAGCGAATCCACGCGGGAAAGCCGCCAGTTCTTGGCAAGACACTTGGTGATGGCGGCGTCGATCTCTTTCTGCCGCTCCGGGACGCCGCGCACGATGTCGGCAAAGAGTTCCTGGTCGGGATCGCCGGGCGTCACTTCGGCCTCGCGGCCGAAGCGGAATTCGACGAACTCCGCCGTCACGTCGTCAGCGCCGTCGCCGGACATTTCCATCTGATAAAGCGCCTGCACGGCGGCCAAACGCGCCGCGTGACGGGATTCAGGCACAGCGTCGGTCATTTACGCATCCCGAGACGCTGGCGCAATCCGACCAGCGCCAGGCATGCACGCGCGGCGTCACCACCTTTGTCGGCCTGTTCGCGATCGGCGCGCATCAACGCTTGTTCCTCATTCTCGACGGTCAGGATGCCGTTGCCGATGCACAGGCCGTAGTTGATTCCAAGATCGACCAAGGCGCGGCCCGATTGTCCAGCCACGATTTCGAAGTGATAAGTCTCGCCGCGGATAACGCAGCCGAGCGCGACGTAACCGTCATAATGCTTGCCGCCGTGCTCGCCGCCCTTCATGGCGAAATGGATCGTCGGCGGAATTTCGAGCGCGCCGGGAACGGATACGCAATCGAAATACGCTCCGCCGCGTTCGAGCGCCGCCGTCGCGCCATCGATCAGCAGCCGCGAAATCTCGGGATAAAACGTCGCCTCAACAATTAGGATGTTGGGCTTGAGATCAGTCGCGTCCACGGATCGGATGTGTGCCGACGACGTTGAGGCCGTAACCATCGAGTGCCACCACTTTCTTTTCGGGGGTATCGGTGAGAAGGATCATGTTCTGAATGCCGAGGTCGAGCAAGATTTGCGCGCCAACGCCCGCTTCCTTGACGCGCCGGCGGTCTTCCTCGGAAAGCCGCTTCAAAACCATGTCGGTCACGAATGTCGGCCGTGCCTGCCTGAGCAGCACCACCACACCGCGGCCCTGATGAGCGATGATGCGCATCGATTCCGCGAGGCGATCGCGCGCGCTGTGCGCATCGGCCAGAATGTCGTTCAGCACATTGATGGCGTGCATGCGGACATAGACCGGTTCAGCAGTCGTGATGTCGCCTTTGATGAGCACGATGTGCTCGGCGTATTCGATGGTGTTGACATAGACGATCATCTTCCAGTCGCCGCCGTAGTGGCTGCGGAACACCGTCTCGGCGGTGCGCTGGATGAAGTGGTCGTATTTGCGCCGGTGCTGGATCAGGTCGGCGATGGTGCCGATCTTGAGGCCATGCAATTGCGCGAAAGTCACGAGGTCCGGCAGCCGCGCCATGGTGCCGTCGTCATTCATGATCTCGCAGATCACGCCCGACGGATTGAGACCGGCAAGCCGGGAAATGTCGACCGCCGCCTCGGTATGACCGGCACGAACCAGCGTGCCGCCTTCGCGGGCCACCAGCGGAAAGACGTGACCGGGCATGACAATGTCGTCCTGCCCCTTGGTCGGATCGATCGCCACCGCCACGGTGTGAGCGCGATCGTGCGCCGAAATACCGGTGGAGACGCCCTCCTTCGCCTCGATCGAGACCGTGAAGGCGGTCCGGTTGGGGGCGGCGTTGAACTGCGTCATCATCGGGATTTGCAGCGTCTCGGCGCGTTCTTGCGTCAACGCCAAGCAGATCAGGCCGCGGCCGAACTTGGCCATGAAGTTGATCGCTTCGGGGGTACACATCTGCGCCGGAATGAAGAGATCGCCCTCGTTTTCGCGATCCTCAGCATCGGTCAGGATCACCATCTTGCCGTTGCGCACGGTCTCGATGATCTCTTCGACATTGGAAATGTACTCATGGAACATAGGAAGGTCTTCCAGCGATTTCATCCCTTCACCAGCCTTGCCACATAGCGGGCGATGGTGTCGATCTCAAGATTCACATTCATGCCGGGCTTGAGCGTTCCGAACGTCGTCACCTCAAGGGTATGCGGAATAATGTTGACGCCAAAGCGGTGACCGTCCACTTCGTTGACAGTCAGGGAAATGCCGTCAAGCGCCACTGAGCCCTTTTCGGCGATGAAGCGCGCCAGCGATTTCGGCGCCGCAAACACCATACGAGTGCTTTCGCCTTCCGGGTACAGCTTCACCAACTCGGCCATGCCGTCGACATGACCCGACACAATATGCCCGCCGAGCTCGTCACCGACCTTCAACGGCAGCTCCAGGTTAACGGGTGTTCCGGCCTTCCAGCCACCGATGGTGGTTTTCGACAGCGTCTCACCCGAAGCGGTCACCGCGAACCATTTGTCGGCATTGGAGCCCTTGTCGACGATGGTCAGGCAGGCGCCGGAGCAGGCAACCGAGCCGCCCATCGGCAGCTTGTCCATGTCATAATGGGGAGCGATCACGATGTGCGTGTCGCCGCGCTTTTCGATCTGCCGGACCTGGCCGACATCAGTGATGATTCCTGTGAACATGATTCCACTCTTGTCGCGCGATTCGCCGGAAAACCACTGCACACTTTTCCGATCGCGCTCCTACTAGACTCTTCGGGCGTAGCTTACCAGAAGGTCCGGCCCCAGCGAGCGCCGCCCTGCCATCACGAATTGTGGCACCTCGTTGAGGCAGAGGGCCGCCAAGGCCTCGACCGAACTTAATCCCGCGGCCCCGAGAATCATGGGAGCGCTAAAAACCTCAAGCCGGTCGGCCAAAGCACCGTTCAGGAACGCCGCGTGGACCGCCGCGCCGCCCTCGACCAAGAGCCGGGTAATGCCGCGCCCCGCCAGATCGGCAAGGACCGCCTCCAGCTTAGGCCGCCCGGCTACGTCCTTGGCAACCCGGACAACCTGGACGCCGCAGGCTTCCAACGCGCCTTGATGATTAGCGCCCTCCGCCACGGTGTAGACCAGAGTCGGAATGTCCGCAGCCGATTGGGCCAGCTTGGACCATCCGGTAAGCCGCAAACGAGTATCCAGCACCACCCGCAACGGCGAGCGGTCTTCCAGACCGGGCAAGCGGCAAGTCAGCGCTGGATCGTCGGCCAGGGCGGTTCCGACCCCGATCAGGATAGCGTCATGCCGGGCGCGGAGCAGTTGGCCATAAGCCCGCGCCTGTTCGCCGGTGATCCATTGGCTTTCGCCGGTGGCGGTGGCGATTTTGCCGTCCAGGCTCTGGGCGAATTTGAGAGTCACCAGCGGACGTCCTGCCTGCACTTTGTGGAAGAACCCGGCGTTGAGCGCAGCGGCTTCTTTTTCGCAGACGCCGGTCGCGACCTCGACGCCCGACGCGCGCAGCCACGCGACCCCTTCCCCATTGACCCGCGGATCGGGGTCTTTCACCGCCACCACGACGCGGGCAACTCCGGCCCCGACCAGCGCACTGACACAAGGCGGGGTGTGGCCGTGATGCGAACAGGGTTCGAGCGTGACATAGGCGGTCGCGCCGCGCGCCGCCTCGCCAGCCTCGGCCAGCGCCTGCGGCTCGGCATGGGGACGGCCGCCCTTGGCGGTGCGCCCGCGCCCGACCACGATGCCGTCTTTGACGATCACGCACCCGACCGCCGGATTGGGCGCCACCTCGCCGAGCCCACGCGCCGCCAGAACAAGGGCGTGGCGCATATGGGCGAGATCATCGGTATTCATTTTAGCTGTCATGGCCCGCGACTGCGGGCCATCCAGTTTGGACCGCACTGTGTCTGAGATTTCGACTCAACTACACGTCTCACCATGACCAACAACCAGATGTCACCTGGATGGCCCGCAGTCGCGGGCCATGACATTTGCGGTTCACTCCTTGTCTTCTTCGATGCCACCGTGGATTTCGCCCAAAATGGCTTCAAAATCCTTAGCTTCGCGGAAGTTCTTGTAGACTGACGCGAACCGCACATAGGCGACTTTGTCCAAACTTGACAGTGCCTGCATGACCAGTTCGCCGATCATCGGCGACGGCACTTCGTTCTCGCCCATGCTTTCGAGGCGCCGGACGATGCCAGTGATCATACGATCGACACGGTCCTGTTCCACCGGGCGCTTGCGCAGCGCGTGATTGATCGAGCGTTCCAGCTTGTCGCGATCGAACGGCTCACGCCGCCCGCTCTTCTTGACCACGATCAGCTCGCGCAGTTGCACGCGCTCGAAGGTGGTGAAGCGCCCGCCGCATTCGGGGCAATGGCGCCGGCGCCGGATCGCCGAGTTATCTTCGGACGGACGACTGTCTTTGACCTGGGTGTCGTCGTGACCGCAGAAGGGGCAGCGCATGATATCCTAATCCTATTGGTAGATCGGGAAACGACCGCACAACTCACGCACACGCGCACGCACATTGGCTTCGACCTCAGGGTCGCCGTCTTCACCCTTTTTGCCAAGAGCGTCGACCACCTCAATGATCAGATTGCCAATTTCTTTGAACTCCACCGGGCCGAACCCACGCGTCGTCCCGGCCGGGGTGCCGAGCCGGATGCCGGACGTAATGGTGTATTTCTCGGTGTCGAATGGAATGGAGTTCTTGTTGCAGGTGATGTAGGCGCGATCGAGCGCCTTCTCGGCGGCGCGGCCGGTAGTGCCTTTGGGACGTAGATCGACCAGCATCAGATGCGTATCGGTGCCGCCAGAAACGATATCGAGGCCGCCAGCATGGAGCGTCTCGGCCAGGATTTTCGCATTCTCAACAATGGCTTTGGCGTAGATCTTGAACTCGGGCTTTAAGGCTTCACCGAACGCCACCGCCTTGGCGGCGATGACATGCATCAACGGGCCGCCCTGCAAACCGGGGAAAACGGCCGAGTTGATCTTCTTGCCCAGCGCCTCATCACGCGACAGGATCATGCCGCCGCGGGGCCCGCGCAGAGTCTTGTGGGTGGTGGTCGTCACCACATGGGCGTGGTCGAGCGGATTGGGATGCACCCCACCCGCGACCAAACCGGCGAAGTGTGCCATGTCGACCATGAAGTACGCCCCCACCTCGTCCGCGATTTTGCGGAAGGCAGCGAAATCGATGAAGCGCGGATAGGCCGAGCCGCCAGCGATGATGACCTTCGGCCTCACCTCTTTGGCCAGCGCGGCAACCTCGTCCATATCGATGCGGTGATCCTGGCGGCGGACCTTGTATCCGTGCGGCTTGAACCACTTGCCCGATTGGTTGACCGGCGAGCCGTGGGTCAGATGCCCGCCGCAGGACAGATCGAGGCCCATAAAGCTGTCGCCGGGCTGCATCAGGGCGAAGAATACCGCCTGATTGGCCTGGGCGCCGGAGTGCGGCTGAACATTGGCATAAGTGCAGTCGAACAACTTCTTGGCGCGGTCGATGGCGAGTTCTTCGGCCACGTCGACATATTCGCAGCCGCCGTAATAGCGCCGGCCGGGATAGCCCTCGGCGTATTTGTTGGTGAGAACGGATCCTTGAGCCTCCAAAACGGCTTTGGAGACAATGTTTTCCGAGGCAATCAGCTCAATCTTTTCTTGCTGACGCTTGAACTCGTCCTGGATTGCTTTGGCCAGGTCGGGGTCCGTCTGGGCCACGCCAAGATTGAAGAAATCGGTACGCCCGGCCAATTTTGCCTCCATCACCATCACCGCGGGGCGCCCCAGCCGTTGACCGGCGCGGCACCCCCAGTGGTCGTACCTCTAACCCTTTACCAAATCTAGAGCCAGTACGGGATGGGTCTCCTACCGCGAAGTTCCGCCGCGGCACGAGTAGCACCAGCGCCACACCTACTTACGGTCGAAAGTACAGTTCCGTCCCGTAACGAAAAAACTACTTAGAGGGGAAATAAAAGTCATAACTAGAACGATATTTGCAAAATCAAAGTAGCTATGAATATTGTTCATTACTCTGCTGACTTCGAATCGACTTGGGGCGTCGATTGGCGAGACCACGTAGGTAGCAATCAGAAGCCGAGTTACCCGGTACAAAAGCCGGCACGGCAAGGAAAGACAAATCAATGGAAAGCACGAAGGGTAGCGATTTTCTGAAGTTGGCGACCGATATCGTTTCCGCCTATGTCAGCAACAACCCTGTGCCGGTAAGTGAACTGCCGGCAATGATCAAGAATGTCTACGCCACGCTTGGAACGTTGACGGGCGCGCCCGCTGCGGAAATTGTGACCAATCAGAAGCCGGCCGTCTCGCTGAAGAAGTCAATCACCCCAGAATATCTCATCTGCCTTGAAGACGGCAAACGGCTGAAGATGCTGAAGCGCTACCTGCGCACGCGCTACGGCCTGTCGCCCGATCAGTATCGCACCAAGTGGGGCCTGCCGCAGGACTATCCGATGGTCGCCGCCAACTACGCCGCCCAACGCTCCGAATTCGCCAAAAAAATCGGCTTGGGCAGACCCGCCGCGAAGGGCCGGCGGAGAGGATAAGAAATTCGCGAATAGGGATTCCGTTTTCGCTACTCGCTACTCGCCTCTTTCTTCTTCAGCACCCACACCAGCTTCGCCACCGCGTTGCGCTTTAGCGTTTCGCGCGCGTTGGCGGGGCCAAAAACACTGACTTCGGTGCCGGTTGCAGGATCGATGGCCGAAACCTTCATCAGGCCACCGTTGAGCACGCACTCGATGTAAACGCCCGCGTCCTTGGTCGGGGCGGCGGCCATCAGGCGGCGCACTGCCGTGGCAGGGCGTGATGCTGCCAAAGGTCGGTGAGCGCGCCCACCAGCGTGTCCATCATCTGGGGCGTATGCAGCGGGCCCGGCGTGAAGCGCAGACGCTCCTTGCCGCGCGGCACCGTCGGATAATTGATCGGCTGCACATAAATGCCGTGGTCGTTCATCAGCGCGTCCGACACCGCCTTGCAGCACACCGCATCGCCGACCATGAGCGGCACGATGTGGCTGGGCGAGTCGATGATCGGCAAGCCCGCCGTCTTCATCATCGCCTTCAAGCGGCCCGCATTGGCCTGCTGGGCTTCGCGCTCGATATTGCTTTCCTTGAGATGGCGAATGGACGCGATAGCGCCCGCGCACAGGACCGGCGCCAGCGAGGTCGAAAAGATGAAGCCCGGCGCATAGGAGCGGATGGCGTCGATGATCTCGGCCTTGGCGGTGATGTAGCCGCCCATGATGCCGTAGGCTTTGGCCAGCGTGCCTTCGACGATGTCGATGCGGCCCATGGTGCCGTCACGCGCCGCAACACCGGCGCCGCGCGGGCCGTACATGCCGACCGCGTGGACTTCGTCGATATAGGTAAAGGCGCCATATTTGTCGGCCAGATCGCAAATCTTTTCGGTCGGACCGAAATCGCCGTCCATCGAATAGACGCCTTCAAAGGCAATCACTTTGGGGCGGCCCGGCTCGATCGCCTTCAGAATCTCTTCGAGATGCGCCATATCGTTGTGGCGGAATATCTTCTTCTCGGCACCGCCGTGACGGATGCCCTCGATCATCGAGTTGTGATTGAGCTGGTCGGAGATCAAGATGACGTCGGGCAGCAGCTTGGCCAGTGTCGACAGCGTGGCGTCGTTGGAGACATAGCCGGAGGTGAAGGTCAGCGCGGCTTCCTTGCCGTGCAGGTCGGCGAGTTCGTGCTCAAGCTGTATGTGATAATGGGTCGTACCGGAGATGTTGCGCGTACCGCCCGCACCGGCGCCGACTTCCTCAAGCGCCGCATGCATCGCCGCAAGGACCTTCGGATGCTGGCCCATGCCGAGATAGTCGTTCGAGCACCAGATAGTAATCGGCCGTTGCGTGCCGTCCGGACTGTAGTAGTTGGCGGTCGGAAAGGCTCCCTTGCGGCGCAGCAGGTCGGCAAACACCCGGTAACGGCCTTCGCTCTTAAGCTCCGCGACGGCTTCCTGGAAACGGGCAAGGTACGGAAATGACATGACTTTTGTTACTCCAGCCGCAACAATCAAGCACTAATAATCCGCGCAATTTTGGAACGTTTCAAGAAATTAGAACGGTTTTATTGTCACATGATAGTAGCTCGCGCGGTGGCGGAGCGCTTTCCGAAAAGTGGAATCCGGTTTTCGGCAAAGAAGCGCGACCAACCTAATGCGCGACCACTGCGTTGACCACCAGCGCGATCAACACAGTATTGAAAAAAAACGACACGATGCCGTGACCGGTCACGGCGCGGCGCATGTGCCCGCTCGCAATCTGCACGTCCGACACCTGCGCGGTCATGCCGATGACGAAAGAGAAATAGAGGAAGTCCCACAGGTCCGGCATCTTGGTGCCGGGAAAAATCAGCGCCTCGCCCGCCTTCGCGTCGCCCGGCGGATCGAAATAGAACAGGTTGGCGTAGTGAAATGCCGATATGGTATGCAATACGAACCATCCCAAGGGCGCGGCCGCCAGCACCAACACTAGCGACACGGCATCGAGCTTGCCGCCGCTGTTGAGCGCATGGAACACGCCGGTCAGGTTGACGGCGATGATCACCAGGGTGATCGCCACGACCACGAGGATGCCCTCGTCTTCCCGTGTGGCCCGGCGTTTCAGACCGTCGGTGGTATGGCCGATCAGCACAATCACGCTGCCGATCAGATACGCGAGGAAGAAAGCGTCACCCCCGGCCGCTGACGGTTCAGGCCCGCCGAGTGCGCGCATAGCTGCGTAGACGACAAGCCCCACCGCCGCTGCGACGTAGAACCGGCCGTGATGATAGACGTGGTTTCGCGGTAGGTGCATGCACCGCTCCTTCGCGGTCATGCTCGCATGAGTCGCCACATACCCCCAAAAGCACTATGGCCCGCACGAGGCGGGCCATAGCCGAACAGGGAAGCACGTTCAGGCTTAAAGCCGGAAACGAACCTGATCGATCCAGAAGCGCTCGATGCGCCGGAGAGATGCGTTCATACCTTCGAGGTCGGCGGACGCGACATTGCCGACCGCTTCGAGCGAGCCCAAATGGTGCCCGAACAGTTCGCGCAGCATGTCGCGCACGGCCTCGCCCTTTTGCGTCAAGTGGACCAACACCGAACGGCGGTCCATTTCCGATCGCTCATGATGGATGTAGTCGAGATCGACGAGCTTTTTCAGATTATAGGACACATTCGAACCGAGATAATGCCCGCGCGTCCGGAGTTCTCCGGCGGTCAATTCCTGATCGCCGACATTGAACAACAGAAGCGCCTGGACGCTGTTGATCTCGCGCTCGTCGCGCCGGTCGAGTTCGTCCTTGATCACGTCGAGAAGCTGGCGATGCAGCCTTTCCACGAGATTAAGAGTCTCGAGGTAGAATTTCGCTTGCTCGCGCGCGCCGTCCATCGCGGCCGCTACTTGCGGTCTTGCCAGTGCCGTCATCGTCTTCCCACCCTTTTTTTGGGTGCCCACCTATTATTGTAAGTTCACGGTAGCCCTCCAGCTCTTAAGGATAGGTAAAACTTGCCGCGAACACGGCGCAAAAGCCGGATTGCCCGGCGATTTTTGCCGACCGTCATGGAATGCAGCAAACAAAGCGTAAAGTTGTACCGCCTCGGCACAACGCCGCTTGGTTGCGGGAGGTGTTTTAGAGCGGCAGTTCGTCGGTGACCGGCTCGAAATAAGCCTGGATGTCGGAATCGGACACAGCGGCGAGCGTTGCGGGCTGCCAATCCGGCTTGTTGTCCTTGTCGACGATCACCGCGCGCACGCCCTCATAGAAGTCGTGGCCCTTGAGAATGCGGCTCGCAATGCGGAATTCCATCTTCATGCAGTCGTTGAATTCGAGCTGGCCTCCGGTGCGGATCTGGCCGTAGGTGAGCTTCAGCGATGTCGGCGAACGCGACCGCATCAGGCGCGCGCATTCGTGGCTCCAGTCCTTGTCGTCGCGATCGAGCAGAGTCACCATGTCTTCCACCGACGTGGTTGCGAAGATGCGGTCGATCTTGGTGCGCCGTTCCGACAGCGGCGAATTCTGCGGCCGGCGGCCCATTTCCGAAAACAGATTGGTGGGATCGTCACCGTGCGCCAGCGCATCGAGCAGTACCGGCCATTCGTCGGACGGAATCCAATGCGTCGCGATGCGGGCATAAATGGCGTCGCGGGTGTTGAGGCGATCGCCGGTTAGACCGAGATACAACCCAAGCTGGCCTGGGCAACGCGACAGGAAATAGCTGCCGCCGACGTCGGGAAAAAAGCCGATGCCGGTTTCGGGCATGGCGAACACCGCCGAAGATCCGGCGATGCGGTAAGCCCCATGCACCGACAGACCAATACCGCCGCCCATGCAAATGCCGTGGATCAGCGCAATATAGGGCTTGGAATAATGCTTGATGACGCTGTTGAGAAGGTACTCTTCGCGCCAGAAATCACGCGCATAGGACGTGCCGTCGAGGCCCGATTGGCGCAGCACCCGGATGTCGGCCCCGGCACAAAAGGCGCGCTCACCCTCGCCCCGGATCACCACACAACCCACCGCCGGATCGTTTTCCCACGCCGCAAGCTGCGCCCGCATGGCCGTGACCATGTTGAGGGTCAGGGAATTGAGTGCCTTGGGGCGGCTCAGGGTGATGAGGCCAACCATCCCACGCGTCTCAAACAGGATTTCGGGCGGGGCCGGAGCTAAGGATTCAGTGGTCATGCACCCTGATAGCCGTTGCCGCCTGAGGCCTGCAAGATGCCCAAGCGCGCCGGGGCATGAAGCAAAATTCAGTTCGCCTGCCAGGAACGCAGGCCTATGAATGGAACTGCGGCGGGCGCGAGAACGTTGCCGTTCCGGAACCGCGATCTATACTGCCTGAATTCCTAGAAGATTTGACCATGCCCCATCCCAGCTTCCCTGCCACCCGCATGCGCCGGCTGCGCGCCAATCCCTGGTCGCGCGCCCTGGTCGCCGAAAACACACTGACCCCGGCCGACTTGATCTGGCCGCTGTTCGTGGTCGACGGCGAGAACAAGCGTGTCGCCGTCGCTGCCATGCCCGGCGTCGAGCGCCTTAGCGTCGATCTGGTGGCAGAGGCAGCGGTCCAGGCGGCTGGGCTTGGCATTCCGGTGATTGCCCTCTTCCCCTTCACCAATCCAGCCCTCAAAACCGAAGATGGCCGCGAGGCGTTCAACCCCGACAACCTCGTCTGCCGCGCCGTGCGGGCGATCAAGAAAGCGGCACCCGGCATCGGCGTGTTGTGCGATGTGGCGCTTGATCCCTACACCAGCCACGGTCATGACGGCCTCATCAAAGACGGCTATGTCGTCAACGACGAGACAGTGGACGTTCTCATCAAGCAAAGCCTCGTCCAGGTCGAAGCCGGTTGCGATATCATCGCCCCGTCCGACATGATGGACGGGCGCATCGGCGCCATCCGCATGGCGCTTGAGAATACCGGCCATACCAACACGCTGCTGATGGCCTATGCCGCAAAATATGCGTCGGTGTTTTATGGCCCGTTCCGCGATGCGGTCGGTTCGGCCAAATCGCTCATCGGTGACAAGCGCACCTATCAAATGGATCCGGCCAACGGCGACGAAGCCTTACGCGAAGTGGCGCTCGACGTCTCCGAAGGCGCCGACATGGTGATGGTCAAGCCCGGCATGCCGTATCTCGACATCGTGCGCCGGGTCAAAGACAAATTCAAAATGCCGACCTTCGTCTATCAAGTCTCCGGCGAGTATTCGATGCTGGCCGCGGCGATCAATGCGGGCTATCTCGACCGTAATCGCCTCATCCTCGAAACCTTACTGGGCTTTAAGCGGGCTAGCGCCGACGGGATCCTAACGTATTTCGCGTTGGAAGCGGCAAAACTCTTGCGGGCAGGCTGACGGCGGCTAGAGCATTTCACCGTTTCACGGAAACGACAAAATGCTCTAGATTCTTTAACTGTCGCGCTTCATGGCCGAAAATCGCCCGGCGTGCTTTGCACGCCGATTCGTAAATCGCGCGCAACGCGCGCGGGCACTTTTCGGTGAAGCGCTCTTGGACTGGTAAAAGTACGTCACTCTCGACTACGTTTGCCAGATTGCGATTCCGGCATGGGGATGAAATGGCGCGCCCGAACGAATTCATCAATCGCTTCCGTTATGCGATCCTGGCGGTGCTCATCATCGCAACGATCGGCTACGGCTATTACCTCTATCGGATCTACCTTCCGGCACCGCCGCCAGCCCCGCCGCCGTCTGTTACGGTTACCGTGCTGGCCGATGGCAGCGTGCAGATCGAAGGCTTGACCTACACCACGCCTGCGGCGCTGAAGCCGAAGATCGCCGAAATCGAGAAGTCCCGCCCCGGCGCCGGCTATTCGATCAACGCGCCGCGCGGCGAGAACTTCACCGGCATTGCCAAGGCGGTCGTGCTGCTGCAATCGAGCGGCGCTAAGACGATCTGGGTAATCAACGAGCCGCAGAAGAAGAGTGACCTGGAGGCCCAACCGAAAGTGGGCTTCATCACCGAACCACGCGCAGCCGACGACAAGAAATAGCCTGTCGTTATTCCCCCCATCCGTCATGGCCTGGATTGCTTGGCCATGACGAGTTGGAGTGAATGCGTCCCTTATTCCGGCTTCACCGTGAACAGGCTGCGCAGCAGAATTTCGGCGCGCGACGGCAGCACGTCCAGGCCCGACCGGCGCTGGCCGAGGTCGATCACGTTTTCGAGGACGAGCATCGCGAGGCCATGCACCGCCGCCCACACGGCAAGTCCGAGTGCGGAGTCGTGCAGCGCCTTGCCAATCACATCGCCGATCGAATCCGCAGCCTCCGCCAGGGTGGGAAACGCCTCGCGGTTAGGTAGCTGCGGACCGAACATCAGGCGTGCCAAAGCGGGACGCCGCGCGACGAAGCGCATGTACGCGGCGCCGACGGCCGCAACGCGATCCGACTCGACACCCTGGGTGCCAGCCGCCTCGACGATCTCGCCGCGAAGTTCCGCAAAACCCTCCAAGGCCAGCTCGACCAAGAGCGCTTCGTGGTTGGGGAAGTGGCGATAGGGAGCGGCATGGCTGACCCCAGCGCGGCGCGCAACAGCGCGCAAGCTGAGGGCCGCGAGCGATTCTTCTTCCAATATGGCCCGCGCGGCGTCCAACAGGGCGTTGCGGAGGTCTCCGTGGTGGTAAGGGCGTTTTGGCCCGGCTCTAACATCCATGACTTTGTTTACCTTTGCCTCTGCCACATGTCGGGCGAACGGCGCGATGGCTTCATCGGCGGTGCGCCCTAGGTCAGAACTCGGCCCGGCTGCTGCCGCATAAACTCTCTCTACAATTCGAGCGCTGCGCCTCGGGCAAAATTAAGGCCGACCTGACGCAACGGAGGCTTTCGTATACGACGACCGCGGGACAAGAAAGCACGGGCGAACGCCTCATTCCGCTGGCTTCGGCACCGCGCCGTTCGGCATTTCGCCTTGCGACGGAACGGCTTTTTGCGCTTGTGGCGCGTTCGTGAAAGCCGGCCGATGCATCATCCAGATTAACGGGAACATTACCAGCGAAAGCCAGGACATCGCCAGAAAATCATTGGCATAAGATTCAATGGCCGCGCGAAGACTGATCATCCCATCCAACATCTTCTCCCCGGAGGGAAGCTGAATGTTGAGATAGAGCGCCGCCGCATTCTGACCGAGCGCCCGGTTGAAGGGCGAAGCGTAATGCACCAAGTCGGCGTGGATCGACTGCATGCTGTTGGTCAGGATCAACGTGCTGACCGACACGCCGATGGCGCTGCCGACGTTGCGCACGAGATTGGCAAAGGCGCTACCATCGGTGCGGAACTTGCCGGGAAGCGTGGCAAAGGTCACGAGATTGAGCGGCGCAAACACCATGCCGAAGCCGAAGCCTTGGACGATCGAGACGATCAGCAGTTCGTCGAAGCTGATCGACGGCGTCCATTGCGACATTTGCCAGAGCGAGAATGCCACGGCGGCCGTACCGACAGTCATTAGGATACGTGGATCTGTTTTGTTGCCGATCCTTCCCACTAGGATCATCGCCGCGATGGTGCCGAAGCCACGCGGCCCCAACAGCAGACCCGTTTGCAGCACGGTGTAGCCACCAAGGTTCTGCAGGAAAGGCGGCATCAGCGCCGACGACGAGAGCAGCACCGCACCGACCACGAACATGACGATCACCGACGACGAGAAATTCCGGTCGGCGAACATCTGGCGCGGCAGGAACGGTTGCCTGCCGGTGAACAGGTGGACCATGAAGAGATAGAGACCGAGTCCCGCCAGCACCGCATACAACACGATCTCTGGCGAGCCGAACCAATCCTGAGTATTGCCGCGGTCGAGCATCAACTGCAGCGCACCGATGCCCAGCGCCATGAACCCGAATCCGGCCCAGTCAAACTTCAGGTTGTCGTTCCTATGGGTGTCCTTGAACGCCAGCCACAAGCCGATGGTCGCCGCAATGCCGAACGGCGCGTTGACGTAGAACACCCAGCGCCAGCTATAGGCGTCGGTGAGAAAACCACCGAGCGTCGGACCCAGGATCGGACCAAGCATGATGCCGATACCCCAGATCGCCATGACCTGGGCGCGCTTTTCGATCGGGTAGAGGTCGATCATCACCGATTGCGACAGCGGCGCCAGAGCGGCGCCGAACATGCCTTGCAGCAAGCGGAACGCCACCATTTCGTTGAGGTCGGTCGCCGCGCCGCACAGCATCGAGGCAACGGTGAAGCCAATCATCGAGACCAGCAGCACATTCTTCTTGCCGAAGCGTGCCGCCAGCCAGCCGACCGGCGCCGTCATTATCGCAGCGGCGACGATGTAGCTCGTCAGCACCCAAGTGATCTGGTCCTGCGAAGCCGACAGCGAGCCGCGCATGTACGGCAGCGCGACGTTGGCGATGGTGGTGTCCAGTGCCTGCATCAACGTGCCGGCCATCGAGCACATCACCACGATGATAAGCTGAGCCTTTTCGTAGTGCTCGTGCCCATACCCGTGCTGATTGGCGGAAGTACCTGCCATGTCTTAGCGGTCCGAGAACAAGCGGCTCCACCGACGCGTGCCGGTGTCGATTGTCACCAACGCGCTCATGCCAGCGCGCAGCGGCGGATCGGACGGCGACACGGCACAGGTCACGCGCACCGGAATGCGCTGCACGACTTTGACCCAGTTCGACGACGCACTTTCCGACGGCAGCGCCGAGAAGGCCGTTGCCGATGCCCGGCTGATCGCATCGACGTGGCAGTTCCAGGTCTTATCCGGATAGGTATCGATGGTCACCTCAACGGGATTGCCGATCTTCACACGGGTTAGATCCGTTTCTTTCATGTCAGCTTCGATCCACACATCGGTGGTCGAAACCAGGCCCACCGCACTGGTGGTCGAGAACGACGACAGCGCCGAAATCACCAGCGTACCGGGCTGCAACGAATCGACTTCGGTGACGTCGCCTTCGAACGGGGCACGGACGGTGGTATGATTGAGCTGGCGCATGTCCTCGTCATAGACGGCCTTGGCCTGCATATAAGAAGGCGCGAGTTCCGGCGGCAGGTCGGGATTGCCAAGCAGTTTCGACAATTGGGTGGCGGAGTTCTGTTTCAGCGACGCCAGCGTCGCCTGGGCTGAAGCCAGCGTTGAACGCGCTTGATCTAGCGTCTGGGGCGCAATGGCACCGGACTTGGCCAGCGCCAGATAGCGATTATAGGTCGATTGGGCCAGATGCACCTGTGCCTCTTGCGCCGCGGCTTGTGCGTTCAGACCCTTATAGGTGTCCTCTTGCGACAGGACGTCCTGGCGGGCCGCTTCAAGCGCAGCGTGGGCGTTGGCGACGGCAATCTCGAACGGATGCGGGTCCAAGGTGAACAGCACCTGGCCTTTCTTGACATGCTGGCCCGAGCGCACGTCGACGGTCTTGACCAAGCCCGACACGTCGGGGCTCACCATCAGCTTTTGGGCGCGAACATAGGAATCGTCGGTGCCGACATAACGTCCACCCAACAGATAGGCAAACAAGGCGATGATCGCCACGACGGCGGTGCCGAAGATGATCAGTATCCGGCGCAAGCGGGCCTTGTCTTCCCACATGTCGCCGAGCCATCCCCTTGCCCGGCTGGGGCGCCGGTCAGTTCCTTGGTAAAGGTCCTCGGTCGATTCCGTGCGAACGTCCATTTTATTCTCCTGCCGTCGCCATGGCATCAGCCATAGCTTCGGATGCTATTTTGTCTTTAATCTGCAAAAGCACCCGCAAAGCTGTGTCCCAGTCCTCACCGGGAATGCCCTCGCGGAACTTCTCGACCGCGGCCGACCGAAAAGCATCGATCTTGGCCAACGCCGACTCAGCTGCGGGCAACAGATGCAGCCGGTGCATGCGGCGATCACATGGATCGGGGCGACGCTCGACCATGCCTGCCGCTTCCAGCCGGTCGATCAGGCGGACGACCGAGATCGGCTCGACTTCTATCAACGTTGCCAG
>WSSedL1CaDRAFT_10001150_pt1 | contig 16351 bp, 17 predicted proteins | sample WetSurSL1Cattail_FD_9464 | JGI IMG/M metagenome (IMG submission 9464)
TTGGCTTCTAGTTATGAGTTTTTGGCTTCTAGTTATGAGTTACATTATACTATCAATCTTCAAATCTTCAAATTGCCACATCTTCAAATCGTTCAAATAAATAAAGAATGTTAAAAATCAAATTCATAGACCTCGGTATAAAAGATTACAAAGAAACATGGGATATTCAGGAGGAATTGCTTAGAAAGGTGCAGGATGCTAAAAATGACCCTTCTCAGGGTGACTTTGGTGGTTACCTTATATTTGTTGAACATCCACACGTTTATACCTTGGGCAAAAGTGGTGAGGCTAATAACCTGCTTATAAGCGAACCTTTTTTGAAGCAGATTAACGCTACTTATTATAGAATCAATAGGGGAGGGGATATTACTTACCATGGTCCTGGCCAGCTGGTGGGGTATCCTATTTTTGATCTTGAGAAATTTAATATGGGAGCAAGGGATTATATTGGGAAAATTGAAGAATCCATCATTCAGACATTGCAGGGTTATAATGTTTTGGCCGGACAATTGCATGGTGCCACTGGCGTATGGCTTGATAATTTATCGCCACGTGCCCGAAAAATATGCGCCATTGGCGTGCGCATTAGCAGATTTGTTACCATGCATGGGTTTGCCCTTAATGTCAATACTGATCTTAATTACTTTTCTTACATTAATCCATGTGGTTTCCAGGATAAGGGAGTGACTTCCCTTGAAAAGGAACTAAACGCCAAACAGGATTTTGAAAGCGTAAAACAAGTGGTTAAAGGTAAGATAGAAGAGACTTTTGATATTCAATGGGAATAATGGTTTATGAGTTTTATTTTGAGCTACTTCACCTATATTTTAATAAATTATGATCCTGTCTAAGAACATAATCTTCCTGTTAAACATTAGCACAATAATATTAATTTTGAAAATGTTAATGTATTGAACAGTTTCAAAATCATTAAAATTTAATCCATGAATGAATTTGCTTTATTTATGAAATTCAATAATCTTATTGATGCTAATGAGCTTGCAAATGATTTTGCTAACAATGAAATAGAGTGCCAAATAATCGATAATTCAACTGCCTTTGATATTACATTTTCAGCTAATTCAGCGCTTCAGAAAGAATTTCAACTGATGGTTAAACAATCTGATTTTGAAAAGGCAAATAATTTACTTAATGATAAAGCAGAACAGCTTTTGATGGAGGTAAATAAAGACCATTACCTTTTTGAATTTACGAATGAGGAATTGTATGAGATACTTTTAAAACCGGATGAATGGAATGCATTTGATTATAAGTTGGCTCAAACTATTTTAAGAGATAGAGGGCAGGATATTAATGATGTTTTACTTAAATCTTTAAAACAGGTAAGACTTTCAGATTTGTCTAAACCTGAAACAGGTCAAAGACCTTGGATAATTGCTGGATATGTTTTTTCATTGTTTGGAGGATTGTTAGGCTTGGTAATAGGCTGGTGCCTTTGGAATTTGAAAAAAACTCTTCCTAATGGAGATAAAATTTATGTATATAGCGAACGTGACAGGAAACATGGTAAAAGAATATTTATAATCGGACTCATTATTGTCCCGATAGTTATATTAATAGGTTTTTTGGATAAAATTGCATAAAATGGGCAATGTGTAACTAATAAGTATACATTGTTTTATGCAATAAACAATATTTACGATTTCATTGTTTTTATTGTAGACTTCATCAAAACAAAAATCAATCATGAAAAACATCACTTTCCTCTGCTTTGCATTTTTAATATTTTTTTATGCTTGTAAAAAGGATAAAAATCAGGATATAAGCAATCCAAATCCAAGAGGATCCGTTATAGGCGAGCCCACAACTTTAAATACCTACCCAAAAGCCTTCATTGCATTGGCGTTATCCACTATTTTGGGTAATAATGCGCCTGCTGTTCAGCTAACCTATGATGTTGAGTTAATAAAAATAGATTACAATACCATCGATCCTGCCGGCAACCCCACCGAAGCATCGGGGCTTTTAATATTACCAGTCAATGCCACTGCGGCTTTACCATTGTTGAGTTATCAGCATGGTACAATTCTGAGTAAGTTGAATGCTCCTTCCAAATTGCAAGGCGGTTATGAAGTAGGGCTTGTCTTTGGTTCCGAAGGCTATGCGGTAGCCTGTCCGGACTTTCTTGGCCTTGGCGATGGTTCAAAGTTACACCCATATTTACATGCAAAATCCGAGGCCACTGCTGTCATTGATATGTTAAGGGCGGTCCGGTCTGTTTGTAAAGGTAAGAACGTAGTTTTGAATGATCAATTATTTCTAATGGGCTATTCACAAGGAGGCCATGTTACTATGGCAGCATTAAAGGCGATAGAGGAGGAGTATAGTTCCGAATTCAGCGTAACAGCTTGTGCACCAATGGCAGCTCCTTATGACCTTTCGGGCACACAGTTGAATTATATGTTGCGCGATTCCGCATATCCCGATCCTGCTTATCTACCTTATCTGTTGTTCGCCTATAACAATGTTTACAATATATATCCCGATCTCAGTAGTGCATTTGCAGCTCCATACTATGATAACTTTAAGGACTATTTTGGCGATAACCCCACTTCAGAACTCAGCGTGGTAGACAAATTATGGCCTTCATCCATGATACCGATAGCTGTGCTTGATCCTGTTTTGGTTCAGGGATTGAAACAGAACCAAAATGATCCTTTAAAGCTGGCTTTAAAGGAAAATGATTTGTATGACTGGGCTCCAAAATCCCCTTTGCACATATGCCATTGCGATAGTGATAAGCATGTGCCTTTTCAGAATTCTACCATTGCTTATAATAGTTTTATAAGCAATGGTTCATCCGGTGTACAACTGATTATGCCTTTGCATGGCGGAACCCATATCACTTGCGCAACACCAAGTTTTATTCACGCTCTCACATGGTTTCATTCATTGAAAAAGTAATAAGCATGTAATAATGAAAATAAGAGCTATTATAACCGGAACTACCGGAATGGTGGGCGAAGGCGTTTTACAAGAATGTCTTCTGAGCCCTGAGGTCGAATCGGTACTTGTCATTAACCGCAGACCTTGTAATAGAACACATCCGAAATTGAAAGAAATAATTCATCAGAATTTCTTTGATTTTAGTGCAATTAAAGATGAATTGATCGGATTCAACGCATGTTTTTTTTGTTTGGGAGTATCCTCGGTTGGGATGAAAGAGGACAAGTACCATTCCCTGACCTATGACCTTACCATGGCTCTTGCAAACATACTGGTAAAGCAAAATCCCGACATGGTTTTCTGTTATGTGTCGGGTACAGGTACTGACAGCACTGAAAAGGGCCGCATTATGTGGGCAAGGGTAAAAGGTAAAACAGAAAATCATTTGATGCAATTGCCTTTCAGGAAGGCTTATATGTTTCGCCCCGGTTACATACAGCCCACCAAAGGTTTGAAAAACGTATATAAAATTTACAAAGTCATTGCTCCACTTTATCCATTATGGAAATTAATTTTTCCGAAATTTGTATGTACCCTTGCTGATATCGGTAAGGCAATGATTAATGCGGTTTCCAAAGGTTATGAGAAACAAATTTTGGAGGCAGAAGATATCGTGAAACTTGCTCAAACAGTATTATTGTGAAAATAAAATAATACTTTTAAACTTATTATTAACCAACAACTAAATAACTCAATCGTCATGGTCGAATACAAACAAAACGAAGCAATAACCAAAATTAGTCTTTGGATTTCGGAGAGACTTGACAAGTATGAAATAATTTTAGCCATCGCTTTTTTAGTGTTTTTATTTTTAAATATATCTGGTTTTTTATTTGGTGGCACTTTAATGACGCTAATGCTTTCAACTTTAGCTGTTTTTTATTTTTATAAGGCTTTTGCGCCTTTGGAGGAGGAGAAAGCTATTGGATTTGATGTGTTTATAAATAAAGTTGTCTATTTTGCTTTAAGCATAGGAATTATAGGCATTTTGTTCAGATTACAAAGCTGGACTGGATATGATGTTATGTTACAGATGGCTTGCGTATTATTGGCGATTGGATTTGTATTTATTGTGTACATCAAATCAAAGAAGCCGGAATTAAGAATATTTCCTTCCAGATTAATATTAAGAGTATTAGTTGTTTTGGTGTTTGGAGTGTTGTTACATTTTACTCCAAGAGAAAATTTAATCAAACTTAAGCTAATAAAGGAAATGAGAATTCCACAAACTGAGCAGGGATTTCAGAGTGACGTATCTTTTGAACAATTTTTCAAATACTTTTCAAATGATTCAATTTTTCAATTATCGAGGGTTCAGTTTCCGTTTAAATATCAGAGCCTAAATGATGATGGTAAAATAGATGACACAGTTATAAAGAAGTCAGACTGGAAATTCATTAGCTTTTCTAGGGATTCGATCGCATATAAAAAAGAGTTCGATAAGTATAAACCAGTCATAAAATTATTAGGGAAGGATAGTGTTAATTATATTCAGGAAGGGATTGATAATGGAATTCACATAGAATATAAATTCGTCAATATTGAAAACAAGTGGTTACTTGCTAAAATTTTTGACAAGTCCAATTAATTTCGTCTTAACCAATATGATTAATTAAGGCGTTTATTTAACCAAATAAACTTAGGTTTTTATTATCGTTTTACGACTCTGGTTGTTTATATAGATAAACTATTGTATATCGTATGAAACAACTTGTTTTGTTCTTTCTTAGTGTGTTATTCATTTTCTCAAACACTCTTGCTCAACAAGGGCAAGGACATGTTTTGCAGCGAATGATTGAAAGACGTCTTGATAAAAAGGCCTCTGAAACTACCGGACCCTTACCCGATTACAGTCAGTTGTATTACTGGGCTGCGTCTCCTTACAAACATGATTGCAGTGACAGTGTTCCGGCATTCCTCAACAATGAAGTGAGGGATAGTAGTGCTGATGTGTTTTTTATTCATCCCACGACATTTATTGGGCACATGAAAACAACCGCATGGAATGCCGATTTGAGTGATACTGCCGTAAATAGGGAAACAGATTTGCGACCTATACTTTATCAGGCTTCGGTGTTTAATGGCAGTTGCAGAATCTTTGCCCCGCGATACAGACAGGCAAATCTTAAAGCATTTTTTGTTCTCAATACCAATTCTGCACATCAGGCTTTTGATACTGCTTATTCAGATATTAAACAGGCCTTTCAATATTATCTTGAACACGATAATCACGGACGGCCAATTATAATTGCTTCTCATAGTCAGGGTAGTTTGCATGCCATACGACTTTTACGGGATTTTTTTGATGGTAAACCTTTGCAAAAACAGTTGGTGTGTGCTTATATTGTCGGATATCAGATTGAAAAAAATGCTTTTACGCATATACCCTTTGGTAATACTCCCGCAGCTACCGGTTGTGTTGTTGGATGGCGCAGTTTCCGCGAAGGAACCAGAACACATTTTGTACAGGCCGAAAAAGGTAATTCTCTTTGTGTTAATCCTATTACATGGACAACATCTTTACAATGGGCCTCACCAGTTTTGGATGAGGGTACGGTAGGCTTGGATTTCAATAAGGTTCATCCACATGTTGTTGGTGCTGGAATCGATTCAACTACCCGTGTTTTATGGGTAATATTGTCCGAGGATTTAGGAGATAATGTTGAAAAGCGAAAAAATCTTCACATTGCCGATTATAACCTTTTTTGGATGAATATCCGTGAAAATGTTAAGCAACGGATTGCAGCATATCAGCAGAAATCAGAATTAAGTATGGGAAATTAAGTACGGAATATTTGTAAATCTCTATTTTTCTGCCCTGCCAGAATAATATTTTTGACAGGGCCTTTTTTATGTATAAAAATGTTCATAAAATATTTAGTTTGTAATATAAACTAGTTTATATTTGTAGTATATTTATTTTTATAAACACTACAATTATGGAAAACAGTGACAAAGAGTTTACACCTGAAGAAAGTCTTCAGCTAATTAGTCAGGTTATTGCAAATACGCGCAATAATATAAAGCATACCTCATTCTTTTTCTTATTCTGGGGTTGGATAATGACCTTTTCTTCACTTACTTGTTTTTTTCTTATTCGGTACTTTGTTGGAATCCATCAGTATGACCATATTAATATGGCATGTTGGATTGCATGGTCTGTACCAACAGCTATAGGCATAGCCGTTCAAATTTATTATCTTCAAAAACTTGGAAAAACAACCAGAGTGAGAAGTCAATTGAGTGCAATTATCCGAACCCTATGGTATGCCAATTTTGTTGCTTTGATGATTATTTGCTATTTATGTAATAGGCTCAACATTTATCCCACTCCATTAATTCTTGTATTAACTGGTTTATCAACTTTTTTAACAGGAAGAATCATTGACTTTAAACCCCTAATGTACGGAGGGCTTGTGTTTGCTATTGCAGCTATTCTTGCAGTGCTTGTCCGTGGCGATTACCAGTTGCTTATAGTTGCAGTAGCAATTGTTTTAGGCTATCTTGTTCCTGGGTATATTCTTAAATACAGTAAGGCTTGAATACCATGTATAAGGATCTGGACCCCGTATTACATTCTCAATTGAGGCTAGCAATAGTATCAATTTTGATATCCAATGGAGAAATTGATTTCGCTTATATTAAGGAACTTACCAATGCTACATCAGGCAATATAAGTATTCAGATTAAAAACCTTCAGGAAGCCGGTTATATTGAGGTGATTAAATCGTTTAAAAACAATTATCAGAATACTTCATTAAAGATAACTTCAAAAGGAATGAAAGCCTTTGAAGAATATGTGGAAAGCCTAAAGCAGTACATTAAAAAAGAATAGCCTATTTTCAAATTATAAATGGTATCAAAATGGATTATATTTATCTTATCATACTAATTCTTATATTTCTTTACTCTTCATAATCTGTTTAAAAGGGAATATGTTATTTTTAATAATCAAATTTGTTGTTTAAATTGGGATTTACCAGCATTAAAATTTAAAGACAAGACTTAAATCCATTCTCGGAATTTATATACCTTAGCAGCCGTTTTAATTAATAACCGGAGGCTGTTTTAATCGAATGAAGGCATTTAAGTCTTTTTTGCTTTGCATATTTACCATATGGGTTTTTCCTATTTCAGGAAAACCGCTAGTTCCTGAAACCAAAATACTTAATTCTCAACCACCACGGGTCATTCGTGTTTGCTGTTCTTTAGGGTCCAATTTGGGCATGTTTGGTATTCCTTTCGTAAAAATTAATCAAATTACAAGTATAGAAAAAATAGGGCGTCATCATTATCTGGGCAATAGAGAAGAAGGGGATGGCATACTTTATACCAGAAGTGGTGGTTTTATTGATATGGCACATCTGCGTGATCAGGCCGACTGGACAGCTTATTTGTATTCGTTTATTCGTATTTGTAAAGAAAAAGGTATTGTTGAACAATCATTCGGGCATGAGGGAGGCGAAAAAACGTTGGGGCTTTCTCTTCCTCAAAATATCGATAGTTTGGACGAATTGGTTTTAGCAGGAAGGATAGCTTATGATTTGTCTATTTGGCACGAAATAGCTACTGGCTTTGGAGAATCTTCCGTTCCTGTGGTTTCTGAAAAATTCTCGAGTTTTTCAATTGAAGACGCGTATTCAAATTTGCTTGGTGTAACTTTGGGAATGAAGGCCATTGAAAGCGATTTGCCATTTGAAGAAGCGATGACTCAACTTATTTCAAAGACCCTTGATAGTTTAGGTGTAGTGAAAACCGAAGCTGACACCTATGCAGCGCTGGAAGATGTGCGGAATATTTGGTGGACAAGAGATGCGAGATTACCTAGCAATAAGATAACGCTTAAACGACTGACAAATGTGTATCCCTGCATTCTTCCATTATTAGTGCCAGGATGGGCTAATGACTATAAGCCCATTATTGAATTAACAGTGCCTGATAAAACAACTAAAGGACAACCACTTGCTGAGTTATATCAACTAAAGATCAGATTGAATCATAAATTCCCTAAAAATATTAAGCGAGAAATAACGCAGGCAGACTTTAACATGCTGATTGATGAAGTTGTTAAAGCATTAAAAAATTAATCTGCCAGTGGTGGACAAGATTTAATCATGAAAATAAAATCAAATCGACAATAAATCAGTAGATTATAAAATTAAAAAAACTTAAAAATAAAATTATTATATTCGCCAACTGAAAATAAGACAGAAAGCTGGATAGCTTTTCAAGTCAATTATACCATATTTTTTATTATTAAATGATTCAATAATTTGTATGTTACAGCTTTACAATCATACTTCGCTCAATATAAGTAAACTTGTAACACGCGCATATAGTACTTCGTTTTCAATTGCGGTTAGTTTTCTTGAACCGGAAATCAAAAGCGGTATTTATAGTATCTATGGGTTTGTGAGATTTGCAGACGAAATTGTTGATACTTTTGACAGTTTTGATAAAAAACAGCTTTTAGAAAAATTTGAAAATGACTATTATGAAGGACTTAACAGCGGTATAAGTTTAAATCCTATTTTGCATTCGTTTCAAAATGTTGTTAGAACTTATAAAATCCCTGACGATCTTATTCAATCGTTTTTGAAAAGTATGAAGGCCGATTTATATAAGAACGATTATGACCAAACAGAAATCAACGAGTATATATACGGCTCAGCTGAAGTAGTAGGATTAATGTGTTTAAAGGTATTTACAAAAGGAGATGAAAATCTTTATGCTGCATTAAAATTTCCTGCAATGAAATTAGGTTCTGCCTTTCAGAAAGTTAATTTTTTACGCGATTTGAAAAATGATATAGAAAGCCTTGATCGTCGTTATTTTGTTGGATTAGACAAGTGCACATTTAATGATGCTGTTAAGAACGATATTATTAAAGATATTGAAAACGATTTTGCTTCATCTTATGCAGGGATTAAGCAATTGCCAAACAATTCGCAATTAGCAGTTCTTATTGCCTATTATTATTATGGAAGACTGTTAAAAAAAATTAAGGAAACGCCTGCAAAAAAATTGATTACTACTCGAATACGAGTGGCAAATTCAAAGAAGTTCATTTTGCTCTTAAAAGCATATTTCAATTATAAATTATCCTAAGATTATTGGTTTTATTCGCCATAGTTAAAGTCTTCTTTTTAATTACTTTCAAAAATTTGATATGTTATTATATTTAATCATAGAATTATGTGCGGTGATTATTCCACTGATATTTAGTTTTGATAAAAATCTTCAGTTTTACAAGAACTGGAAAAGTGTAATAGCATCATTCAGCATCATTGGTTTTGTATATTTGATTTTCGATGTTTATTTTACAGCAAACGGTATTTGGGGGTTTAATGCACAGCATCATTCCAATATTATGTTGTTTCATTTACCCCTTGAAGAATGGTTATTCTTTATTGCAATCCCTTATGCTAGTATATTTTTGCATTACACATTCGTGTTTTATCTTCCGGAGACTTTATTAGGTAACAAACCAACAAGAATATTGTCCGCAATTATTATACTCATTTTAATCATTGTGACGCTGCTAAACTACACCCGAATTTATACTGTCTTTAATTCGATTATGTTAATTGTAACCTTGCTTCTTGCGCTTACAGATAAATCTAAAACACTGAACAGGTTCTATTTGACATTCCTTATTATTTTAGTGCCTTTTTTGTTTGTTAATTCGATATTGACCAAATCAGTATTATGGTATAACGGCGCAGATATCCTGGGTTTTCGTATTTTTACGATACCTGTTGAGGATGTAGGTTACGCTTTTAGCCTTATTTTGTTAAATCTTTTATTAATGAGTAAGTTTCAGGTTCTGTTTAAGAGTAAGTCAAATTAATCAATTATGTATTTGGCAATTGATAGAATATCAGGGAGTTTGATCAGGCAAAAATTGTATGTGAAAATATTTTTTGTTATTTTCTATTTTGTTGGATTTTTGGGCATTCGAACTCAATATACACATTATGTATTCATCTTTTTAATCCCGTTTACTTTATTAATGAGTTTTATAGTCATCTTGCTTTTTTATCAGCATATGACTAAGAAGTTTATCATCGTGTTGTTGACTATTTGTATTGCAAGTTATTTTATTGAAGTCATTGGTGTAAATACCGGAATGATTTTCGGAAGCTATGCATATGGGCATGGATTGGGAATTAAAATATTGAATACTCCATTAATGATAGGAATTAATTGGGTGTTTTTAGTTTGTTGCAGTGCTTCTATAGTTGACAAATTACCAGTTCATTATATTTTTAAAATTGTTTTTGCCTCAATATTGATGCTTTTATATGACATTATATTGGAGCAAATAGCGCCAAATATTGACATGTGGCATTGGAAAGACAATATTGTTCCTTTACAGAATTATGTTGCTTGGTTTGTTATTGCGTTTTTCTTTCAATGGCTGGTTAAATTTGCAGGCGTTAAAATTCAAAATCAAATTGCAGCTGCAATATTTGTTTGTCAGGCATTGTTTTTTATTTCTTTGATATTTTTTAATGTTTAAAAATGATCATTAAAGCAAAACATCACTTTCTATTCTATTATACGCTTTTTAAGGTATATCCAAAATGGAAAATACTAAAGCATTTTCATCAGGTCAATATTTCTGCTAACATCGAGGAAAAGAATCTTCCCGTTTTATTACTTTCAAATCACGTGAGCTGGTGGGATGGCATTTGGATCATGTACCTAAATTTAAAACTTCTGAAACGGAAGTTTCATTTTATGATGCTGGACGAACAAATGAAAAAAAATAAATATTGCGAATATGTTGGTGGATATTCAGTTAAAAAAAATTCAAAAAGCATCATTGAATCATTAAATTACACATTAGAATTACTTACCATTAACCGGAACTTGGTATTTCTTTTTCCACAAGGTAAGATCCAGTCATTATATGTGCCTTATATTCAATTCGAAAAGGGCATTGATCATATTTTGAAAAAAATAAATGGGAAAGTTCAGGTACTGTTTCTTGTCAATCTGATCGATTATTTCTCCAATACCAAACCAACTCTTTATATGTATTTGCAGGAATATGAGAACACCAGCTTTGAAGCTGGGAAGGCCCAACTTGAGTACAATATATTTTATAACAAATGCATTGCCGAAAACATACAAAAAATTGATGCCTGATGATGATTTTTGCATGTATCATATTGATTTTTACTTTTGCGGGGTTTCTGGTGGCGGTTGTTAATTTAATTTTCGAACCAAAATTACCCAAAAGTCATCTTCAATACAGGAATTTAGTTTCAGTTTTAATTCCTGCCCGTAACGAAGAAAATAATATTGGCAATATTCTCAATGATTTGGTACATCAGGACTATTCAAATATTGAAGTGATTGTTTTCAACGATCAGTCAACTGATAGAACTGCAAAAATTGTTGAAGAATACACTAAGCTTGATCCCCGCATTAAACTTGTCAGCTCGGATGGTTTGCCCGATGGATGGTTAGGGAAGAATTATGCTTGTGATACATTAGCGAAAAATGCAAAGGGCGCTTACTTATTATTTCTCGATGCTGATGTACGAATTTGTGACGATATAGTTATTAGTGCGATTTCTTATTCTGAATGTTATCAATTAGGGTTGCTTTCAATTTTCCCCAAACAAATTATTAAATCGCTTGGAGAAAAGGTCACTGTGCCAATGATGAATTATATTTTGCTATCATTGCTGCCACTTATCCTTGTGCGTACATCCAAATTTAAATCTTTTGCAGCCGCCAACGGTCAGTTTATGCTTTTTAATGCGGCGACGTACAAAACAATGGCTCCCCACGAAATAATGAGAAGCAATAAAGTTGAAGATATTGCAATTGCCCAATTTTTTAAAGAGAAACATATCCGAATAGCCTGTTTGGTTGGCAACAATACAATACAATGCCGGATGTATAATGGATTTAAAGAGGCGGTAAATGGGTTTTCAAAAAATGTAACCGCTTTTTTTGGTAATTCATTTATTGTTGCATTGTTTTTTTGGTTTGTAACCACTTTCGGATTCTTGTTTGTATTGTTCACATTCTCTAATGCTATTTTTGTATCATTCATCATTGTTTATTTTGCAACCAGAATTTTCACTTCAATGGTTAGCAAACAAAATATATTAGACAATTTACTTTATTTAATTCCACAACAGTTTTCGTGTGGATTATTCATTTACAAAGCGTTTATCAATAAATTCATTAAAGAATATCAATGGAAAGGTCGAAGTATACATTAATTTTCGTTTTGTTTTTTTGTTGTATTACTAGTCTGAGTGCCAGTTATAAATCAGAGATATACAATGCATATCTTTATAATAATATGAAAAGCTGGAAGAATTTGATCGACCAGATCAATACCATCAAAAATAAGAGTAATGATTTGGTATTGGAATTAGTCAATTACCAATATGGTTATGTTGCATGGTGTATAGGCAATAAAAAGGAGGAAGAAGCAGAAAAATATCTCGATCTTGCAGAAGAAAATGTAAAATTTTTGGAAAAAGGGAAATACAACTTATCCATGGTTAACGCATATAAAGCAGCATTTTATGGTTTTAGGATAGGTCTGAATAGTTTTGTTGCTCCTTTTGTTGGGCGTAAAAGCATGAACTGCGCTAAAATGGCTATGCAATTAGATGCCAATAATCCATTTGGATATGTACAATATGCAAATGTTCAATATTATATGCCCTCGATGTTTGGTGGTTCAAAATCCGATGCTTTAAACCATTATTTAAAAGCCAAAGATCTCATGGAAAAAAGTACAGCCATATCCGAAGATTGGAATTATATTAGCCTGCTTACAATCATTGGTAAAGCTTATTGGGATTTAGGAAACCTTCAAACGGCCAAAATGTATTTTGAGAAGATTTTGAAAATCGTCAATGATGCTACTTATGAATGGGTTAAAAAAGAGATGTATCCCCAATTATTAAAAGAAATTAAAAATAAGAAATAGGAATTTAAAATAAAAATTTAAAAATGTCAAAAAGTGTTCTTATTGTTGGAGCAGGCATAGGCGGATTAGCCACAGCACTGCGGTTAGCTAAAAAAGGTTATAAGGTAGAAATTATCGAAAAAAACAACCATGCAGGTGGGCGATTAAACCAACTGAAAAAAGATGGTTTTACCTTCGATGTAGGTCCTAGTTTTTTTAGTATGTCTTATGAATTTACCGAGTTTGCCAAAGACTGTAACATCCAGTTACCTTTTAAATATTTTGCACTTGATCCTTTATATACCGTCAATTTTGATAAAAACCCAAAAGTATATCATTTGTATAAGGACATTCATAAGTTGGCAGAGCAATTTAAGGATGTTGAACCTGATTTTGAAAAAAACATGGTTAAATACCTTGCAAAATGTAAGGGGTTGTTCCATGATACAGTAGATACCGTAATTAAAAGCAATTATAATTCAGTTCTATCATACCTGATTACATTGTTGAAAGTAAACCCCGTACATTTACCTGTGCTTTTTCGTAGTTTTTGGCAACAGGTTTCACGGTATTTCAGTTCCGAAGAAGCCAAACAAATTCTTTCACTGGTTGCTTTCTTTGTGGGTCGTACCCCTTTTGATACATCTGCAGTTTATTCGTTACTCTCCTATACCGAGTTCCAACACGACGGTTATTTTAATGTGGAAGGTGGCTTGTATAAAATAGTAGAAGGAGTTGTAGAAGAGCTTAAAAAAGAAAATGTAACCATAACCTACAACACAGAAATTGTCGATTTTATATCTAACAATAACAAGTTGGAATATTTGATTGACAGAAATAACAAGAAATGGACTGCTGATGTTATTGTAATTAATGGGGATGCCGCTGTGTTTAGAGGACGGGTATTCAAACGTCCGGAATTTTCAGAGGAAAAACTGGATAAAATGGGGTGGACCATGGGTACTTTAACAATGTATCTGGGTATTAAGTGTAAGCTTCCCCAAGTTCATCATCATAATTATTATTTAGGGAATAATTATAAAGAATACGCAAATAAAGTATTTCGAAATACAGGTGCCATACAAAAGCCTTATTATTATGTGAATGTGGTTTCAAAGAACAATGCCGATTGTGCACCCAAAGATTCCGAGAGTCTGTTTTTTGTTTGTCCTGTTCCCGATTTGCGTTTTAAACCCAACTGGGATGATAAAGATGTAATCGCAAACAGTATTATTGCTGATTTCTCTGCAAGGATAAACCAGGACATTACACCGGACATTGTATCAAAAACGATATATACCCCAATTGATTGGCAAAATCAGTTCAATCTTCACCGTGGTAGTGGTTTGGGCCTTTCGCATGACATGATGCAAATAGGAGGCTTCCGTCCTAAGAACTTCGATGAGGTTTTTAAAAACGTCTTTTATGTGGGAGCATCTACAGTTCCAGGCACAGGTATACCCATGGCTATTATTAGTTCAAAATTAGCATTTCAAAGAATTGAGGCGTTGAAATAATACTAAAAATGAGTTTAAGCAAAATGATAATATAAGCCCTACTTCTAATTAATTATAAGACTTTAGATTGTGTTAATTCACATTTTTAAAATAGGGTATTTAAGAAATTAGCTTTATTAGGAATGACATTATTAAAACTTAATTAAGTATTTGTATTTGCAGTCTAACTATAATTTTAAATTGAAGTTTTAAGTAAATAATTGAATATGAAAAAAATAATAATTACGAACCTGTTGATATTCATAATACTTTCCGTCTCATGCAAAAAGGACAAAAAGATAGTTTTGGCGCATCAGTATAGTGGTTCAATAACTTATGAATATAGCAGGGATTTCCCTGATTTTAGTTGTGTTGTTGGTATGCCTGTTTTTTTAGACAACTATGGCACTGTGACATTTGGTGATTCAGTAGCCAATTCATTTGAAGGAGAAGATATTTATTACGATGGTTTAGGGACACCTTCTCTAAAAATGCGAGTTATCGGTGGAATAGATTTAATTTCAGCTATTGGACAATATCAAAAAATGGATAATAATGATTACCTGATAGTATCCGTAAGTGCTCGAACAACCGGAACAAAATTTGTTTGGAATTGGGATGCCGAAACGCAAACCTGGGCTCAACCATCTACCGGATATAAAACCGCTATCAATTATGTAGATACCTATGCGAAAGGGCAATTAATGTTCTCGATAGCAGAGGCTTGTTTAAATGGATCGAGCATTAAAGACACTGTGGCAGATGTGCATGGTAATTTTATTTATGGATATACATTACATTTAATGGAAAGCTCAAACTGATCAAACATAGCAATATTGGCGCTTCAGGACATCTTGGTGTCAAATGCGTCTCGCAATCCATTGCCGAGAAAATTAAAGGATAAAACCATGAGCATGATAGCTATTCCTGGGAGAATAGCCAGATAAGCCTGGTCGAGGATAATGTAGGCATAATGATCCTTAATCATATTTCCCCAGGATGGCACAGGTGGTTGTATGCCTATTCCTAGAAAGCTCAATCCCGCTTCCATAAGGATTGCTGAGGCAAAATTTGCGGCAGATATAATAACAACAGGACCAACAGTATTCGGGAGAATATGTTTTACAATAATCCTCAGATCACTGAACCCTAAAACCCTGGCTGCATCAATAAATTCTTTTTCACGCAACACCAACACCTGTCCCCGAACAACGCGTGCAACTTCAACCCACATTGTAAGGCCAATTGCCATAAAAATCTGCCAAAAACCTTTGCCGAGCACCAATGTGATGGATAGTACCATTAGTAAAGTTGGTACAGACCAAACAACATTTACAAACCACATAATTATACTGTCAATTTTTCCCCTGTAATAACCTGCCGAAACACCCAGCGAAACTCCAATGAGCAGGGAAATGAAGACTGAAATAAATCCGACCGAAAAAGATACACGGGTTCCAATGATCAGCCTGCTAAGCATGTCGCGTCCAAAACGATCGGTTCCAAAGAAAAATGTCCTTTTAAAAATGTGGTTCTTAAGAATAGTTTGCTTTAGCTCATTACCTGAAGCAATTACCTTGTTTCCCGAGTCGTGAAAGACATACATCCCCTGTTTGTTTGAGAGGGCTGGATTGTTGGGGTAAACTACGTCAGCCAAATGGTATTTAGAAACAAACGGTAACTCATCAGTACCTTGGGAATATTCTTTTACAAAAATGGAATCACCATTGAACCAGAAGGAATCTATGGGTAAAAATTTATAAGCAGTTTCTTTGCCAAATAACATGACGTGCAAAAACGATCGATGCCGGATAGGCTGATTCTTTATTATACGCAACAGTTTAACCTTAAACATTGGAGGTTTAGCGGCTATGGAGAGGATTTGATTATTTGCAAAAGGAGAGGAGTCAGGCGTAACCAGATATCCCAATATGGCAATCAG
>WSSedL1CaDRAFT_10001151_pt1 | contig 16348 bp, 12 predicted proteins | sample WetSurSL1Cattail_FD_9464 | JGI IMG/M metagenome (IMG submission 9464)
TAGAGCAACAAACTGGTGGGTTCGACTCCCAATCCCTTTAAAGGAAAGCGGTTCTGAAGACGGTCACTTCTAAAAAGGCCATCGCGTGAAAGCAGAATAAAGCAAAACTGGTCCTGAGCTCTCGGGCTGATGGACAATCTTGAAAGGTCTTAGCAAGTATAAGGATACCACTTAACAAATCTGGTTACTTTTCTGAAAGTGACATCTTCTAAAACCTGCCGGAGTTTGAAATTCTGGCAGGGTTGGAAAGGAAGATCCTGCGGAAAACTAATCTGAGAAGTTAAGTTCAATTATACTTCCGTCTTTTAAAGATGGTTTTGCTTTACCTGCTTTCTATTAAAATAATTTAATCTAAACTATAGTCATGAAACCCGCAAATATTGCGTGGTTCCATAATTTCTAAAAAAACATGATATGATGAAACGAGTTAATGTCAATGCCGGAAAAATCGGATTGGTGTTCAAAAATGAAAATTATAAAAGGGTGATCACGGAAGGTCACTATTGGTTAAATTTCTCGGAAACTGTCACTATATACGATATGTCTAAGCCTTTTTATCCTTCTATTGAATTAAATATTTTGCTGAAGGATTTAAATTTAGCCAATCTCCTTACTGTTGTTGAAGTAAAAGATAATGAAATTGCCCTTCAATATGAAAGCGGTAATTTCAAAAATGTTTTAAAGCCAGGCAGATATGCTTATTGGAAAGGATTAACCGAATTTTCTTTCATCAAAGCTGATTTAAGCAAGAAAGAAATTACCGAAAATATTGATCTGAATATTATCCAAAACCCTACCGTTATACCTTACGTTAGGGTATATGTAGTGGAGTCCTATGAAAAAGGCATTTTATACGAGGATGGTAAATTTGAAAAAATTCTTGAAACCGGCATTTACTATTTCTGGAAGAATGCAGTTGCTGTTTCTGTTGCTAAGACTGATTTAAGGCAATTGCAGATGGAAATTTCCGGTCAGGAAATCTTAACCAAAGATAAAGCTGCGTTGAGAATCAATTTTTACGCTCAGTATAAGGTAATTGATATTATGAAAGCTTTGACTGAGAATAAGGAATTTGATAAACAACTGTACATATTAATACAACTTGCCTTAAGAGAATTTATCGGTACACTTACCCTGGATGAGATTTTGGAGAAAAAAGAATCGGTAACCGATTATGTTATGCTAACCATCAGCGAAGGTGCTGGAAGACTTGGTGTGGAGATCAAAAACTGCGGGGTGAGGGATATTATCTTACCAGGCGAAATAAAAGAAATTATGAACCAGGTTTTGGTTGCTCAAAAAAAGGCTCAGGCCAACATTATTACCCGCAGGGAAGAAACAGCATCTACCAGGAGTTTGTTAAATACTGCAAAATTACTGGAGGAAAACGACATGCTTTTCAAATTAAAAGAAATGGAATATGTCGAAAAAATTGCCGATAAAATCAACAGCATTTCATTATCAGGAGGCAACCAATTGGTGGATCAGTTAAAGGATATTTTTATTCCTAAAAAATAAAGGAATATCTAATCTTTCTTTTTATCTAAGACAAGTGGAAAAAGTTTGCCAGGACCGCAGGGTAAAACTTAAGGCAAGAAAACCTCTGGATTTTGGATCAAACAATAATCGCAAGTTGAAGGTTTTTCAAAAGATAAACCAATCTTAAAATAGCATTATTTTTCCAATTGGTTCTTTTTAGCTTGCAGGAATTTAAATAAATGCTCTTCAAAATATTCGGAAGGAGCAGCTGCCGGAGACATCGCTAGTTTTCCATCCTTGTCCAGAAAATAACATGTTGGGAAAGCCCGGATATCATATTCTTTAAGAATTTCGGGTTGACTTCCGTAATGCAGGAAAATCCAGTTATATTTTGATTTTGCAACAAATTGCCTTACTTCACTTAAGGAATCATCAGCTGAAATGGTTACGATAGTTAAAATTTTCCCATGTTTTTCCTGCAGCTTTTTTAATTGGTCAAATTCTTTCAGGCATGCATAATTCTGGGTTGTACAAAAAAACAGATAAACATATGAACCTTTTAGATCACTTAAACTTACCCATGTACTATCCTGATTTAAAAGTTTAAAAGGAGGAGGCATATAGCCCACCATTAAGCGGGTTACCTTTTCACGAATATCTTTACCAATGATTCGATGTAATTCTATTTTTGTTGTATTTATCAACGAATCGAGTATCTGTAATAAAGAATTGCGCGAAAACGACATTTCATAACAACCATCGTGCAATCCCTTTAAGATTACCAATTCTTTTAAGGTATCATTGGCTAGCACCTCATCCTGGGCTAAAGTTGATTTGAGTTTGTTTAAACTTTTTGAAATGTTAATATCATCGTAAATTTTCTTCCCAGAAGCGGTGCGACCAAAATAAACAAAATACTTTTCATACACCTGGTTGAAAAGCTCCATGTAAGCGGGATTATCATATAAAACGGATTTATTAAGAAAATAATTATCGGAGATATTTTTTGATTTGAATCGTGTTGAAGTAAATTTTAACAACCCCATTCTGTAATTATAATAATCCTTAAAATATGGATGATTAATATTAGCAAAAATAGATTGAATTTTCCTCATTGTTGTATCCATATCAGCAGCCATATCCTTTTTAGCGTAAACGTTCATCGCGTACTTGGTAAAAAACGGATCGAAATAATCGTCAAAGCTGCGAATAAGAAAATTAAGTTCGTGACTAAGGTCCAGATTTCCTTTCTGATTCGTGGACTTGCAGGAATTAAGCATTAAATGAACTTTTATTTCTTCAAAATAAGGATTTAATTTATCTTCAGGTTTTTTCTCAGTTCGGGGAGGTAGCTTGAGGTTATAACTTGTTCCAGGCTCCACATATAAGTAAATGAAAAATACACCTGCATGCGCAAAAACAAACTCGGTTTTTTGAACAGCAAATTCTGCAGTAAAGTCACCATTTTTAGAAAATTTAAGAATTGACAAGGTTTTTTCATGCTCGGTTATTTGATTCTCATAAATTGAAAATGTAAGGGTTTGTCCAGCATAATCAGGATTATTTCCCATGATCACTACCTTGTCGGCTGAGCAAGGGTAGTAAATTAGCACAACGAATAATAGAATTAAAAATCTTAACATAGCGTTTTTATTAGATGCTATTTGTTTTTGAGTTATTCAAATTATGAATTAATCAAAACAAATATAGGGAAAACAGAATCAAATTTAGCATATTTAAAAATTGAGCCTGAGATGGCTAAAAGACTTTTTATAGACCCAATCTTCGAATGTTAAATACCAAAACTAGCTGTAAGTATAAGGAATCCGTTAAATGAGTCAAAACTAAAAGTAATTTTGATGTAAAATTACATTTCAATAAATTAGTACTCTTTAAAATACTTCTATCTTTGGATATTTTAATTAATACAAAATGAGCGTTAACGATCTTGAGCTATTTGAGCGTATAAAGAAAAATGATGAGGCTGCCTTTGAAATGTTGTTTCGAACATATTACAAAACGCTTTGTTATTTTGCTTATAAGATTGTTAAAGATAGTATAGTAGCTGAAGAAATTGTTCAGGATCTTTTTTCACATTTCTGGGAAAAAAGGGGTTCGATGGAATTGTTTACCTCTGTAAAGTCATACCTGTTTAAATCGGTTCATAACAACTCCTTAAAATATTTGAGGCATCAAAAAATAGTTATTGAGCATCAAACAAAAGTAAAAATTGATCAGCCTTTACCTTTTGAGCTTCAGGAAAATTATGCTGAAATTGGTGAAATGATGCACATTATAAATCAGACACTTGAAGAGGTTCCACAACGAACCCGTGAAATATTTCAACTTAATCGCGATGAAGGTCTTAAATATCAGGAGATTGCTGATAAACTTAACATCTCAATTAAAACTGTTGAGGCTCATATAACCAGTCTCTTAAAACTTTTACGAATAAATTTGAAGGATTATATGATTGGGATTTTCATAGGAATGCTGTATTATTTATAACGTACAAGGCTCGGATTACAAATCCGCGCCAGCATGATTCATTAAAATTAAAAAAACAATAGGGTTAAACCAATTTGAAGTATCTTAGAAGATAGAAATCAGATTATGAAAGAACTGGCAGAAGATATAAACTGGGCATTGATTGCGAAGCATCTTGGCAAAGAATTGGATGATAAGGAAAAAGAAGAGTTTGCCAAATGGATGAAAGAATCGGGTGTCAATGAAAAAGAACTTGAAAATGCAGAAAAAGTTTGGCAAATAAGTTCCATGAAAGAAGCTCAATTGTTTGATGTTGAAAACGGTTGGAGCAAAATGAAGACTCGTATTCATCCTGCAAAAGATTTTCGGCACAGCATCAAGCGTCATATTTTTATAACCTCTGTAAAAGTTGCAGCCTCCTTGTTAATTTTGATATCATTAACTTTTACAGCTTATTGGATAATCGGAAAAACAGGAAATATCCAAGTCACAGCTGAAAACGAGAAGCTTTTGGAACCTGTTGTATTGCCCGATGGCAGTCAGGTTTATTTGAATGCCGGTACAACCATCAACTATCCTAAGACGTTTTCCGGTGACATTAGGAAAGTAGAACTTGTAGGTGAAGCTTTTTTCAAAGTAACCCGGAATCCTAGACAACCTTTTATCATTCAAACACCTTTGGCACAGGTTAAAGTTTTGGGAACATCATTTGATGTAAAAGCATATAAGAAATGTGACAAGGTTAGTGTGGTTGTTGAAACAGGTACTGTTGAGCTTTCATCCAGGGAAGGAGAAGGAATCATAAAATTAACGCAAGGGAATACAGGAGTCTATTACCTCAATTCCAAGAAACTGGAAAAGTCGGCTATATCAGATATCAATGCTTTTGCCTGGAAAACCAATGAGATTGTTTTTAAGAATTCAAGTTTGGATTATGTAAGCAAAACCTTGGAAAATGTATTTTCAAAAAACATCATTTTAAATACCAAATTGAAAAGTTGTCCTTTGAATGCAAATTTCAAAAATCGTGATTTGGAAAGTATTCTCGAAGTTATTAAAGGCACCTATAATAACCTTAACATCAAAAAAACAGATCAGGGTTATATCATATCAGGCCCCGGATGTTGATTACGTCATATATATAGGTCCGTAAGCCTTCAAATGCGGTAAAAAAGAAAAATTTTCTCATATCCTTGCAGATCTAATTATCCAATATGGCAAGAATTTTAAAAATATGCTTTTGCTCGCTATATCTGGCTCTTTTTTTCGGGCTCTTTGCGGAAAGTCTTAAGGCCCAAACTTCCCTTGAAAAAAGATATTCATTTACTTTTCAAAACATACCCCTCGAATCGGTGATTGATTCCCTGAGAAAAGCCATTGATTATGGCATTTCATACAATCCGGAAATTCTTCCTCAGAATAAACCTATTTTATTAACGTTTAGAAATGAACCATTAAAGGTTATTTTTGATAGCATTTGTCATCCTTTACATCTATCCTATAAGCTGATTAATAATAACTTTATTATTTTTAAGTCATCCTCCATTACTTCATCTCCAAGTATTATATATCACGATTCACTTAAATTCATTCAACTGAGTGGAAGGGTGTTCAACAAAAAAAATAAGGAACCGGTTCCTTTTGTAAATGTTTATCTCAAAAATAAAAATATTGGAACCATCTCAAATAATGATGGGAATTTTATTTTTAAAATACCTGTCGAAAATACCGAAGATTCAGTCTTCTTTTCGAGTATTGGCTTCAAAACCATAGGCAAGAAAGTTGCTGATTTACAATATCTTCAAAACATTCTCTATCTCGATGAAATCTTTGTTAAAATCAATGAAGTAATTGTTAATTATATAGATGCCAGAACTGTTCTTAAATTGGCTTTACAGAAAATTCCGCATAATTATAGTAATATTCCACTGAAATTGACAGCTTTTTATAGGGAAACAATTCAACAAAATCAAGATTATGTGGCTCTTTCTGAAGCAATTTTACGAATCTACAAATCGCCATATCAAAGGTATGCCGGCGACCAGGTAAATATTTATAAAAGTCGGAAAAGTCCTTTTGTAAAAAAAATGGACACTTTAAGTTTTAAATTTCAGGGAGGTATTTCAACCAGTCTATTGCTAGATATTGCTAAGAATCAAAGTAATTTTCTTTCCGACGAACATTTGGAATATTATGATTATAAAGTTGAAGCCATTACTAACATTGAGGGACGAACAACTTATGTAATTGGTTTTGATCAAAAAGATGACGTGCACTATCCCTTATATGCAGGAAAACTTTTCATTGATAAAGAAACCTTTGCAATAGTAAGGGCCGATTTTATGCTAAGCCCTAAAGGAATAGATTACGCTGCAGAATTACTGGTTCAGAAATCTCCAAAAGGAGTTAAAGTAAAACCTTTGACCTCTAATTATATTGTCAATTATACATTGCAAAATAACATCTGGTACCTTAACTATATCCGCGAAGAGGTTAAATTCAAAGTTCATAAGAGACTTAACCTATATCGAACAATATTTAGTTTGTCTGCTGAAATGGTTATTACTGAGATGGATTCTCTTAATGTACAACATTTTAAAAATAGCGAGGTTGTTCATTCCAGAGATATTTTCATGGAGAAAATTGGAAAATACGACGAAAGTTACTGGGAAGATTTTAACTTTATTCCTCCTGAAGAATCATTGGAAAAAGCATTGATGAAAATTAAAGCTAAAACTATCAGGTAATTAAAAGGGTTATTTTAAAGACCTTCAAGGTTTTGAAAACCTTGAAGGTCCAAGAAGTATTCAAAAAGCTTTTAAAAATCACAAAAATTATTTTACTTTACACGCTTATTCCGATTTTCATATCAGAACCATTGAGTCTTGATAAAAATCTCAGAACAACTAAGATGAAACAAATTATAAATTTTTATATACCTTACCCCAGGCCTTCAGCGAACTTTAGCTGAGTGGAAGTGATATATGAAATTGAATCATATCGAAAAACTTGCCACTCTGGGCAAGTTTTTTTGTTTTACAATGAAAAAGTGAATATAAACATCAATAAATATGAAAGATAAAGTTGTACTGGCATTTAGTGGAGGATTAGATACTTCGTATTGTGCAAAATTCCTAAACGAGGAAAAGGGCCTCGAAGTCCATTCGGCAATAGTTAATACTGGTGGATTTTCAGAAGTTGAGGTGAAAGAAATTGAAATAAAAGCTTTTAAACTTGGCGTCACTTCTCACAAAACCTTGGATGTTACCAACGAATATTATCAGAAATGTATCAAATATCTGATTTTTGGCAATATCCTAAAAAACAATACCTATCCGCTTTCCGTGAGTTCTGAAAGGGTTTTTCAAGCCATTGCCATTGCTAATTACGCTAAGGAGATAAACGCTGCTTATATAGCTCATGGAAGTACCGGAGCTGGTAATGATCAGGTGCGCTTCGATCTGGTATTTCACATTTTGTGCCCCGAAATTAAAGTAATCACGCCCATTAGAGATATGAAACTGTCCCGCGACCAGGAAATCGAATACCTGAAAAGTAAAGGTGTTGTTGCCGACTGGACAAAATCCAATTACTCCATTAATAAAGGGTTATGGGGTACCAGTGTAGGGGGCAAAGAAACACTTACTTCCAACCTTACTTTGCCTGAATCAGCTTTTCCTACGCAGCTTCAGAAAAAAGGTGAAGAAAACCTGGAAATTACTTTTGTGAAAGGCGAAGTGCAAGGTGTTAATGGTAAATCCTTTGAAAATGCCGTAGATGCTATCCGTGAAATAGAGAAAATAGCCGGAGCTTATGCCATTGGTCGCGATTTGCATGTAGGTGATACCATTATCGGCATCAAAGGACGTGTAGGTTTTGAGGCTGCTGCTCCGCTTGTTATACTTAAAGCTCATCATCTCCTCGAAAAGCATGTTCTTACCAAATGGCAGCTTTATTGGAAAGAACAGCTGGCAAACTGGTATGGAATGTTTGTTCATGAATCACAATACCTCGAACCTGTAATGCGTAATATCGAAAAATTCCTCGACGATACACAGGAATTCGTAACTGGCAAAGTAACCGTTAAACTGATGCCATACCATTTTGAAACCATTGGCATTGAATCCGAACACGACCTGATGAACGCTAAATTTGCAAAATATGGCGAAGAAAACACGACTTTCAGTGGTGAGGATGTAAAAGGATTCACAAAAATACTGGCTAATCAGATGAAGATATTTTATTCGATAAATGGTAAATAAATAGTACTGAGTAAGAAGTACTGAGTACTAAGAAATATAAGTACTTACTAATTTATACCTTAACTATGAATAACTATAAAGATTTGATTGTTTGGAAAAAGTCGATTGACTTAGCAGTATCTGTTTACAAAACTACTCGCACATTTCCCAAGTCTGAGCAATTTGGGCTTACTTCTCAACTTCAGCGTGCAGCAACATCCATAGCTGCTAATATTGCTGAAGGAGCAGGAAGAAATTCTGATAAAGAGTTTGTTCATTTTTTAAGTATTGCTTTAGGTTCTCTTTATGAAACGGAAACAGATTTAATTGTTGCTCAGCTAATAGGCTATATTTCAATCGATTTAATGAATGAATTATCACTAACAATCGCTGAAATCGACAGAATGATTAGAGCGCTTCAAAAATCAAAATCATAGTGCTAGGTAGATAGTATTAGGTAAGATCTTTTTTTACTTAGTACTTGGTACTTAGTACTCTGTACTATTTTATGTATAAAACCATTACCATAAAAATCGGGTCCAATGTGCTGGCCACTGATGACAGCATTCTCAACGAGAAAAGAATTTCGCATCTCGTTGACCAAATGGCCTATCTCAAATCCAAGGGAATCAACATTTTACTGGTATCCTCTGGTGCAGTGGCTTCGGGACGAAAAATTATGCCCTGCCATAAACGAACCGACCCTGTTTCGAGCCGGCAACTTTGGGCATCCATAGGTCAGGTCAAACTTATTCAGACTTATTCGGAATTTTTCGAGAAACACAATATTTTTTGTTCTCAGGTATTGGTAACCAAAGAGGACTTTCGTGATCGTCAACATTTCCTGAACATACGAAACTGCTTGGAAACATTATTGGACCACAATATTTTGCCAATCATCAATGAAAATGATGTTGTATCAGTTACAGAACTGATGTTTACGGATAATGATGAGCTTGCAGGGCTGATCACATCCATGATGAATACTGATGCAATGATTATCATGAGCAATGTGGATGGAGTTTATGACGGCCCGCCTAACGATCCCAAATCGTCTGTTATTCCAGTCATTGAACAAGACTTCTCCAATATTTCCAAATTTATTTCTGCAGAAAAGTCAAATTTTGGTCGCGGCGGCATGATAACTAAATTCGGAATTGCTAAAAAAGTAGCACTTTCGGGCACCCCGGTACATTTGATCAACGGTATGCGAGAAAATATCCTGATTGATATTATCGAAAATAAAGCAGATGCCATTCAAACCTTTTTTAGTCCGGGGAAAAAAACATCGCCCATTAAAAAATGGCTCGCATATTCTGAAGCTAACACCAAAGGCGAAGTACACATTAACGAGGGTGCAAGGAAATCTCTTTTTTCGGCAAAGGCTTCAAGTCTGCTGCTCATTGGTGTAACTGGCATAAAAGGTGATTTTATGAATGGTGATATCATTAAGATAATAGATCACGAAGGCAATTTTATAGGTGTTGGGAAAAGTCAGTATAATGCTGATACGGTCCAGAAAAAGATTGGAGAACACAATGCCAAGCCTATAATTCATTACGATTATTTATATCTGAAAAACGAAGCTTAACAAATTAACCAAACGTGCTGATGCCTGCAATTTTAAAGAAACTGGTTCTTACCTTCATGGTGATTATTCCAACGCTTGGCCTATGCCAACCAGTCGGGTCTCTTAGCGAAGTCGAAGGGCTGATCAACAAAAAGATTGAAAAGAAGATCGATTCTTTGTTGAAAATCATGACATTGGAAGAAAAAATCGGACAAATGAATCAGTACAACGGAAGGTCAGTATTCACGGGACCTCGCAAAGGACGTCCGCATGATTCAATTGATATATGCAATGGCCTTGTAGGATCGATGCTCAATGTTATCGGAGCCAAAAACACAATGAAATATCAAAAACTTGTAATGGAAAACAGCCGATTGAAAATTCCATTAATTTTTGGTTTGGATGTGATTCATGGTTACAAGACTATTTTCCCAATTCCTTTGGCCGAAGCCGCAAGCTTTGACCTTGCTTTGATTGAAAAATCGGCTCGCATTGCTGCTACAGAAGCTTCTGCTGTTGGTATTCACTGGACATTTGCACCCATGGTAGACATTGCCCGTGATCCTCGCTGGGGACGAGTTATGGAAGGTGCAGGCGAAGATACTTATTATGGATCGCTGGTGGCGGCTTCTAGAATTAAAGGTTTTCAAGGGACAAGCCTTGCCGATACCAATACCATTGTAGCCTGCGCTAAACATTTTGCAGCATATGGGAAGGTTGAAGGAGGTCGGGAATACAATAGTGTTGATCTCTCGTATCGTGAACTCAATGAAATCTATCTTCCACCTTTTAAAGCCTCATTGGATGCAGGAGTTGGAACATTAATGAATGCATTTAACGATTTTGACGGACTTCCTGCAACAGGTAATTCCTATTTAATGAGAGACATTCTTAAAAATAAATGGCAATTTAAAGGATTAGTAGTTTCTGACTGGAATTCTATTACTGAAATGATTATCCATGGCGTGGCAAAAAACAAAGCGGAAGCAGCACAATTGGCTATTACCGCAGGTAATGATATGGATATGGAAGGGACAGCTTATCGCGATGAATTGGCCAACCTTGTAAAAGAAGGTAAAGTTTCCGAAAAATTAGTAGATGAATCTGTGCGCCGCATTCTCCGTATTAAATTTCAGTTAGGCCTGTTTGACGATCCTTATCGCTACTGCAATCCGGAACGTGAACAACGATTGTTGCTTAACCCGAAACATCTTGAGGCAGCTCGTGAAATAGCACGAAAATCTTTTGTTCTCCTAAAAAATCAAAATCATTTATTACCGCTGAATGGGAATATCAAAACCATTGCAGTTATTGGCCCTCTTGCAGATTCAAAAAGAGATATGATGGGAAGCTGGAGTGCTCAGGGTGAAGCAAAAGATGTGATTACTCTATTAGCGGGCATAAAAGCTGCTGTGTCATCAGATACCAAAGTTTTATTCGAAAAAGGTTGCAACACTAGTGATGATTCTATCGAAAATTTTAAATCGGCTTTGGAAGTTGCAAACAAGGCCGACATCGTGATCATGGCCGTCGGCGAAAGCGCGATGATGAGTGGCGAAGCAGCAAGCAGGGCAATACTTAATATTCCCGGGAAACAAGAAGATCTGATAAAGGAAATAGTAAAAACTGGGAAACCTGTAGTATTAGTGCTTTTTAACGGACGTCCGCTCACCATTAACTGGGTGGCACAAAACGTTCCAGCGATTATTGAAGCTTGGCTCCCAGGTACTGAGGCAGGTAATGCTTTAGCTGATGTGTTATTTGGAAAATTTAACCCATCGGGTAAGCTACCCATCACATTTCCCTATGCAGTAGGTCAGATACCCATTTATTATAATCACAAAAATACTGGTCGTCCCAGTAACATTCCCGGGAAATTTGTTTCCCGGTATATTGATATTCCGTTTGAACCTCTTTTCCCTTTTGGATTTGGACTTAGTTATACTACCTTTCAGTATTCAAAACTTAAATTAGGCAATACACAATTGAAAATGGGAGGAAACATAGAAGTTTCTGTATCCATTACCAATACTGGAAAATACGATGGAGAAGAAGTAATACAGATGTACACACAAGATCTTGTAGGTAGTGTAACCCGGCCCATTAAAGAATTGAAAGGCTTTAAAAAAGTATTTTTGAAAACAGGCGAAGCCAAAGAAATAAGTTTTACAATAAAATCTGATGACTTGGCTTTTTATACAAGGGATATGACATTCAAAGCTGAACCAGGCGATTTTAAGGTTTTTGTAGGTACAAACTCTGCAGAGTGTTTAGAAGGCTCATTTACATTAACTGAATAATATGATCATTAATTTTGTTAATCCAACTAATAAGCAAAATGCAATACACTGAAATTTTCCGAAAAGTTGCCAGAGCAGGCCGTGAATTGGCATCCGTAAAAACTGAGACCATCAACGAGATTCTACTTGAATTAGCTGATGAAACAGAAAAAAGAACTGCATTTCTGATTTCAGAAAATCAAAGGGACCTAAATTTAATGGATCCTGCTGATCCAAAATACGACCGCCTAAAACTAACAGAAGAACGTATTAAAGGCATTGCTGCTGATATGCGAAATGTAGTTCAGTTACCCTCTCCTCTTGGAAAAATACTTGAACAAAGAGATTTGCAGAATGGATTAAAGCTGTCAAAGGTAACTGTACCACTTGGAGTCATTGGAGTCATTTACGAAGCTCGCCCAAATGTGACATTTGATGTTTTTTCACTTTGCATCAAGTCAGGCAATGCTTGTATACTTAAGGGAGGTAGCGACGCGCAATTTTCCAATCAGGCAATTATTTCAATTATAAAAAAAGTACTTATTTTCTATAGTCTTAATCCAGCAGTAGCCGAGCTTCTACCTCCTGACCGCGAAGCAACGCACGCGCTGCTTGCTGCCCGTGGTTACGTAGATGTGATCATTCCGCGCGGAAGCCAAAGCCTTATTGATTATGTAGTGCAAAATTCAAAAATACCTATTATTGAAACTGGAGCTGGAATTGTACATACTTATATCGATGACGTTGCAGACATATTTAAGGCACGCGAAATAATTAATAATGCCAAAACCCGCAGGGTAAGTATTTGTAATGCGTTAGATTGCTTGATTATTCATAAAAAACAGCTAGCCAATCTACCTGATGTGGTTTCTCTTTTAGCAAAAAGTAATGTCATCATTTATGCTGACGAACCATCGCTAATGATCCTAACCGGCAGGTATCCTTCTGAACTATTACAACCTGCCACCGATGAATCATATGGAACCGAGTTTCTTTCCTACAAAATGTCTGTAAAAACAGTAAACGACTTTGACGAAGCACTGGATCATATTTACCGTTATAGCTCAAAACACAGCGAAGCGATAATCAGCGAAAATGCTGAACACATTGAACGATTTTTTAATGAGGTAGACGCTGCAGCAATATATTCAAATACTTCAACCGCTTTTACAGATGGAGCACAATTTGGACTGGGAGCCGAAATTGGCATCAGCACACAAAAACTTCACGCACGTGGGCCAATGGCTTTAGCAGAAATAACCAGCTATAAGTGGATTATACGAGGTGACGGGCAGGTGAGACCGAAATAACAGTACTGAGTACTAAGTAACAAGTACTGAGTGTTACGATAAAAATAAACTATTTTTAATTTGAAATTGTACTTAGTACTTAGTACTCAGTACTAAATACTTATACTATGAAACACTTTACATCCGTTCACGACATCACCGATCTTCAAGGTCTTTTGAAGGAAGCTTTTGCAATTAAAAAGAATCCTTATCAATTTGAGCATTTGGGCAAGCACAAAACCATGTGCCTTTTGTTTTTCAATTCGAGTTTGCGAACCCGCCTCAGCACTCAAAAGGCTGCTGAAAACCTTGGCATGAAAACATTGATCTTCAATATTAATGAAGAAGGTTGGAAAATAGAAACTGAATTTGGTGTTATTATGGATGGCGATAAAGCGGAACATATCAAAGAAGCCGCCGGAGTCATTGGCAGGTATGTGGATATCATTGGAATTCGCTCATTCGCTGGTTTGAAAGATCGTGCAGCTGATTATGCTGACCCAGTCATTAACCAGTTCATAAAATATTCAGGGAAGCCCATTGTAAGCATGGAGGCTGCTACACGTCACCCTTTGCAATCTTTCGCCGACGTAATTACCATTGAAGAATATAAAAAGAAAGAGCGGCCAAAGGTTGTGCTCACCTGGGCGCCACATCCAAAAGCCCTGCCGCAGGCTGTACCTAATTCATTTATTGAATGGACAGTGGCTGCAGGATATGAAGTTGTGGTTACCAATCCCAAGGGATACGAACTGGCTGCGGAATTCATGAAAGGCGCTATTCTTGAATATGATCAAAATAAGGCTTTTGCGGATGCTGATTTCATCTATGCAAAAAATTGGTCAAACTACAACGACTATGGCAAAGTTCTGAATACCGACCGAAGTTGGACAGTTAATGCCGACAAAATGAAACTTACCAATCATGCTAAATTTATGCATTGTTTGCCGGTGCGCCGCAATATGATCGTAACCGATGAAGTCATTGACAGTCCCGATTCTATTGTACTCGAAGAAGCCGAGAACCGGATTTATTCTGCACAAACAGTATTGAAAAATATATTGGAAAATATAAAGTAACAAAATAGAGTTTAACGTTCTGTATTATGAATATGAAACGTTCGGCGTAGCTTTCACCTACGTCATTTAAAAATTTCAAAATATCAGAAACTAAAAAATGATCCCAAACACTGAACAAGCCATAGCGCTCCTTAAGCAATTGATTGCAATCCCTTCCATCAGCAAGCAGGAGGATAAAACTGCAGAAGTGATCTTTCAATTCCTTGTATCCAATGGATATAAGCCGGAACGAAAAGGTAACAATGTCTGGGTAACATCTAAGCTGTCAGAAAGTCTTCCAACAATTCTTCTCAACTCACATCACGACACAGTAAAACCGGCAGCTTCATGGACAATCGATCCTTTTACACCGGTTGAAAAAGAAGGCAAACTATTTGGCTTGGGTAGCAACGATGCAGGAGCCTCCGTGGTAAGTCTCATGTTCGCATTTTTTCATCTTGCCAACGATAAAAATCGGCCTTATAATCTAATTTATAGCGCAACCGCTGAAGAAGAAATTTCCGGAAAAAATGGGATTGAAAGTATACTTGATGAATTGGGAACAATTGATTTAGCCATTGTGGGTGAGCCCACGAAAATGCAAATGGCAGTGGCCGGGAAAGGGTTAATGGTACTTGATTGTAAAACAAAGGGTAAGACCGGTCACGCTGCAAGAAGTGAAGGAATAAATGCAATTTATTTAGCCCTGGAAGATATTGAATGGTTTCGAACCTATAAATTTCCGCAGGAATCAACCTTACTTGGTCCGGTTAAAATGTCGGTCACCATTATTAATGCGGGAACCCAGCACAACGTAATACCCGATGAATGTACCTATGTGGTGGATATTCGCACCAATGAATTTTACAAAAACATACAGGCATTGGAAATCATACAACAACATATAAAAAATTCTGAAATAACACCCCGTTCTACAAACCTGAATTCGTGCGGTATTTCTCTCAATCATCCTTTTGTGAAACGAGGACTGGAATTGGGATTAATATATTATGGTTCCCCAACATCATCCGATCAAATGAAAATACCATATCCTTCCGTTAAAATTGGGCCGGGCGATTCTGCACGATCACATACAGCCGATGAATTTATATATTTGGAGGACATCAAGCAGGGAGTTGACATATATTTGAAATTACTAAAGGGATTGATCTTAAAATAAGATGTAATTTTGAATACAACTCAATAATGCTTAACTTTAAGGTAATAAGTTCATTTTTTGGGAATAAGAAAAATCAACTAACATAATAACAATACTCATGAAACTTTGGGAAAAAGGAATTTCGGTTAACGAATGGATCGATCGCTTCACGGTTGGACGTGACAGGGAAATGGACCTCCTTCTTGCGGAATTTGATGTGCTGGGTACTATTGCACATATTACTATGCTGGAAAGTATAGGACTAATTGCTAATGACGAACTACCAATACTAAAAAAAGAACTTATCGAAATTTATCATCAAATAAAGGCTGGTAATTTTGTTATTGAAAAAGATGTAGAAGACGTTCACTCACAGGTTGAGTTAATGCTTACCCGAAAGCTTGGCGATCTGGGTAAGAAAGTACATAGTGGTCGTTCCCGGAATGATCAGGTATTACTCGACTGCAAGCTGCTTTTCCGGAGCGAAATTTTAAAAACAGTAGAATCCATCAGGGTTCTTTTTGATGCGCTTATACAACAAAGTGAAAAATACAAAGAGGTTCTGATGCCTGGGTATACTCATTTCCAGGTAGCTATGCCATCTTCTTTTGGTTTGTGGTTTGGAGCCTATGCGGAAAGTCTTACCGACGATGTGGTTCTATTGCAAACCGCTTATAAAATTGCAAATCAAAATCCGCTTGGCTCGGCCGCCGGATATGGTTCATCTTTCCCAATTAACCGCACCCTGACCACCCGTTTGTTGGGTTTTGAGGACTTGGCCTATAA
>WSSedL1CaDRAFT_10001152_pt1 | contig 16336 bp, 6 predicted proteins | sample WetSurSL1Cattail_FD_9464 | JGI IMG/M metagenome (IMG submission 9464)
TCCGCCATCGACTGGGCGGCGGCGGTGGATTGTTCGACCATGGCGGCATTCTGCTGGGTGGTCTGATCCATATGGTTCACCGCCGTGTTGATTTCGGTCAGCGAGTTGGATTGATCGTGCTGCGACTGCGCCACCTCGGCCATCAGGGCGTTGATCTTCTCGATGTCGGCGGCGATGCCGGAAAGCGCTTTGCCGCTCTCGGTCACCAACTTGACGCCGCCTTCCACCTCGCTCTCGGAGGTTTCGATCAGCGCTCTGATCTGCTTGGCCGCTTCCGCCGAACGTTGCGCCAGCATCCGCACTTCGGATGCCACCACCGCAAAACCCTTGCCCGCTTCGCCCGCGCGCGCCGCCTCGACCCCCGCATTCAATGCCAAAAGATTGGTCTGGAAGGCGATCTCGTTGATCACCCCGATGATCTGCGAGATCTCGACCGACGAGGCCGCGATCCGCTGCATCGCATCCATCGTCGCCTTCGCTACCTCGTTGCCGTTTTGCGCGTTCTGCTGCGCCCCGCCGGCGACCGAACTTGCCGCCTTGGCGTTGGTTGCCGATTTCGCCACCGTCGTCGTCACTTCCTCCATCGCCGCCGACGTCTCCTCCAGGCTTGCCGCCTGACGCTCGGTGCGCTGCGACATCTCCTGGGCGGCGTCCGAGATTTCCTTCGCTCCCGTCGCAATGTCCGCAGCGTGGGTGTCGATCTCGTTCAACGCCGCCGCTAGCTGCTCCAGCGCCGCATTGAAGTCGTTCTGCAGCCGGCGGTATCCGGGCGGAAGGTCGTAATCCATTCGGAAGGTCAGATCGCGCATCGCCAGCGCCTTGAGCCCCTCGCCGAACGACGACACCACCAGTTCCTCGCTGCGCGCCTGCGCCTCTTCCTCGGCCTTCTTCTGCGCCGCCTCGGCCGCCTCGCGGTCCTTCTCTCGCTGGATCACCGCCGCCTCGCGGTCCTTCTTGTTCTGCTCGAAGGTCGCGATCGCCGAATTGAAGTTCTCTTGCAGCGCCCGATAGGCCGGCGGCATGTCGGCGATAAGCCGGTAATCCAGCCGCTCCGCCGCCAGCGCCTTGAGGCCCTCGCCGAAGGTGCCGACCACCAGTTCCTCGCTGTGTTTCTGCGCCTCGGCTTCCGCCCGCTTCTGCTCCTCCGCCGCCCGTGCCTTGGCCGCTTCGGCCTCCACTCTATCGGCCTCCTGACGCTTCATCGCCTTATTGAAGTCGAGGATCACCTTCGCCAGCGTGCCGAACTCGTCCTTGCGCTCGGTATAGGGCACGTCGGTGGTGTAATGCCCGTTCTGCGCCGACTCCATCAGGCCGCTTAACGGCTTGAACGGCGCAAACAGACGCCGGAAGATCCAGCCGCCGGTCACGGCGCCGACCAGCGCCAGCACGATCCCCGCCAGCCCGGCCATCATCGCCGTGTCCTCGAACGTCTTGTTGAACACGCTCTTCTCGAACCCGACAAACAGAATGCCGACGGTATTACCGCCCCGATCCTTCAACGGCACATAAGCGGTAACGTAGGGTTTCTTCAGAATTTCGGCCTCGCCGTAATAGGCTGCGCCGCCTTTCAGCACCGCATCGTAAACGGGGCCTTTCGTCAACTTGGTCCCGACGGCACGGCTGCCATTGGGTTTCTTGACATTGGTGGCAATGCGGGTATCGCCTTGAAAAATCGTAGCCACACCGCCGAAGGCGGAGACCACCGCATCGACGCCGGTGAAGTCGCCGTTAAGCTTGCGGTCGCCGCAATACAGCGCGCCATCCTTGAGGGAATACGGCAGCCGTTCCGGGTTCACGATAAATCCGGCGGCGGAAATGTTCTGCTTGAGCCGCTCGGTTCCGAGAATCGGTCGAAAATGATTGAGAATGAAGACCGTACACACGACAATGCAGGCGAACAACAGACCCACGATCAAGGCAATCGCCTTAGCCGATACGGTATGGAGACCAAAATTCTTAATCATAGAGCACCCTTCGTTTGCCGTCTTTCGATAAAGACAAAACGAGTAAAAATGATGCACCTGAGATCAGAAAGAATATCTTAACGACGCCATTTCAGCCGGAAGCAAGCATAACCGTAACGTGATAAACGAGAAATGAAGCCGCATAGGCGAGCGCCAGCATGTAGAAAAAGGCGACCAACATCATCCTTGTACTGCCGGTTTCGCGCCGGATGACCGCCAGGGTCGAGGCACATTGCGGCGCGAAAACGTACCACGCCAAGAAAGCCAGCGCGGTGGCGAGGCTCCATTTTCCGGCCAGCACCGAGGCGACGCCGGAGGATACGTCGCCGCCGCCGGAGATCGAATAAACGGTACCGAGCGCCGCCACCGCCACCTCGCGCGCCGCCATGCCTGGAACCAGGGCCATCGCAATCTGCCAGTTGAAGCCGATCGGCTGCAGCACTGGTTCGATGAAACGGCCGATGGCGGCGGCGTAGCTGTAATCGATGGCCGGGCCGGAGGCGCCGGGCGGAGGCGCGGGAAAACTGGCGAGGAACCAAATCAAGACCATAATGGCGAAGATTGTGGTGCCGGCACGCGTCAGGAACGAACCGGCCCGCGTGGCCAATCCCAACGCCACGCTTTTGGCTTGCGGCACTTTATAATCCGGCAGTTCGAGCATGAAAGGCGGTATCGGCGCCTCGCGCCAAAACAGCTTCTTGGCGGCGAATGACACCGCAAGCGCGCTGGCGATGCCGGCGGCATATAGCCCGAACATCACCAAACCTTGCAAACTGGCCCAGCCCCATAAATACCGGTTGGGGATGAAGGCGGAAATGATAAGCGTATAGACCGGAATACGCGCCGAGCAGGTCATCAGGGGCGCGACCAGAATGGTGGTCAGCCGGTCGCGCCTCTGATCGATTACCCGCGCCGCCATGATGCCGGGAATGGCGCAGGCGAAACTGGACAAGAGCGGAATAAAGGCACGCCCGTGCAGACCGGCACCGCCCATGATGCGATCCATCAGGAAGGCGGCGCGCGCCATGTAGCCGAAGTCCTCCAGCAACAGAATGCACAGGAACAGAATGAGGATCTGCGGCAGGAAAATCACCACGCTGCCGACGCCGGCGATCACCCCGTCGACGATGAAGCTCTGCAAAAGGCCGGTCGGCAAATGCGCCTTGGCCAGATCGCCGAGCGCGGTAAAGCCGGAATCGATCGCATCCATCGCCGGCGCGGCGCCAACAAACACCGCCTGGAACATCACGAACATGACGGCAAACAATGCCATGAGTCCGAACACCGGATGCAGCAGGACCGCATCGAGTTTGGCGGTCAAGGCATCGCGCGTTTGCGGATGCCTTACCGCAGCGCGGATGACGGCATCGGTCTCGCGCAGGAGGCCGCGCAAATCGGCACTCGACGGCGGCTGCCAGACGATTTCGCCACGCGGCAAATCCTCGACGGCAAGCCGGTCGAGGCGATCCGCAAGGGCGCAAACGCCGCCGCCGCGCACGGCCACCGCCGTGGTCACCGGAATGCCGAGCAAGCGCTCCATCGCCGCGACATCGATGACAAAACCGCGTTTCGCCGCGATGTCGGCCATGTTGAGCACCAGCATCATCGGCAAGCCGACATGCTTCAATTCCAGCACCAGCCGCAAAGAAAGCCTTAGGTTAGTGGAATCGGCAACGCAGAGCAGAAAATCGGGACGTTTCTCGCCGGCAAACCGCCCCAACACAACATCGCGGGTGACTTCCTCGTCGGGGCTGCGGGCACGCAAGGAATAGGTGCCGGGCAAATCGATCAGCGAAAACACATTGCCGCTTTGGGTCTTGAAACGGCCGAATTTGCGCTCGACGGTGACGCCGGGATAGTTTGCCACCTTCTGCCGCTTGCCGGTCAGCGCGTTGAACAGAGCGGTCTTGCCGCAATTGGGCGCGCCGACCAACGCTATGCGGTGAAACGCCTTTTCGGGAGAAATCGGCGTCGCACTTGCGTCGGCAACCTCGGAATCGACTTGATGGCAGGAACCGGTCATTTTACCAGGATCGCCATCGCCTCGCGGCGTCGCAATGCAACGGTGGAGCCGTTGACCCTAACCGCGATGGGGTCGCGGCCGATCAGCCCTTCATGAAGAATTTCGACATTCGACCCCTCGACGAAGCCGAGTTCGATCAGACGGCGTTCCATTTCGTCCGCCGACAGACCGTGTCCGACGCCGGGATCGATGGCGACAACATGCCCACTGTAACCGAGTGCCGCCCGCCCGAGCGGGGTACTGACCTTGGCGGCAGCGGAAAAATCACCCCTCATCGACAAAACCCATACTTGCGACCAATTCTCAATCACAATTCACACCAAAATGCCCCTAAAGTCAAGCGCCTCTCTCGCCGCAGGCACTATGGCCAAGCGATCCCATTATTCTGGTTGAATCTTTTGTCCCTACTAGAAATACAAATCCCGCGCGCCCTGGCCGATTTCGCATAAGCGCTGATCGGTCTTGCGCTGCAGCTTGGGATTGGGAATCTGCTTCATATAGTCTCGAATGACCTTCTCACCGATTTCGCGGGTCTCGGGCGAGGCGAAGTCTTCCAGATATTCCTTGAAGGTCAGGATGGCGTTGGGCTGACAGAGGTTCTGAATCTCGCCGACCTTGGCCAGCGACATGAAGCGGTCGCCGGTACGCCCGTGGCGATAGCAGGCGGTGCAGAACGACGGCAGAAAGCCGGCCTGACAGATCGACTGGATCACCTCGTCGAGCGTACGCTCGTCGTTGACCTGGAACTGCGGCGGCTGGGTGGGATCGCGTTTTTTGATCTCGTCGTAATAGCCGCCGACGCCGGTGCACGAGCCGCCCGACAGTTGCGAAATGCCGATGCGCAGAATCTCGTCGCGAAATTCCTGGTTCTCGCGGGTGGAAACGATCATGCCGGTATAGGGTACCGCAAGGCGGATGATGGCGACGAGCTTTTTGAAGTCGTGATCGTTCACCAGATGGGGAAAACTGTCGAGATTAATGCCGGATGCGGGGCGGATGCGCGGCACCGAAATGGTGTGCGGGCCGACCCCGAATACGGCTTCGAGATGCGCCGCGTGCTGCATCAAAGCCAGCATTTCGAACTTGTAGTCGTAGAGACCGAACAACACGCCGGCGCCGACATCGTCGATACCGCCCTCCATCGCCCGGTCGAAGGCGGTGGTGTGCCAATCGTAATCGTGCTTGGGGCCGACCGGATGTTTCTGGGCATAGGTGGCGCGGTGATAGGTTTCCTGGAACAGAATGTAGGTGCCGATCTGGGCGGCATGCAGCATCTTGAATTCGTCGACCGTGGTGGCGGCGATGTTGATGTTGATGCGGCGGATGTTGCATTTCTTGACGTCGACCGAATAGACGGCATCGATGGCGTCGAGAATGTAGCCGATCGGACAGTTTTCCGGGTCTTCGCCGGCTTCCATGGCGATGCGCTTGTGGCCCATCTCCAGCAGGATGCGGGTTTCTTCCTTGATCTCTTCCGTCGTCAGCTTGCGGCGGGGAAATTTGTGACCGGCGCCGTAGCCGCAATAGACGCATTTGTTGATGCAGAAATCGCTGACGTAAAGCGGAGCGAACAGCACCAGCCGGTTGCCGTAGATGGCTTGCTTGACCGCAATCGCCGTCTTGAAAAGTTCTTTCGTCAGTTCGGGATCGTCGACGGAAAGCAGTACCGCAACTTCTTCCAGGGTCAACCCGTCCGCCAGCGCCGCTTTTTTGAGAATGGTTTCCGCTTCGTTGAGGCTCGCCCGCCGCTTGCCTTCTTCCAACGCGGCAAAGATGGCATTTTCGTCGATGAAATCGGCCGTACGCGTTGCCATGTGCATCTCTCCCGTCGGGCTCATCCCCCGACATTTATTCGCCTTGGGACAGCCCGAAAAAAAGTCCCAAATTCACTCTTTTTCAGAATAGCGACAAAGCACATTATCTTTCGCTGTCAAGAGAAATAGTTGCAATTGCCGGTTTTCGATATAACCATCGCAAAAACATGGATACGGATAGGAATACCTGGTTGTCGTCGTCCCAGGCCAAGGGTTAGATTGTTGCGTATGATGAGCCGATTGAGAATCTCGTTTGCATTGGCGGCGATGTTGCTTGCAGCGCAAAGCGGTTTTGCCGCCGACACGGAATTCACCAAGCAGGCACTCGGCGCCGCCCGCGCCATCAAGGACGGCAAGAACGACGAAGCGCTTGCCACACTGGACCGCTTGCTCAAACGCTACCCCAAAGCAGCCGATCTCGATCTGGTCTACTGGCTGACCTGCAAAGCCTACACCGCCGAAGCGAATTACGACGCGGCGATAACCTATTGCTCGGCAGCGATCTTGCGCAACCAACGCAATGCCAATTTTATCGCCGATCGCGGCAAAGCCTATTTTCTGCGCGGAGACGCCGCCAAGGCACGCGGCGATCTCGATATCGCCGCGGCCATGAACACCGACAAACCGTTCGTATACGGCATGCTTGCCCGTCTGTACTGGGATGCGGGCGAAACGGTCAAGGCAAAAATTGAAGTCGCCAAAGCGCTGCGGTTGAATGCGCGAGAAGAAAACGCCCTTCAGGTTCGGCTTGCCGCCCGTCATGCACCGGCGCAGACGCAACAGGATATAGCGGTTCGACCCATGCCGCGGGTGCCGCCGCCAGCGGCGGCAATCGCCACATCCGGCACATCGGCACCGGCAAAGCCGGCTCAGCCACTGCGCACCGCAGCCCTCCTTGAAGCCGTACCGCCGCAGAAAGCCGCAGAAGCCAAAGATGGGCAAAGCGACAACAAGACAGGGGGCGCAGCTTCTGCCCTACCGGCCGGGGCGCCTCCCTGGTGGAAAAATACGCCGCCGGTTCCCGCCTATGATGCCAGCCGGCAACAGCGGCCCGATATGACCGTCAATTGCGCACGGACACGCGTTCCTGCGGAAAAATTGATCTGCTCCGATGCCGACCTGCATCGTCAGGACGGCGAAATGGTCCGGCTATTCCGCCGGGTGCAACAGATCGCTGCCGACGAAGCGGCTATGGAAGCCGACCAGCGCGACTGGATCGAAGGTGGTCGCAACGCCTGTCGCAGTCGATCTTGTCTCCGCGCCAGCTTTGCCAACCGACGGCTCGAATTGAAACTGTGGCTCGACGATTAGCGCAACGTGCGCAAAGGTGTGTTCACTTTTGCGCGGAAAGTTGCGACCAAGCAAAACTGCCGTCATGCGTAAGCTTATCATCCTCGCCAACGCCCTCATCCGCGATGATCGCTGCCGGACACAATATCCTGCTTGACCATAACGGATACTCTAGCCTCACGGCAGTCCGATTTTTACCATGTTGTTCATGCGGGTAAGCTCCTTCGCCCCATCGAGCGTTACTCTGACCTCTGCCCCCTTCAGTGCAAAACCGGCGGGTACGGCAAGCTTCACCGTTGCCGTTACCGGTTTGAGGTCTCTCGGCGCCGGCAACGCCGGAACCTTGGCGGTTACCGCAGCCTTGCCCTTGGCATCGGCCAGTTCCAGCGTGCCACCAGCGGCATCCTTGGCGCCAAGACTGTGTACCGTCACGGTAATTTCGCCCTGGCCGATCTTAACGTCCTCCGGCCCAATACCGAGATCGGCGCGTGCCTCCGGTGCGTCGGTCGGCGTCTTCAACGTAAATTCGTAAACCGTCGTCTTGCCGGGCGCGAAAACCACATCGGTCGATGCCGTTTTCTCGAAGGCAATGGTCTTGGCTTTGGCGTTGTCCGGCAGTTTGTCGACGGCAGCCGCGATGCCGGACCTCACTTCCCACTCTCCGGCGTTGACATTCCAGCCGGTCATCGTGGCCTGCACAGGCTGCTTGGAGATGTTGTAGGCGATAACCTTGAAATGGTCCGGCATAGCTTCGGGCATCAGAATGCCGACCTTCAGTGCCCCCTCGGGATCGGCAAACGACCAGCTTACCGTCGCGCCGGGGTAGGCATTGTTGCGAACCAAGCCGACGCCGCCCATACGGGTACGTTGCAGATAGGCGTTGTCGACCTCTACCCGATCGGTCCACCAATGCCCCTCGGTCTGGGTATACATGGTGGTACCCTGAGCCCTTAGCTCTTCGCCGAATAGATCCTCGAGATATTTCTTGTCGCCGGTTTTCTGCCAAGCCAGATACCGTTCGAACTTATCGGCCGACGGCTTGGACGCGCGCTTGACCGCCTCTTCGCCCCAGCTATCGTGGCGATTCAGAACGTCCATCAGATTTTCGTTGAGATTGACGGCGCCCTTGAGGTTGACCTTGTCGAGCGCGACGCGCGCCCCGCCGACCGAGGTTTCGTACCCGGTGCCCGACCGTTCGATGTTGGCGAGAATCGGCGTGAGGTATTTTTTATCGCCGGTCCAACGATAGGCCGTCCACAGCGTCTGGATCGGAGACGTGCCGGTCGGCATGGTGCCGCGCGTGGCATCGGTGCGCCAATTGATCTCGTCGGGGAACCACCAGGAACCGTCTGCTTGCTTCTTGCCGTGGGCGAGGATGCCGTCGGCAAGTCCGACGATGAATTTCTTCGCGGTCGGATCGCCGTTATAATATCCCACCAGAATGCCGGGATGCATAATGACGTAGGAATAGTACTTGCCCCATTCCCACGGACCTTCGCGATAGCTGTCGGTGCCGCTGTACCAGTTGGTGTTGAAATGCATGTGTCCGGCGGGATTGACGGAGATAATACGGTTGTAGGCGTTTACCGTCTCCATCAACCGTTCGACCACTTTGGGATTGCCGTAGTCGAGATACATGGCCTCGCAGTTGCTGTTGACGCCGTCCTCGTAGGCATGCAGTTCGTCAAGCATCAAGGTGGACAGCCCGTTGGTCATCATACCGTTGCGGTAGACCGCATCGACCACCCGCTTAAGCGACGTCTTGACCTTGTCGCGGTCGACGCCGAGCAGATACAACCCCGGCCATTGTTCCACCAGATCGGTGTCGTCGGACAAGCCGCCGCCGAAATCGCCGTAATCGGCCTGACGATTGTCTATCCACCAATTGACGAAACGCCGTACGCCCTTGAGGGATTCAATCTGACGAAATGCCCACAGCGGAACGCCCTTGGGCGGCACCGGCTGGACGAAGGCGAGTTTGCCCTGACTGCCGTAGGTAATATCGGTCCAGTATTCGCGGGCGAGTTTGTTGTCGGGATCGACCCGCAACAGATCGGTCATGTCGGCGACGACCCGCTGGTAAAGCGCCTCGCGCTTGGATGCGGTGTGCTCCTCGACCAGGAAGCCCCAGTTATCCTTGACCTGCATGAAGCGGTCTTCGATATGCTCCTTCAGCGCCGCTTGACGATCCTTGAACTTGAGTTCGATCTTTGTACCGTCGAGTGCCGCGGCATCGAAGTCCGGACTGGCGCTGGCGAAAGTGAGGTAAAGGCTTTTGTTGGGCAGGATGCGATCGCGCAAATCCAGCCATACCGTGCGTTGTTCGCCCGGTTTCACGGCAACCGTCACGTCGAACATGTTGCGTTCGGGCCAGATCGGATCCTTGACCTGGATGTTGATCGGGATCAGCCCGGATGCATCCGGCTTGGCCTTCAGTGCCGGGATGGTGACGGCGATGCCGTCCAGGCCGTCGTGCATATTCTCCCAGCCGTAGCCCCAGGAACGATACAGCATCAGATTGGCCGGCGAGGCACCGTACTCGTACGGAATCAGCACATGCACCAAAGGCAGCTTTCTACCGGCATCGGCCGGCCGCGGCCGCGACGGCGCGGCGTCAGGCAACGCCACGACGATCGCACTCTCATCCGGCGTATAACGGCCTTTAATGAAAGCATTGAGTTCGTCGAGATCGGGCGAATCCGCGGCGGCATTCGCGCGTATCGCATAGGTTTGGGTCACCGAACCGGTGGGGATTTTCCCGGGTACGATATTGTAGGCGGAAACTTCCTGAATCGGGGTTTCCTGCTCGATATTGTTGAACCGCAGAATGCCGCCGATGCGTTCTTCGGATAATTGATGATAGGTGCGCTGCTGCCCTTTGGCGCGTTCGGCGATCGTCGCTTCCTTCGTCTTGTCGTCCTTGGCATAGGTCAGCGTGCCGAAGGCCGCGCCTTGAATCTCGACATGGTTCCACGGCTCGTCCGCGACGCTCAAGGCATAGGTTTTTCCTCCGTCGACATACACGTTCCAATCCGGCAGCGGAAAGTAATCGGACCGGCCGGGTAGCCGCGACCGGTTGTAGACGCCGGGCCAAGTGGTCTCGGCGATGCCGTCGATACCCTTGTACATGAACTCCTTGACGTCTTTGGCTTCGAGAAAAGCCACCTTGCGGATGGTCGTGACCGGCGAAGACAATTCCGTCGGCGGATCGCCCGGACGGTTGAAGCCATAGCGTAGGCGCCACTCCGCCAAAACGTCCGCATTGCGCAAATCGCCGCCGGTTTGGGCGGCAACGGCGGGAACGTCGCCCTTCGCCAGCGCGGCAATCTGATCGGCGTCGAGGGCATGATCGTAGATGCGCATCTCGTCGTAATCGCTGCCGCGCATGAAATTGTAACGGCTCATCACTTGATGCGGCGATACCGCACGATACGCCATACCGAACTGATCGAGACCGGAATCATAAACCGCCTTCAGCTTCTTCTCGGCGACCAGCTTGCCGTCGACGTAGAGTCTGACGCCGTCGTTCTCGTCCCAGGCGAAGGCGATATGCGACCAGGCGTCGGGCGGCGGCAATTCGGAAAGCGCGAACGACACCCGGGTGCGGGCCAGATTGTTATCGGTGACGAAAGCGTCGAAGCCATGACCATTGTAGTCGATGCGCAAGAACGCCATGTCCCAACTGGAATGGTCGGCATAGCCGGCCGAGAACAATACGAAAGGCGCCCGGCCCAGCGCCGTGCGCGCCCGCCAGTAGAACGAAACCGTGCCGCGCTTGGCGTAAATGTTGCCGGGTGCCTTCCAACTGAGAACGCTGTTATCCCCGGCCTTGAGCGCTCCATTCTCCCGTCCGTTCGTAACCACGGCGGCGTTGGCGGAAAAATTCGGCACCGCCTCGCCTTTGGCGAAATCGGCGGTCAACGACTTGTCCGCCGAAAGATAGAACAATAAACCGGAATTGTCTGCCTCGGCCACAGCCGGTACGGCGGACAGCAACGATACCAACACCAGACGGCTGGCATGGCGGCGGAGAAGACGGATCGAGCGATCGGTCATGCTTGATCTTCCCTGTTTGCTGCGGCGACAATGATGCCGACGGCGCGGTTTCTTTGCCCTTGAAGCTAAAGCGCAAAGAGGAACGCAACAAGCCAAAATGACACCGGTAGCAAAATATTCATTGCCATCCGCCCTCACATCCGCGTGAAACCCAAACCGACCTTGAATGCTGAAATGCTCTAACTCTTTGTTTTGTCGCGCTTCATATCCAAAAACCGCTTGACGGCAATGTCGCGCACTCTGCCGCCGCACGCGGGGGGGGGAGGGGGCGGACGCATGTCAGGATATGCAGGCGGTTCTTGCGAATATGGGGGCCGATCCGCAGCAATCGTCTACACATGCATGTGAACGGCCGATCGCATCATCCGATGCCGTTTTCTATTGGTCGCACCGGCAGCGGCCGCTATGTTTGCACGACGATAGAACGTGACCGATTTATCGGAAAACCGCGAGGTTCGCCGATTGGAGAAAAAAGGGCATCGTCCAGCCGATATTCCGTCGGTTGCCGTTACCGAAACGCTTCGAGCCGGCCGCGAATGCCGTCGTCTGTTCCACCAAATGGCGCGAGATCATCATGAGAAAATTGAAATTCTCTACCGTTGCGGCACTGAGCTGCTATTTGACCGTATGCGGCATCGCCGATGCGCAGGATTTTCGCACGCTGGCAAGCCGCAAGGCGGAAAGCATCGTCGCCGGTCTCACCCTCGACGAGAAAGTCGGACAATTGCTCAATGTCGCCCCGGCGATTCCGCGCCTGGGCATACCCGCTTATAATTGGTGGACGGAATCGTTGCACGGCGCGATGGGCACCGTTCCCACCACGAATTTTCCCGAACCGATCGGCTTGGCCGCGACGTTCGACGCTGCGTTGGTAACCCGCATCGCCTCCGTCATCAGCGACGAAAATCGCGGCTTGCACGCCCTCGGTCGCAAGACCGGCCATTTGGGCAAGATCGGCACCGGTCTCGATACCTGGTCGCCAAACATCAATCTGTTTCGCGATCCGCGCTGGGGCCGCGGCCAGGAAACCTACGGCGAAGATCCGTTTCTAACGGCGCGAATGGGTGTCGCCTATGTGCGCGGCATGCAGGGACCAAACCCGGATTTGCCGGACATTATCGCTACGCCGAAGCACTACGCCGTACACAGCGGCCCGGAATCGACGCGGCACTCCGCCAATGTATACGTGTCGCCGCACGATATCGAAGATACCTATCTTCCGGCATTCCGCGCGGCGATCGTCGAAGGCAAGGCCGGCTCGATCATGTGCGCCTACAACCGCATCGACGGGCAGCCCGCCTGCGCCAGCGATTTTCTGCTGAAGGAACGTTTGCGCGGCGCCTGGGGCTTCGACGGTTACGTAGTGTCCGATTGCGACGCGGTAAAGGACATTGCCGACAATCACAAATACGCCCCCGATCAGGCCGCCGCGGTTGCCGCCGCCATGAAGGCCGGCGTCGACAACGAATGCAACGGCGACATGCTGCTCGGCATGGGCGGCACCGCCGAGCGCTACAAGGAAGCGCTGAAACGCGGATACATTTCCGTCGGCGACATCGATCGCTCACTGGTGCGGTTGTTTTCGGCGCGGCTGCGCAACGGGGATCTGCCCGGCATGGACCGGCCCGACGCCAAGCCGGCCCCGGTTCCGCCATTGACGACCGACGAGCACACGGCACTGGCGCTATCCGCCGCGGAGAAAAGCCTCGTGCTTTTGAAGAACGACGGCATTCTGCCGCTTAAATCCGATCTTCGCCTTGCCGTAGTCGGACCGCTCGCCGATTCGACCCGCGTTTTGCGGGGCAATTACTCCTCCATGCAATCGGCGCCTCCGGTGTCGGTTTTGGATGGCCTGAAAACAGCCATGCCGGGCGCGAAGATCGTCCACGTACCCTTTGGTCCGTCGTTGACCGACGGCGATTCAATCCCCGAATCGGCGCTTATGACCCCCGACGGCAAACCGGGGCTGAAAGCCGAGTACTTCAACGCAACGCGCGCGCCGGTCGTCGGCCAGGGCTCTTTCAACGAGGTGCTGGATCAATTCCGCAAGACGATTTATGCGAAGAAGCCGGCGCTGGTGCGCATAGAGACCGGCATGGCCGCCCGCGGCTACGACAGCGCCAAAGTGGCCGAACATCATCGCGTAGTTTGGACGGGCTTTCTGGTCCCGCCCGAAACCGGCATCTATCGGATCGCCTTGGGCGGAATGCTTGCCAAAGCGACCCTGGACGGCAAGCCGGTCGGAAACATCGAACGTTCCGGTTGGGGCGAACTGCCGAAATTCTCCAATGTAACGCTGGAGAAGAACAAACGTTATCCGCTGCGGGTCGAAGCGGAAGCCCACGGATTATCCGGCGTCGATCTGCTTTGGACGCGCATTTCCGACGCACCCGAGGCCGCCTTGAAAACCGCCGCCGCCGAAGCGGACGTGATCGTCGCGGTAGTCGGCCTCACCTCCGATCTAGAAGGCGAGGAAATGAAGATACAGGTCGAAGGTTTCTCGGGCGGCGATAAAACTTCGCTCGATCTGCCGGCCGATCAACGCGCGCTGCTCGAACAGGCCAAGGCGACCGGAAAACCCCTTGTGGTGGTGGCGATGAACGGCAGCCCGATTGCGCTGCAGTGGGCGAAAGACAACGCCGCGGCCATCGTCGAGTCCTGGTATTCGGGGCAGGCCGGCGGCTTGGCCGTGGGCAATGTCCTGTCGGGCAAAGTCAATCCGGCCGGACGGTTGCCGTTGACGTTCTATAAATCCGTGGCCGATTTGCCGCCGTTCGACGATTATTCCATGAAAGGCCGCACCTACCGCTACTTCGCCGGAACGCCGGTCTACCCGTTCGGCTTCGGCCTCAGCTACACCAGCTTCGCCTATGCGCCGCTTAGCGTCGAACCCATCGACGGCTTGCCGGAAAAAGGCATCAGGGTTGCGACCGCCGTCAGCAATACCGGAACGCGCGACGGCGAAGAGGTGGCCGAGCTTTATCTGACCCCGCCCGCCTTTGCCGGCGCGCCGCGGCTCGCGTTGCGCGGGTTTCAGCGCGTTGCCTTGAAAGCCGGCGAAACGCGAAAAATCGCATTCGAACTGACCGCGCGAGATCTCAGCTTTGTGGCTGAGGACGGCGTGCGTCAGGTTTTCGCCGGCTCGTATAAGGTCGATGTGGGTTCGGGACAACCCGATGCCGGGATTGCCCATCAGTCGGGCAAGTTCGTTCTGACGAACGCCGTCACCATACCGGAATAAGCCAATCGCCGCTTACGCGTCGATAATAACAACGAAACCGCTATCGCCGACAGCCCCGGCCTCAAGCCGGACGGCCAGAACGGTGTCAGGTTCACATGGGAGGTAATACATGCACAATAAGAATAACCTGTTGGTTTCCCGCCGAGGCGCTCTCGAAGGCTCTCTGGCGCTCGGCTTGATATCTATGCTGCCGGCCGGAGCATCCGCCGCATCGGCATCCGCTGTTGCCGCGGCGGTGGATGCCGGCAAACCCGGTCACCCGATCGCCGATTACATCTTTGGCGGTTTTCTCGAACATGGCGGCAACCTTATCAATTACAGCTTGTGGAGCGAAGTGCTCGACGACCGGAAATTCTTTTTTAAGGTCGATTCGACGCCGATGCCGACCCCGAAGGGTCGCTTTTCGATGATGATGGGCGGGCGCAAGTGGATGCCGATCGGCCCCGATGCGGACGTGACGATGGATACTGTCGCGCCTTATGTCGGCGAGCAAAGCCCCGTCGTCCATCTAGCAGGAAATGCGGCCCGCGGCATTGCCCAGGACAGCTTGTCACTGGCCAAAAAGGACTATACCGGGCGCATCGTGCTGGCCGCCGATCCCGGCGCCGAGATTTCCGCCACCTTGATCTGGGGCCGGGGTGCGCACAATCGCCAGACAGTCCGGGTGACCGCCGGCACCAATTGGACCAAGGCGCCGATCAAATTTTCCTGCAAGGGGGCGACCGCCAACGGCCGTCTTGAGATCGTCGGCAAAGGCTCGGGTACTGTCCGTATCGGCGCCGTATCTTTGATGCCGGCGGACAACATCAAGGGTTTCCGCGCCGATACCATCGCTTTGATGAAGGAGATAAACGGCAGAATTCTACGCTTGCCCGGCGGCAACTTTATTTCCGCCTACGACTGGAAGAACACCGTCGGCGATCCCGACAAGCGTCCGCCGATCGAGGATCCGGTGTGGTCGAAGATGGGCCGGGTGATTCAGCCCAACGACGTCGGCGTCGACGAGCTGATCCAAATGTGCCAACTGATCGGCGTCGAACCGTATTGGTGCGTCAACACCGGCTTCGGCGAACCGCGTTCCGGCGGCGAATTGGTCGAATACGTCAACGGCGCCGCCGACACGTTCTGGGGCGCCAAGCGCGCGGCAAACGGTCACCCGGAGCCGTATAAGGTCCATTACTGGAACATCGGCAACGAGATGTACGGCCACTGGCAGTGGGGGCACATGGCGCCCGGCCAGTACCACGACAAGCACAAGCTGTTCGCACGCGCGATGAAAAAAGCCGATCCGTCGATCTATATCATCGTGCCAGGCGGCTTTGCCGACGAAATCACCACCGGACAAGGCATGATGCCGGATTCCGGCAGCCCCAATCTGGTTGCGTTCGGCTCGGAGCGCGATTGGGCCGGTGGGATGCTGAAGGATTGCTACGGCACCTTCGACGCCCTGGCGACCCATGCCTATCCGTCCGAAGGCAAGCACTTCAATCTGGCGATCGGCAAGAACGAGCCGGTGGAACAGACTATGGTCGAATGGGCACGGATGCCCGCCGATCGCGTTGCCACTATGGCCGACTGCTGGGAGGAATATAAAAAGCGCTTCCCCGCCCTCAATGAAGGCAAGGTAAAGGTGTTCTTCGACGAGTGGGCCTATCACTTCCAGCAGGACTACAAGGGCTGTCTCGCCATCGCCCGCTGCTTCCACGAGTTCTTCCGCCTTTCCGACTTCATCGACATGGCAGGCTATACCATGGCGACCGCTTGGCTGAACTACGACCGCACCCAATCGGTGATCAGTGCCACCGGCCGCGTGTTCCAGCTCTACAATTTCCACTTCGGCCGGATTCCGGTGGCGGTGAACGGCAATTCGCCGGTGCCGCCGCCGAAATATCCGATCGGCGGCGATCAGCCGAAGGTCAACACCGGCAGCCCGACGCATCCGCTCGAT
>WSSedL1CaDRAFT_10001153_pt1 | contig 16329 bp, 13 predicted proteins | sample WetSurSL1Cattail_FD_9464 | JGI IMG/M metagenome (IMG submission 9464)
ATTCTATTTACGACGAAGCTAAAAAGTGTCTTGAAACAGTCGGTATAGAAGAAAAAGCCGACGTACGAGCCGATAGCTTAAGCGGAGGGCAGCAGCAGAGAGTGGCAATAGCGCGCAGTCTAATGCAGAACCCTAAACTTTTACTTGCCGACGAACCTGTCGCTTCGCTTGATCCGGCTACTTCAAACTCGGTAATGCAGTATTTTGAAAAGATAAATAAAGAGCTGGGCACTACGGTTGTGTGCAACCTTCATTTTTTAAGTCTTGTACGCCGTTACGCAACCAGAGTAATAGCTTTAAAAGCGGGCGAAATTGTTTATCAGGGGAACCCTTTAGAAATAGACGAAGATTGGTTTAAAACTATTTATGGCGATGAAGCTGAAGAGGTGGAAATCAGATGATTAAAGAACCAGGTTTGGACGCGCGCCCTAAAAAAATTATTGCAGATAATAAAAAAAGAGAACAGAAGTTTAATTTTTGCAAAGCTGTTCTTCTTGATATATTTTTAGTCTTTTATAGTCTTATTGTAATTCAGAGAGCGATCTATTACAAATTTATTCTGGACATACGGGATATTCCGTTTGCATGGTCGCAGATATGGATTGTTCTATTTATAAGCATTATTATAGGCTCGTTATGGGCCTTCACAAAAACTTCGCTTTCGTGCAACCTTTTTGGGGTGGCTAAAGATTGCAAAACGACAAAATTGACCACTGAAATATTCGGGTGGGTTCTATTTGATATAACGTTTATTGCCGGATGGATAGTTACAAAAATATCCATAGTCGACCTTTTTAGTAAAGACGGAATTGAAGGCGCGCAAAGAATTTTCGGCGCGTTGTTTCAGCCGGAAATGTCAATTTTTGACGACGTTGTTTTTGCTACTATTGAAACAATTTATCTTGCGTTAATAGCTACGCTGATTTCAATTCCTTTTACGCTAATAATTAGCTTCTTTACTGCGCGAAATCTTATGAAGGATAACAAGATTTCGTTTGCTATATACTATATATTAAGAATAGTTCTGAATTTTGTAAGATCAATTGAACCGGTTATTTGGGCGATCATTTTTTCAGTCTGGGTAGGCATTGGGCCTTACGCCGGTATGATAGCCTTGCTTGTTCATAGCATTGCGTCAAACGCTAAGCTGTATTCCGAAGCAATTGAAGGAATTGAAGACGGCCCGGTTGAAGCAATTACCGCGACGGGAGCTAATAAAATTCAGGTTGTCTGGTATGGCGTAGTGCCTCAGATTATCCTTCCGTTTTTATCTTTTACCATTTACAGATGGGACATAAACGTAAGAATGGCTACAGTAATAGGACTTGTAGGCGGCGGCGGAATTGGAACTATGCTGATGCAGTATCAGGGACTTGCAAAGTGGCATGAAGTCGGTTTGATTGTGCTCGTAATAGCTTTTGTAGTTTGGGTTATGGATTATATAAGCGCCAAAATACGAGAAGCTATTTATTAATAAATTAAGCGAATGTTTTTAAGCAGAGTTTCTTGTTGCATCTTTTAGCGCCGGAGCTCTGCTTTTGTTTTTTACGGCTAAACGAAAGCGGCGTTAATACATTAGTTTATACTATAACGATATATGAAAGAAATAAAAATTGTAACGGAAAATCTAAATTTATTCTACGGAAACGCGCAGGCGTTAAAGAATATTTCCGTTGAAATTCCGGAAAAGAGAGTAACTGCTTTTATCGGCCCTTCTGGATGCGGTAAAACCACTTTTTTAAGAACCATAAACAGACTAAACGATCTGATTGACGACGTAAAAATAACAGGGACTGTTACGATTGACGATACTAATATTTATGATAAAGACGTCGACGTTGTAAACCTCAGAAAAAAAGTCGGCATGGTTTTTCAGAAATCGAATTTATTTCCCAAATCAGTTTTTGAAAATGTTGCGTTTGCGCCTCGCCTAAGCGGAATAACGGATAAAGACGAACTTATGGAAATTGTCGAACGCTCGGCGATACAAGCCGCAATTTGGGATGAAATTAAAGACAGACTCGACGAATCGGCTTTAAGCCTTTCAGGCGGGCAGCAACAAAGATTATGTATAGCCCGCACTCTTGCGGTTCAGCCCGAAATTGTTTTAATGGACGAGCCCGCAAGCGCGCTTGACCCGGCTTCCACTACAAAGATAGAGGAGCTTATTTTTGAATTAAAGAAAGACTTTACTATAGTTATTGTTACTCATAATATGCAGCAGGCCGCCCGCGCAAGCGATATGACCGCATTCTTTAATATGGGCGAACTGATTGAATATGATAGAACTTCCAGAATATTTACTAATCCGGCTAAAAAACAGACCGAAGATTATATTTGCGGAAGATTTGGTTGAAATTTATTTATAGGCATTGTAAATAAGGACGAGTTGTATGGAAAGACATTTTGATATTCAATTAGAAAAATTGAAGACTAAAATTATAAAAATGTGCAGCGTTGTTGACGAACAGGTTGAATTTGCATTGCGCCTGTTTGACGACTTGAACCCTGAACTGGCAAAACTAATTATAGAGCGCGATAAAAAAGTAGATAAGTACGACGTTAAAATAGAAAAGATATGCCAGCGAATATTTGCTCTTAATCAGCCGGTGGCTATGGATTTAAGAATGATTATGTCGGCGCTTACTATTAATACTAATCTGGAACGGATAGGGGATATTACAGTAAATATTGCAGAAAGCTCGCTTCTGCTTAAAACCAAACCGGAATTTTTCTCCAGAACAAAATTAGCTGAAATGGGTTCCAACGCAAAGGAAATGATAAAAAGCTCTATTGATTCTTATATAGAAGGCAGCTCGGACCTGGCGCAAAAAGTAATAAAGGCTGACGATATAGTAGATAATCTTAACCGAGAAAATCACAAAATATTAATTGAGATTATGAAGGAAGACCCAGAGAATATTGAGCCGGGGGTCGTTTTGCTTGGAATATCAAAGCACCTGGAAAGGATGGGCGACCATGCTACAAATATTGCAGAGGACGTCTTTTTTATTACAGAGGCTCAGGTAATAAAACATAAATATGAAAAATATCTTATTCAGCAGGAAGAGCAGGACGACGAAGACGACGACCGGGACGAGGTTGACGAGAGGCTTTAATTTATAAAGCGTTCTAATATTTTTAAAAGCGTTTCTTTAGAATTAAGGTTCGTAAATCTTGAAGTAAAAAGGAGAGACCAGCTCTGGTTAACAATCAGGGGCGCTGTTTCAGCCGCCGGGGGTTCGGATTTTGACGCCGGATTTATGTTCTGTTCTATTATTTTAATTTCTTCAGATAAAAAATCAGTAAGCAGTTTCTGCTCATTATCAAAAAGACTGCCGTTAATTGTTTCTATTAAGAAAGAATAAAGCAGTTTGTAATTCTCAGGAACATTTTCTTTTGCAGTAAAGTAATTAGTAAATTTAATATTTTTAGCGGCTTCCGCTTCATTAAAAATTGCGTTCAGTTCTTCAATAAACCTTGCTGTTTCAAATGCAAGGCTTTCAAAATAAAGCTCTTCCTTAGAAGTAAAGTAATGATAAATGGTCGCTTTCCCAATCCTCAGGTCGCGCGCAACCTCGTCAAGGGTCGTTTTTTTTATCCCATGTTTAGAAAAACGCTTAATAGCCGCTTTAATAATTTGAAGTTTCCGTTCTTTTTCCAATAGAATCTGCTAATATTATAAAATTAAAACCCAAGATACTCAATCTTATTATTAAATTTAATTGCTTTTTTTAGCATATAGTTCTATTTTTATGTTTTGAATATTAATTTTAATCCGGAGAAGAAGAATATATGCCAATGATGGCCAAAATGAGAAGTTTAGCCCCATGGTTTATCTTATCAGTGGGAGCTATTTTTGTATTGTTTATGGTGATCTCAGACTCCAGTATCATGGAATCATTTAAGGGGAGATCAAACAATGTTGGTTCTGTAAACGGAACAGATATTTCTTACCAGGAGTTTTCTAAGCTTTTAGATAGAGCAAAAGAAAATCAAAAAGCTCAGACAGGCAAGGATATCGACGAAGATAATATGGATCAATTTAGAGATCAGGTTTGGGACGCTATTGTAACTCAGACTCTTATCAAACAACAAATTGATAAATATGGTATTACCGTTTCTGATCAGGAAGTGGCAGATATTATATTAGGCGAAAATCCGCCTGAATTCTTAAGACAAAATTTTGTCGATTCAACCGGAAGATTTAATCGTCAGGCTTATATGCAGGCGATAAGAGAGCCAAGAAATAAGGCTGCTCTTATTCAGGCTGAAGACTTAGTTAAGCAACAGCGTTTACAGGAAAAACTCCAAAGCGTTTTGTTCGCTTCTATCAACGTTAGCGAAAACGAAATCAAAAGAAAATTTGTTGATCAGACAATTAATATGTCTTCCGATTATGTTTTTGTCGATTTAAACAATTTCCCTGATAACTCGATATCTATAACTAACGACGAATTAAAAAAATACTACGACGATAACTTAGATAAATTTAAGGTTGTTCCTCAAAGAAGACTTAAATATGTGCTGTTTATGAATGCGGCTTCGTCGGCAGATTCATTAGCTATCGAAAAGAATTTAGAAAGCGTTCTTGAAACTATGAAGAAGGATACTTCTTCTTTCGAGTCTTTTGTTAAGACTTATTCAGCTAATCCTTATTCAAAGGATACGATTGGTTTGAACGTTCTTTCTCCAGCGGCTATTACGTTATTAGAAAACGCAAAACCTAATTCTGTCGTAGGACCTGTTGCAACTCAGGAAGGATATGTATTATACAAATATATTACTTCGGTTGCCGCAAAGGATCCGCTTGTAAGAGCTTCTCACATTTTGATACAAAAAACTAACGACGATGCAAAAGATTTAAGCGATGCAATGAATATTTATAATCAGCTTCAGAAGGGAGCAGATTTTGCTAAACTTGCAAGAGAATATTCTAAAGACCCAGGCAGCGCGGCTCGCGGCGGAGATTTAGGTTATTTTGGAAAAGGTTCTATGGTTAAAGAATTTGACGACGCTGCAATGAGCGGAAAAGTCGGCGAAGTTCTAAAACCAATCAAAACAAGTTATGGCTATCACATCATTAAAGTAACAGCCAGATCAAACAGCAAGTTTGTAGTTGAAAAGATTGTTAATCCTATTAAGGCTTCTCCAGCTACTATCGAAAAGAACCAAAACGACGCTAACGATTTTGCTTACTTAGCTCAAAAAAGCAGTTTTGAAAAAGAAGCTGAATTAATGAAATACAAAGTTTTGGAAACTGCTCCTTTTAATGAAGACGCAGTTTATGTTCCTGGCATTGGCTATAACAAAAAAATTACTGAATTTGCATTTGCCAATTCGCTAAATACAATTGGCGAATCTTACAGAGTTCAAAACGGTCACGTTGTATTTAAAATTTCTGACGTTACTAACGCCGGAGTTAAGAAGTTTGAAGAAGTAAGAGAATATGTTAAAAGCTTAGTTCTAAAAGATAAAAAATATGCTAAGGCTATAGCAATAGCAAAAGATATCAAGAGCAAAGTTGGAAACGATCTTTCAAAAGCTAATTCAGTTTTTCAGCAGGCGGCTTTTGCAAGCACAGGCAACTTTACAGCTGCTGGATCTGTTCCAGGCATAGGCAAAGACTGGGCTTTTATTGATAATTCATTAAAACTGCCAAAAGGCAGCGTTTCTGAGCCTATCAAAGGGCAGAGAGGCGTTTATCTTATTAAAGTTACGCAGAGAACTGATTATGATAAGGCGGCGTACCAATTGCAGCGCAATTCATTTAGAGATAATGTGCTGATGGAAAAGAAAAACACTTATTTTAATCAATGGCTTGCTAAACTGAAAAAAGATTCAAAGATAGTTGATAACCGTTATCTCTTCTTTGGAAAATAAAAAACGGAATTGAAAAAAAAGCTGTGAATTATTTCACAGCTTTTTTTTTAAACTTTGGAATTTATACTGCGTTATTTAAATTTGATTCTAAAATATTTAACGGTATAAATTTGTTATCTAAAAAGGCGCTCTTGTTAAATTTCCCTTTAGGAATTCAAAATAACCGTCATTTAACCAGGTTGAAATTTTGAATCTTTTATATCAAGTTGGAATAAAAATACCTATATGAAAAAACTTATTTATTTAACCGGTTTTATGGGCTCCGGTAAAAGCGCTATTGGACCTATCCTTTCTAACACAATTGGATGGGAGTTCTTTGACCTTGATAGGGTAATAGAAACCCGGTTTAATAAAAGAGTAACTGAAATATTTGAAAATAATGGCGAAGCTTATTTTAGGGAACAGGAAACAGGTATTCTGTCGGAATTGGCTTTAAAGGATAATGCGGTTATATCGTTAGGCGGGGGCACAATTGCTAGCGAAGTTAATCTGCAAATATTAAAGAAAAACAGTTTAATCATTTATCTAAAAACTTCGCCGGAAGTAGTTTATGAAAGACTCAAAAATAAAAGAGACCGGCCAATATTTAAAAATGAAACATCAGGCGAAGTTTCAAGAAAGCAATTTTTGGAAAAAATAAAAAAGCTGATGGAAAACAGAGTCATATATTATGAGCAGGCCGACGTTACTTTTTCCACAGATCATAAATCTATTGGTCTGACTGTAGACGAAATTGCAAAATATGTGTATAAAGAAATAAGATAAAGAATCTAAAGGAATTAAGCATGTATAAGAAAATAAAAGTTAATCTTAAAGAAAACCCGTATTCTATAATTATTGGACGCGGCAGCGTTTATTCGCTAAAAACAGAAATTGAAAAATTAAAAATATATAAAAATATATTAGTCGTTATCGACGCAAATGTGCAAAAATATTTTGGCAAAGAAATTAAATGTATTTTTGATGAAATTGGCGATAAAATAAATTATTACGTTCTGCCTTCGGGAGAAAAATCAAAATCGTTTAACGAACTGCATAAAATATATTCCTTCTTAATTGAAAAGAACTATGGACGCGATACTCTTATAGCGGCTGTGGGGGGCGGAGTTACGGGAGATTTGGCAGGGTTTGCGGCTTCTACATTTATGCGCGGAGTGGATTACATCCAGATACCGACTACTCTTCTTTCGGCTGTAGACAGTTCAGTTGGCGGTAAAACAGGCATGAATTTCAAAGAGACAAAAAATATAATCGGCGCGTTTTATCAGCCTAAATTGGTTATTGTAGACCCGGTATTTTTACAAAAACTTCCTAAAGAAGAAGTTCTTTCTGGCGCAGGAGAGGTAATTAAATACGCTTTTCTTTCGGATGAAGCTTTATACAAATATGTAAGCAAAAACCTTAGCAAAATATTTGATCTGGATTACGACGTCATAGTAGCAATAATATATAAATCGCTGCTGATAAAATCACAGGTAGTGATTCAGGATGAAAAAGAAACCGGGATAAGAAAAATACTTAATCTTGGACATACGTTTGCGCACGCTTATGAAAGCGAACTGAAGTTTAAAATTAAGCACGGCGAGGCCGTTATTGCTGGCGTTGCTGCTTCATTGTATCTTTCATTCAGGCTGGGGCTTATAGACGAAGAAAAGTTAAACAGACTTTTAGCTCTTCCTTTATCTGCAGGGGTATCAAAAAAAATTGCCGGGCTTAATAAAAATAATCTGATTTCAATAATGCTCCATGATAAGAAAAACAGAGACGGAAAAATTAAATTTGTGCTTGCAAAAGAAGAAGGCTGCCTGCTTATAAATGTGGAAGCCGATAAAAAAGACGTCGTATACGCTTTAGAGCAAACAGAAAAACAAATAAAAAAAGCTTAGTAAAATATCTTAATTTATAATTCTAAATTTAAGGAATATCATGCCTGATGAAATAAACTCCTCCGATGCGGAAAAACAAAACGTTATCCGATATACTATTACAGAGGTTACTCAGCCATTTAAAGATTTATTTAAAGCCTCGCGCGCTTTATGGGGAATAAATATCTCTTATCTTCTTGAAGGGCTGACCTACTTTGGCGTAGTCGGTTTGCTGGGTATATTTTTCAATCAATATACCGGACTTAACGATATTGACGCCGGGCACATGCTTGGAGTTCTTACGGCTGGCATTACGTTAAGCATGCTTATTTTTGGCGCCACGGTAGATATTGTGGGGGTCAGGAAGTCTTTACTTATCGCTTTATTCCTTATGCTCATAGGACGCGTTACGCTTACTCTAAGCCCATCAATATTTGGAACCACAGGGTTATGGTCTTCCGCCCACATAATGGCTATGCTTGGGCTTCTAGGCATTATTCTTGGCTATGGAATCTATCAGCCAGCCTGCTATGCAGCAGTAAAACAATTTACCGACGAAAAATCTTCCGCTATGGGTTATGCAATGCTTTATGCGTTAATGAATTTAGGAGGATTTTTACCGGGGCTTATTTCGCCTCCAATCAGAAAAAGTTTTGGCATTTCCGGCGTATTTTGGGTTTACGTGGTTTTAACCGTTGCAGGCATGGCTGTAATTGCCTTTGTGCTTACAAATAAAGCAATTAAAGACGCTGTAAAAAATATATCCGATAAGAAAGATGAAAAGCCGGAAGAAGAAGCTGAAATGACGTTTAAGGAAAAAATGGCTTATTATATGAAGAATTTTCCTTTGAAAGATAAACGGTTTTTATATTTTATCTTTATCCTTATTCCTGTACAAACATTGTTTGCGCATAACTGGCTGACTTTGCCGCAGTATTGCAGCAGAGCGTTTACAGGAATAGTAAGCGATAATTTTGAATTTTTCGTAAATTTTAATCCGATTCTGATTTTTATTTTTACCCCTATGGTAGCCGCGTTAACCATAAAAACAAACGCGTACAAAATGATGATTGCGGGAACTTTGGTTATGGCGTCTCCAACTTTTTTGCTTGCCCTTGGACCGAACATCTATACTTTATTTGGTTTTCTTATAATAATGACGATAGGCGAAGCGATGTGGCAGCCGCGTTTTCTACAGTGGGTTGCAGAAATAGCTCCAAAAGGAATGACGGGAATTTATATGGGCATTGGGCAGTTCCCCTGGTTCCTTACAAAAGTGGTTACAAGTTTATATTCGGGCTGGTTCCTGATGAATTACTGCCCGGCTGGCGTTAAACCGGAACAAATGCATACCGAAACAATGTGGCTTATTTATGGTTTTATAGCAATTATAAGTCCTAGTGGGTTGTTTCTTGCGCGTAAATGGATGATGAAAGGGTTTAAAACAAAAGCTTAACAAAAACAAAAAAGCCGCCCTGATGAATCGGGACGGCTTTTTTAATACAAAAATATTTGGGGAACTTATCTGCCTATTTTATCTAAATTTTCTTTTTTAGCTAAAAGAGCTTCTTTAGTTTCTTGTCTGCTAGGATCGTGCGTAATCGCTTCTGTTGGGCAAGCTGCAATACATTGCGGATCGTCATAAAAACCAACGCATTCAGTGCATTTTTCTGGTACAACATAAGTGATATCGTCTGATAAAGCCGGATGTTCTTCTCCGCCTAAAATCCAAGCGTCGCCTGGCGAATAGATTGCATTATTAGGACATTCAGCATCGCATGCGCCACAAGCAATGCATTCCTCTGTGATCATTACTGCCATTATCTAACCTCGAAAATTAAAAATTAGTTATCTACCAAATTTAATAATAAAACTCGAAAAAAAATAACAATTATCTAAGAAAAAATTTAAGAATTATTCGTATTCATGCATCACATTTGTCAGTTTTTCGTCAAAACCAGGGCGTATAAATCCTCTTGCATCAGGGAATAAAATCTCAATTTTTTTTCTTAATCTGCCAAGATGAACCAAAATGTTGAGAATTCCGTCTTCCTTTTCGGTAAAGTGAAACATCAGGTATTCCCATGCCCGCAACGAATTATCAATACCCAGTAGCGCTACTTTTGCAGAACCGTTATAACTGCTCTGGGAGTCTTTTAACTCCTCAGGGGAGCTAAGCCTTTCTTCAACCGCACGGTTAATTTTAAGATAAATCTGATATTGATACCACTGAATAACTTCAAGACGTTCTTTCAGCTCCTTAATATTTGCTAAAATTCTTCCGTTTGTAATCTCAAGTTCAGTGTCTAATATCAGCATTTCTTCGCTTTGGCGTACAATATCTTCAGAGTCGGCAAACCAGGCGTTAACCATATCAATATAATCGTTAGCGGAGACTGAACATTCGCTATTGGTCGCTTCAGCTTTGCGCTTATCAATTTCAATCGAAACATCCTTCGTATCATATTTGCTCATATCAATATTCTCTTTTTCTATTACTTCGTTTATAAGTTCAAGCGTTACTTTAAACAACTCGTTAATTTTCTGCCAAAAGAGTTTATTATTTATATTTTTAGAATTTGGATCAGAAAACTGTTCCGCATTCAGTTTGTAATGAGCGCATCTCGAAGTAAACGTACACTTTTTGCACCATCTGTCGCAATAATTATAAATCCCCTGGATATACAAGGGATCGTCGAGAAAACTTTTTACAAAATCTTTATTCATAATAGTAGTATTATCGGTACTAATCATTTCCAGTTTATCTTATCGCCAGGAATTTTTCTGTCGATATGCGCGTTAATATCAAAGTTTAAAATATTCTGCGGATTTGTAAGCCGCGCAAATTTAATTTCCGTAATTTTATCAATCGAAACAATCTGATCGCCATAACCATTAGTACCTGGCTGGCTTGACCAGTACATTATGCTTTTGCTACCTTTATTATCGGCAGTCCAGCCGAGAAAAATAACCGAATGACCGCCGCCAGATTTCCAGGAAATATTAGCAAAGTCGCCAGAGACAGCGTCTTCCGGTTTTACTTCAACGCCCATTTTGCTGTATTGGGCAAGAGCAAACTGGCTTCCAAACCCGTCTGCGTTCCAGATGCCCCAGAACTTAATCCAGTCTTCTCTGCGCGCGCCGTCCGGCTCCTGCATTCTTAAAGCTTCAAACCTTTGCAGAGTCAGGTCTTTAGAAATTCCCGGCATAATCATATTAATAGCTTCTATAAAAGCCGTATATGTAGAGCCGCTGCAATAGCTGCTTTTTCTTGGCGGGGTTATTAACGGCATTCCGTCAAGTTTAAGCTCGTAGTAAACAGGCGATTCCGGAGGATTTACCTTTAGCCCTATGTAATAACCGCCTCCGTCTAATATGTGCGATTGAACTGTGTCTATGGCTTTTAAAATAAATGAATTATAGCCTGTAGCGTATTTAGAAAACGTTTTGAAATGGTTAAGATGATGAGCTCCGTTTGACAAATCTTCTTTTGTCAGCTGACGGAATGAGCCGCTTGTTTCCTGACAGTATTCTGTTTTAATTCCTGTGATAAACAAAACGGTAAAAAGAATAAAAAAGTATTTCCTTAAAAACATAACAGTCCTATATAAGTATAATAATTGATAATTAAATTAATGAATTAAAGCAAAAAAAAGCAAAGCAAATGTTTTGCTCAATATTTTATTGCTTATATGTAAATAATATGAAGATGATTTATTTTCATATCAGACAAAAATATTATTAAATTGGCGCTTATAAAACTGGAGAATTAATGATGAAAAATTTTGATACGAACGGCGCCGATTCTATGGCGCAAAACAAACCAAAGATTGACGAGACTAATATTGAGATACCTTATGAAAAATTTAAACTTGATAACGGTCTTACTTTAATTGTTCATGAAGACCATAAAGTCCCAATTGTATCCGTAGATATCTGGTATCACGTCGGTTCAAAAAACGAAAAACCGGGCAAAACCGGATTTGCTCATTTGTTTGAGCATCTTATGTTTAACGGAAGCGAAAATTTTAACGACGATTATTTTCAGACAATGGAAAAAATTGGAGCCACCGACCTTAACGGCACTACGAGCGAAGACAGAACAAATTATTTTCAAAACGTACCGACTTCCGCTTTGGACATAGCTTTATGGATGGAGTCCGACAGAATGGGACATTTGCTTGGCGCAATAGATCAGGCAAAGCTAGACGAGCAAAGGGGAGTAGTGCAAAATGAAAAAAGACAATACGAAAACGAACCATACGGTTCCGCTGAAGAACTTATTACAAAAGCGTCATATCCTCCGGGACACCCGTATTCATGGACTGTAATAGGCTCAATGGACGATATCAGCGCGGCTTCGGTAGACGACGTAAAGGAATGGTTTAAAACTTACTATGGCGCGGTCAATGCAGTTATTGCAATTGCTGGCGATATTAATTCCAAAACCGCTCTTGAAAAAGTTAAAAAATATTTTGGCGATATTCCGGCCGGACCTCCGGTTTCCAGACAAAAGGCCTGGATTGCAAAACGCTCCGGAACTCACCGGGAAGAAATTGAAGACCGCGTTCCTCAGGCGAGGATTATTAAGGAGTGGAACGTTCCGCAATGGGGAAGTAAAGACGCCGTATACTTAGATTTATTAAGCGATATACTCGGCAGCGGAAAAAACTCCCGCTTATACAAACGTCTTGTTTATGACGATCAGATAGCCACTTCGATTTCAGCTTATGCAAATATCCGCGAAATTGCCGGGCAGTTTGTTATAGAAGCGGATGCAAAACCGGGCGTCGATCTTTCGGTTATTGAAAAAGCGATAGACGAAGAATTAAATAGATTCTTAAGAGACGGCGCTACTGAAAAAGAAATGAAAAGAATAAAGACTCAGTATTTTTCTCGCTTTATAAGAGGCGTTGAAAGAATTGGCGGTTTTGGCGGCAAATCCGATATTCTTGCTCAGTGCGAAGTTTTTGGCGGCTCGCCCGATTTTTATAATTATATACATGATGTAATAAGAGAGGCGGACGCGGACAATCTGCTTGAAGCGGCGGATAATTGGCTGACGGATGGAGAGTATGTTTTATCTATTCTTCCGTATCCTGAATATACCGCCGAGGTTTCCGATGTCGACAGAAAAAAAATTCCGGAACAGGGAGAAACTCCAGACGTTAAGTTCCCTGCATTACAGCGCGCCGAACTTTCAAACGGACTGAAAATTGTTCTTGCCGAAAGACATTCTGTTCCGGTTGTCAATTTTAATTTAACGTTAGACGCAGGTTATGCCGCCGATCAGTTCACGCTGCCTGGAACAGCTAACCTTGCTATGGCAATGCTTGACGAAGGGACAAAAAACAGAACTTCGCTTGCGCTTAACGAAGAGCTTGCTTTGCTTGGCGGGTATTTATCGGCGGGTTCGTCTTTGGATATTTCTTCGGTCAGGTTATCGGCGCTTAAAGCAAATTTAGACGAGTCGCTTGATATATATGCGGATGTTATTCTTAATCCAATCTTTCCGGAAAGCGATTTCCAGAGATTGAAAAAACAGCAGCTTATTGGCATCCAGCAGGAAAAAGTAACTCCCATCCAGATGGCTTTGCGGGTTTTCCCTAAATATGTTTTTGGCAAGGGGCATGCTTACGGCAATCCTTTAACCGGATCGGGCACGGAAGAATCGGTTTCTAAAATAACCCGGGAACATTTGGTTGAGTTTTATAACGAATGGTTTAAGGCAAATAACGCTACTATGATTGTTGTGGGGGATATTACTTTAAACGAAATTACGCCAAAACTTGAAAAATTATTTTCAGGCTGGAAAACTGGCGAGACTAAAAAGAAAAACATAGAAAATGTTTCTTTACCGGATAAAAATATAATTTATCTTTTAGACAGACCCGATTCTCAGCAGTCTATTGTTATTGCCGGGCACGTAGCGCCTCCAACCTCAAATCCGGATGAAATAGCTATTCAGACAATGAATAATATTCTGGGCGGCGGTTTTGTATCTCGTCTTAATCTGAATATTAGAGAGGATAAACACTGGTCGTACGGCGCAAGTTCATTTTTGCTTGGCGCGCGCGGACAAAGACCGTTTATTGCTTATACTTCAGTTCAGTCCGATAAAACTAAAGAAACGATGGTCGAGTTTGTAAAGGAACTTAAAGCGATTATTTCTTCAAAACCTGTTACTGAAGATGAGTTTAATAAAAACCAGCAAAATCAGATTTTGGAACTCCCCGGCTTGTGGGAAACCGCAGGCGCAATTTTAGGCTCTGTTACGCAAATAGTTAATTATAAACTGCCAGACGATTATTTTGCCGTCTATACTCAAAAGATAAAAGAAATGAAATTGAGCGACGTGACTGATATTGCTCCCAAAATAATTAAGCCGGATAGCGTTACCTGGATTATAGTTGGCGACAGAGCAAAAATTGAAACGGGTATCAGAGAACTTAATCTTGGAGAAGTTATACCTGTAGATTCCGACGGAAATGTTATAAAATAAATGTTTTAAATTGCAGCGCGGGCGCTCCAGCCCGCCTAGCAGTTTAATCTGTAAAATAAATGTTTTTTGAATTGCTGACTGCGCTGGTCTGAAACGCTTAATTTGATTAAAGTTTTTGAAATTGCTAAATTGTTGCAAATAAAAAAAGGACAATACTATTTATCCTTTCGGTTTTCTTTATAATTTAAAATAAAGAAGTCTCAGATACTTTAAAATAATAGAGGTTTTTAATGCAAAAAAATGCGGTTATGCTGTTAATTATTTGTATCGTTTGCTTAAATACTAATGGTTTTGGGCGACCAAACGATTCGCTAAAATCTATCAGAAAAAATAATCTGGAAAAAACAATTAGACTCAGCCAGACTAAACTTTTCGGCGAAAAATATAATTCTGAAGGAGGAGTTTTACCTGGGGTCGAACAGCTTAACGCCTTAAAAAAAACAAACAAAATACATTCAACTACTTATTTGCCTCAGCAGGTTATAATAGATGATACGACTAAATATTCTTATACCTACGACGGTAATGGAAACAGACTTACTATACTTATTCAAAGATTGAAAAACAATATATGGATAGATTCTTTAAGGGGAACCTATACATATAACAATAATAATGATCCGCTTTCTTTAACTTATGAAAAATTAATTAATGGAGCGTGGAGCTCTACATATCGTTATGTCTATGCTTATGACGTAAATGAAAATTTAATCTTGGAAGAATATGACAAATGGACAAATAACTCCTGGTCGGCCACGTCAAAGAACATTAGTTCTTTTAGACCTGACGGAAAAAGACTTTCGTATGTTGTAGAAGGATGGAATAATGATACGCTGGTCTACGGTAACGGAGCGACTTGTTCTTATGATAATAACGATTTTCTTATTTCAATCCTTAGTCAGCAATTCAAGAACAATGCCTGGGTAAACTCATCGCGTGAAACTTATACAAACAATAGCGCCGGACTTCCGCTGATTGTACTTGTTGAAGAATGGGAAAATAACTCATGGACAAACTTTGACAGAACCACAAACGCTTATGATAGCGCTGGCAGCCAGGTTTCATTAGTATATGAAGAATGGGTCGACAGCATTTGGGTAAAAGGCAACTGTGAGATGATGACTTATGATAATGAATCGCGACCGATTTGCGTCAACTATAAAGTGTGGGAAAACAATTCTTGGGTAGATTACTCGCGCGAGACTTATTCGTATAATGAGCGTGGAGCAATACTTACATTCTTGGAAGAAAGGTGGGCTGATAGTTTATGGATTGGTTATACCAGATACACTAATACTTTTGATAATAATGGAAACCTGCTGACTCTACTTAACGAAAACTGGACAAATTCTGCCTGGGTATATTTTTCACAATTCAATTATGTTTATGATAATAACGGAAATGAAATTTCGGGAGAGTATAACCGGTGGATAAATAACGTATTGACTTCTGCAAGGAGTTCATTATCTCTTTATTATAACAACGGTTTAGGAGACCTGAGTTTTTTTGGGCATAAAATAACCGCTTTATATACTTCTATTACTGACGTAAAAACATCTGGCGGTTTGGTAAATACATTTAGTTTAAAACAGAACTACCCAAATCCTTTTAACCCCGCAACAACAATACAATATTCTGTTCCTCAAACAGTAAATGTAAGTCTTATAATATATAATGCGTTAGGGCAGGTTGTAAGCAGATTGGTAAATGAAGAAAAACCAGCCGGCTCTTATAGCGTTGTTTTTAACGCGAACAATTTATCATCAGGCGTATATTTTTATGAGCTGCGCGCAGGAAGTTTTGCCCAGACTCGTAAATTGCTCTTACTGAAATAAGCTTTATAAATATTCCTGAATTCATTTCCATGGTTATAACGGCGCAGAACAGAACGGGCGGGGGCGCCCGTTCTACAATAAAAAAATTATTTTAATAAAGTTACTATGCCGGTAGTAACATCATATTGGGCGGAAACGACCATTAATTTATTCTGTTTAACCCAAATTGCGCAATAGGAAAAAGTTCTAATGCGTAGCATTAGAAAAACAGTTGCATAAGAACATATAAAATAAGAAGTTAAGG
>WSSedL1CaDRAFT_10001154_pt1 | contig 16322 bp, 13 predicted proteins | sample WetSurSL1Cattail_FD_9464 | JGI IMG/M metagenome (IMG submission 9464)
TTATTATAATTGCGATTCTCGGAAACAGTCATGGCTACATTGGACCAGCCCCAATCTTTTCGGGTGTTCAAGGTATACAGTCGACTGAGATAAGGGTTGTCTTCATCCACATAGCCCTGGTAATACCATTGCCCGTTCAGAGCAACACTCGAGCTTCGATCGGGATTAAAATTCAAGTTGGAATGTAGATTTACCGTCCGGTATACGTCTTCCCCTTTATCTTCAAATGCCAAATTCAGGCTGGGATATGGAGATTGACTATTGATATTCAAATTGTAGATAGTATTTTGAAAGAGTTCCCCATCTTCATTGTAATGGAACCAGCGCTCGATAGATTGAGAAGTGGCTACTTTCGGGTTTAAATTTTCTTTATACGAAAATCCCACCATATAGTCATCATAATTGGGTTCATAAACGGCTCCGTCATCCCTGGTATATCCGCTGACAACCGAATTGGTCATATTGCTTTTTTCCAAAACAGCATATTTTTGAGTAAAGGTACCCGTCGGGGAGGTGGGGCGCGACCCGTCCACCTCGTATAAAGTACCGCCATACTCGGTTAACCGCAAGTGCAAATTACCCCAACTCTTGTCATCCGGAAAATGGTAGAAATAATACTTGGAATCGACAAACCACCCTTCCGTACTGCTTTGGCCGAACTGAACCTCAAAATTGTCTTTTTTTAGCGAGATATATAAAAGTGGAAAATAAAACAAGGGGATCGAATGTTCCCAATACCAGACATGGTGCATGATAATTACATCATCGGGATAATAGTCAATAGCCTTTGCACTAAGATGATAATGGGGATGTTCCAGGTTGCAGGTAGAGAAGGTCGAATGTTTGGAACGGATCTCTTCCCCCTTAATGTTTGCCTCGGCAGCGGTTAGATACGCGGGCCCTTGAATATCAAGGTCGGTTACCTCCGCTTCCATGGGCGAAATCCAACCTCGTTCAGTGTTTAGATAATAAAGAAACCGGTCTCCATGATAAGTACTGCTTTTATTGGTTACCACCAGATTCCCTGTCGCCAGCAAAACATCCTGTTCTTGATCAATAATCGCATGGTCTGACTCAACTTTGATATCCCGGTATTCTATTTTAACATTTCCAATAGCCTCTACTTGTTGAGTCTCGTAATCATAATTTACTTCGTCAGCCGTTATTTTTGCCTTTTCATTTTCCGCCCGGACCACTGTTGAAAAACTCAATAATAACAACCAAACCATGATTATAATACTTATTAGCCGGTTCATCATCATTTCCTTTGTTAATCGTGCTTACCCGCCATATTAACAGCGATCCCTGGGTCAGGGTAGTGGTTATCAATCATTCCAATATTATATTTCCACCAAAAACTATTTTTAGGAAACTTTGTATTATATTTCGCGCTATTATATGTTTTACCTTTGCCAAGTATCAATTTTCCCAAGGAAATGAATATCAGCTCATTAAAATTTAATTGATCGCTTGCCTCTTTTTGTAATCGATAGTATAATTAGCTAAATAATTTTGAAAGGAAAATTTTTAGTAATGGATAATTTTGATTATAAAATAATACGTCGTTTAATGGAGCAAGGGCGGACGACTTGGGCTGAATTAGGTGGAATATTGGGGCTAACTGCCCCTGCAGCTGCCGAACGGGTTCGGAAGTTGGAAGATAGCAAAGTCATTAAGGGCTATGCCGCATTGATCGATCCCGAACAGGTAGGCATAGGATTGGCGGCTCTGATAGCAGTGACCCTGGAAAGGCCGGAACATCGGAGTGGATTCTTGGACGCGGTCCGCACGATGAATGAGATTTTAGAATGTTATCATATTACCGGAGAAGAAGACTATGTGCTAAAAATCCGCTGTACCGACACCCACCGTTTGGAAAGTCTCGTAAGTGATGACATTAAAGGAATTTCCGGCGTGATCAGAACTCGGACTACCATTATTCTTTCCACTGTTAAAGAAACCCCCATATTACCCTTAAATTTGATAAAGGAGTCGTAACCATGGATCACTTTTCATTACTCAAGGGTATCATCTTTGGGATTTCTATCGCAGCCCCGGTCGGGCCGATTGGCATCCTATGCATTCGAAGGACTTTAAGTGCGGGAATGTGCAGTGGATTTGTCTCGGGTTTGGGGGCAGCCACAGCCGATGCCATTTATGGGTCGATCGCCGCCTTCGGATTAACCCTGATTTCAAACATCTTAATTCAGCAGCGATTTTACATTCACACCATTGGAAGCTTATTCTTATTGTACTTGGGCTGGAAAACTTTTTGGACTGCCCCGTCCATTAAGTCCACAAATGTTGCCCGTAAAGGGATCCTTGCCTGCTATGCCTCCACCTTCTTTTTAACCATTACCAATCCCATGACTATCATCTCCTTTACCGCGGTCTTTGCCGGGCTTGGAGCCGGAAATGTCAAAGGCGATTACTTTGGAACGACTTTACTGGTGACCGGAGTATTTACCGGCTCCATGCTTTGGTGGTTACTATTAGGCAGCGGAATAAGTGCTTTTCGTAATAAATTTAATATTCAATCGATGAAATGGATTAACCGTTTATCGGGGATTATCATTATCGGATTTGCTCTGTTTAATTTTTATAAAATGGATTGGTAATTCGAAAATCATTTGCTTCCTGAAGGTGAATAAAAATTCTCATAAAACGTCTTTGTTATTTTAAACCAGGAACGGCTTTTACCCCGGTAGATGTTATTTGGACTGGTTCGATATACCCCTCCTGATTGAAAAACATTTGATCAATACAAACTACCCGGCTGTGTGGACTAATCTCCGAAAGGGGCCGCCTATGATATACAATATACCAATCATCAGAGCCGGGAATATGGATAAACCCATGATGCCCAGCTCCAGTTGCAATTCTGGGGTTTTGCTCCAAAATCTTTCCGATTCCCCTGAAGGGGCCAAATGGGGAATTGGAAATTCCATAGGCCACACAATAATCAGGCCCCATCCAGTCGCCTTCCGCCCACATAAAATAGTATTTACCATCGCGCTTAATCATACAGGGGGCCTCGACATAGCCATGGGGAGTAATCTCCTTATAAGTATCCCCATCCGGGAAAGTGCCGAGGCTGACCAGATCATCATTCAACTTTACCACGTTGCAATGTCGCCAACCACCATAATATAAATAGATGCTGTTATCATCATCGACAAATACATGGGCATCAATAGGCTGAGCCTTATGAAAAAACTTGTCGATAAGAGGTCTTCCTAAACAGTCTATATAAGGTCCTTCCGGTTTGTCTGCGGCTGCTACACCGATGCCGCCAATTTCTAAGTCACTTTGAATGTCGTTGGCAGCAAAGTAAAAGTAATATCTACCATGATGCTCAATGGGCGATGGCGCCCAAAATGCTTTTTTAGCCCAAGTAACATTCTTTTGATTCAGTACTTTTGCAACCTTAGTCCATTTGACTAAATCATTTGAGTAAAAAGCATCGAAAAAAGTCTGTTGCTCATAAGGTGCAGAGCAAGTTGGGAATACCCAAAAACTCCCATTAAAAATCCTGGCTTCAGGATCAGCATAATAGCCGCTGAAAATAGGATTCCCCGATCTTTTTATTTGGTTATTGCGGTTTAATTTATTCATATTCATCATTAGCCTAGCCCTTTACAGCTCCTGCAGTTACTCCTTTGGTAACCTGTTCATTCAATAATACATATAAAATAATAATTGGGATGGCGCTTACCATGAAAACTGCGAATTGTTTGGAGTACTGCGCCCAAAATTGACTGGCAAAACTATAAACTGAAAACGGTAGGGTTTTATACTGGTCTTTGGAGATATAGGTAACTGCCATTATAAACTCATTCCAACAGGGGATAAAGGTCATGATAGCTATCGTAACGATCGCCGGTTTTGTAATGGGTGCGATAATTCTAAAGATAACGCCATAGGTCCCGCATCCGTCAATGGTCGCTGATTCTTCCAATGATTTAGGTATGGTTTCCAAAAATCCGGTCATGATGTATACTCCAACCGGGAGATTAAATGCAGCATAAGGAATAATAAGTACCCAATACGAGTCGAGCATGCCCAGATCATGATATAGCTTAAAATTAGGTAACAAGGTAGAGTAAACCGGGATCATCATACCCATTAATATCACGGATAAAAAAAATCCTCTCAGTCGCCACTCCATTTTTGTAAATAAATAGCCCATCGTCAAAGAGAACAAAACAACAATCGCGACTGCCGCGCCCGAAATAATCAAACTGTTGATAAAATTCGGCAATATATGCCCCATAGTCCAAGCATCTTTATAATTAATCCATTGAAACTGGTTTGGCCATTTTAGTATCCCTGAGGTAAATATTTCAGAATCCTTTAAAAGTGAAAAATCCAGCAACCATATAAACGGAAATAACTGGAGTATCGCTCCGATGGTTGCAACGGCTAAAATCAAACCCTTTGTTAAAAGAGAATGATGTTCCGGGCTTTTATGCGATAAGTCCGGTAGACTTTCCAGCGAGAGTTCTTTTGAGTAACCACTCGAAGTATTCATATCTTTAGCTCCTTAAATTTCACCGATATCTTTCTGCAACAGCTTGTTAAAGATAAACGCCGTTAATAGACAAAGCACTACAAATGTAATGGAAAGGGCATTAGCATAGCCAAATTGCATATTCTGAAAGGCTATTCGGTAAAGATAATTGGCTAAAAACTCCGTTCTGTCACCCGGTCCACCTGAAGTTGAGATATAAATGACTTCCATCTGCTTTAAAGCATTCACCATTCCGAGTGTCACTGCGACTCTGATGATAGGCGACAATAATGGAATCGTAATCTTCGTATATAGTTTTAGCCCCGAGGCTCCATCAATTTTGGCCGCTTCATATAATTCGGCCGGAATACCCTTAATACCGGAATAATATAACAGGAATCCCATACCAAAACCCTGCCATAGTATGATAAACAGAATCGTGGGAAAAGCGGTATTGGGATCACCCAACCAATCATGCTGAAAGGCCCCTAGACCGATGGAGCTGAGGATTTTGTTAAACAGGCCGAACTGCTGGTTAACTATATTTTTCCACATCATGGTAGTTACCACAACCGAGATAACCGCCGGAAGAAAATATATTGTTCTTAAAACCTTTTCTCGTTTGCCACCAATCTTATCTAACAGTAGGGCAGATAAGATAGCAATCGGATGCTGTATCAACGCATAACAAAGCCCAAGGATAACGGCATGCATGGTGGAGACCCAGAAGGTCTTATCATTAAAGAAAATATTCCAGTAATTGAGGAATCCTACTGTTTTGGCTGTCCCATAATTCATAGATGTCATATTGGTTAAACTGGAAAAAAGGCTTATAGCTATCGGCAAGAATATCGCAAATCCATATAAAACTATACCCGGCAGTAGAAGCGAGGTTATAACAAAATACTTGTTATTTATTAATTTCTTCATAATCTACCTGCCCCGTTTTTAGTAATTTTGTTAAAAGCAAGGGCAGCGGCATTTGCCTCTGCCCCAGTTTTTGAATAGACTACTGTATATCTTTTTGTACTAATCTATCGATCTCTTGCATTAATTCCTTGGGTTCATGCATACCCACTGCGTAATCAGTCATTAGCCGGGTAATGTCTTGGAAGAATGCCGGCGTATATCGATCTCCCCAAAGAATTCCGCTGGCGGTTTTACCATCCTTTAAAATCTTGGCAAGATCCATTTGCACCGGTGTTTCTTTTCCTGTTACATATTTGGAACTATTCATCGGAGTTTGTACGATGCCCTTTTGCCAAGCAGTCTTGGCATAAATATCGGGACTGGTTACGAAGTTCACAAATTTAACCGCTGCATCCTTATACTTTGATTTGGCATTTACTGAGTAGCCGCCGCCGATTCTAAAAATTAAATCGTCGATATTACCTTTTCCTTTAAATACCGGGAACTTAGTTGCTCTGATGTTTTTCCTAATATCGGCGGGTATATTCGAATCGGTACCCATTCCCATCTCCCATGAGCCCATGAGGTACATGGCAGTTTTGCCTTGAACAAACATACTGCGGGCCATACCATAATCGGCGCTGGTAAACCCATCTTGAAAGAACTTGGCGTCATACAGGGCCTTAAAATCTTTGGCGGTCTGAAGCATTATAGGTTCTTTCATAAATGCCGTCTTTTTTTCGCACGCTTTATAGATTAATTTTTGATCACCATTTTCCCTTAATTGGAGCTGTTGAAAAGTAAACATCAATGGCCAACCGTCTTTACCATTAATCGCACAAGGCTGAATACCTTTGGCTCTGAAAGTCTTAGCCGCCGACAGTAAATCTCCGTAGGTTTGAGGTATTTTAATATTATTTTTTTTGAAGATAGCTTGGTTATAATAAAGCACCCAAGTATCAGCATACATAGGCACACCGTAGAGTTTACCGTTGAAAGTGTAAGCATCGAGAGCGCCTGCTGCAAAACCTCGATCTACATAATCTTTAGGATTCAATTCAGCTGCAAAGCCCCCATTAATTACCGGGGTCATAAAATCAATGTTACACCATGATTTATATACATCAGGCAATTCACCAGAAGCTAAATAAACTTGAAATTTCTTGCGATAAGGGTCATCCTGAAGCAGCTCTTGTTCAATTTTAATATTGGGATTGGCTTTTTCAAATTGCTGGATGCAAATTTCTTCAAGTAGTCCCAATCCTTGAGTCTTATCAGGATTACTGGAGAAGAACTTAAGGGTAATTACTTCATCTTTTGCTAAACATACAACCAAACTAAAAACAAATACCACTAAAACTAAGACTGAAATTTTAATAAGCGACTTTTTTTTCAAAATTACTCCTCCTAGCCAATCGAATTTAAAAATAAAACTTGGACTTAATTTTCCAGCGCGCTGTGATCAGATGCCTATTTAGCCCATCCAAACTTGGCATCCTTACATTATCATTTTAAATGATCAAACCATAGCAGTTAACTTAATATTTTTTTATATGGTTCAATATTTTTGGATCTTCAAAAATTTGGAGTGTTTGGAAAAGGGGTGACAGCATTTCTACCGAATAAATTTATTCTAAGATACAAAAAATTTCCGAGGATACGATGAATGAAATTAGAGAGCTTTTATTCGAATTTAAGTATCAAATATAAATTTATCATTTTTTATTTCAGTATCATTCTGGTGTTAGCTCTGCTCTTTGGCACTTTTTCTTATTATAATTCCAGAAAATATGTCTTTAACAGTGCCAACCGGGCAAATTCCGATAAAGTAAAACAAATCACTACCAGTATTGATTATCTGCGCAAGGATATTTATGATGTTTCTACCATCATCTGCCTCACTCCCAGCATTCAAAAATTCTTACGAAATTCGAAAAACTTACATCATGCAACTGATTTTAACAATGACTCGCAAGAACTGATTGATTATATCATCGCCAGTAAGAGCTATATCAGTCTAATCATCATATATAACGCCCAGGGCTTCCCNGTGTACTATAAAAGCTCCGATATGAGTTCCGGAGCCAANAGTTTGAATTCAGCCAACGAGGCTGCTATATATAAAAAAGCTTGCGCGCTCAGTGGCAAACCTTTATGGCTAAATATTAATAATCATAATCAAGTTCTAATCGAAGATAACAAATCCCCCAAAATTGCGGAATGTCGAGTCATTAAAGACATCTATACCATGAATAATATGGGGCTGATTGTAATTTGTGTTAATGAGCGCGAAATCACCAAACTTTTTTCAAATAACATTAAAAAAGGAGAAAACATTAGTATCTTTGATAATCACCACGTGGTACTAAGCTTTGGAAACCAAATGGTTGCAAATACTCCCATCACTTCGACACTGAAAAAAGATGGCAATACCGATTATGGATATTTCGTAAAGAAATTAGCGGGAAAAGACATGCTTATTTCATATTCAACCAGCGCCTTGAATGATTGGATAGTATTTGATTCCATTCCTGCGGCCCAATTACTCAAAGAAATTAATTCAATTAAATCTTTTTCCATAATCGTAGTAATAGCCTGCATTATCGTTACATTACCTTTAACCTTATTAATCTCTTCTTATCTCACAGCCCCTATCAAGCGACTTTTGGTATCAATGAAACAGTTTCAACAGGGCAGTTTTGATGAACGTGTGGAAATAAAATATGACGACGAAATAGGTAAACTTGGCGCAGGATATAACCGGATGGTTTCAAATGTGAAAGATTTGATCAACAATGTCTATGTATTACAAATCAAGGAAAGAGAAGCCGAATTAAATGCGCTACAGGCTCAGATAAACCCCCATTTCTTATATAACACCTTGGATACTATATACTGGAAAGCCGAAAAACAAGGTCAGGAAGAACTTGGGGAGATGGTGTATTCTCTATCCAGACTTTTTCGCTTAAGCTTAAATCGGGGGAAAGAGTTTACCCTTGTATCCAGCGAAAAAGAATTGATTGAGCATTATTTAAAGCTGCAAAAAGTACGATTTAAAGATAAGCTTAATTACGCATTACTATTTGATGATGAAGTCATGGATTATATTCTACCTAAACTTATTTTACAGCCATTCGTAGAAAACGCAATTTTACACGGACTTGAATCAAAAAAAATGGGCGGATTTATTTCAATTTCAGGAAAGAAGGAAAAAAACAGCTTATCCTTCTCAATTGAAGATAACGGAAAGGGTATGGATGAAGCCACGCTTCAAAAATTGCTCTCCCTAGAACCGGATGATGATTCAAATGGCCCTATCATGCGAAGCGGCTATGCAGTAAAAAATGTCATCGAACGATTAAATATTTATTTCGGCAAGGACTACCGTTTAAATATATTTAGCAAAGTCGAAAGTGGAACTAGAATTGAAATAATCATCCCTGCTCAAAAATTTTTGACTAATGAGGAGGTTAGCCATGATCAAACTCCTTATCGCGGACGATGAAGAAGAGATCCGCTCCGGTATCCGGGATATCATTGATTGGAAATCGAACGGCATCTCTGTTTGTGGCGAGGTCGAAAATGGACTGGAGGCTTTAAAAATAATTCAAGAAACCGCTCCGGATATCTTGTTGTTGGATATCAAAATGCCCGAAATGGATGGCATTCAAGTAATGGAGCATCTGGCCCCGGAATCCAAAATGAAGATAATCATTCTCAGCGGTTACGATAATTTTTCGTATGCGCAGAAGGCACTAAAACTTGGCGCATCCGATTACATTCTAAAACCTTGCCATAAAGATGTGATCCTTCAGACCGTTTTACGAGTCAAAGAAGGAATTGAAAGCGAATTAAAAAATAAAATATTTTTTGACCAGCTACAGGCTCAATTTAACCATAGTCTCCCTTTACTTAAAGAAAAATACTTGATTAAACTATTAAATACCGCATATGATAGTGAACTTAAGCTTTTGGAAAACTTTGAACTCTTTAAAATCAATATTCCAACGAAACCGATTGTGGTTGCCGTGGTAAATATTGATTACCCCTATCATTTTTACGAACAGTTTACCAGGGATGCTGAGTTGATGAAATTTGCAATCAGGAATATCTGCACCGAAACCATCTATCAGCGTTTTTTTCATGAAATCATTGAATATAACGGCGATATCATCATTTTGGTTAGCTTGGATCCCAAACAGAGAGAGCAATTGCTCCAATTATTGGAACAAATAAAAGATACGATAAAACTAAATTTAAGCTTTTCGGTTTCTATCGGAATCGGTAATATTGAAGAGGATATCCACAGAATTCATTTATCTTACGTAGAAGCTTTGAAGTCGATTGAAGCAAAATTCTTCCTTGGTGCCGATACAATCATCCAATACCAGGATATTCATTCATCAGTTATTGAAGATGCCCTATACCCGATTGCTGAAGAAAAATCCGTTTTAAACTGTATTGCTCAGGGGAATGAAGCTGAATTGGATGTGGCTATCGATGGATTTTTTACGGTCTTGAGCCCGGAAAAACGTTCAAAGATATGCTTTACTAGATGTTGCCTTGCATTATATCTTTCCATTTATCACTTTTGTATCGAAAGAGCGCTCCATGAGGATGAAACCTTGGATCATAATTTCTCTACGCTTGATTCCATCCTAAAATTAGAAACCATGAGTGAAATGAAAGAGATTATCATTAATTCAGCCAAGTATGCAATGTCCCGAGTTAATAGAAAAAAAGGCAACAATAAAACCATTGAAATGGCGGTAAAATATATTGAAGAAAATTATGCCAAAGACATCAGTCTGGAAAACATCTCCCGCAGCGTATATTTGTCCCCTAGCTATTTTAGTCTTCTCTTCAAACAAGTCATGAGCATCAACTTCGTGGATTATCTCAACAAAGTACGAATTGAAAACGCCTGTGAATTATTGAAGGATATCCAATATAAAACCTATGAAATCGCTTATAAAACCGGTTTTCACGATGAAAAATATTTTAGCTTCATTTTTAAGAAAGTCACAGGAATGTCACCGTCCCAATTTAGAAGTAATATAAGGTTATGAGTTATAAGGTCACTGCTTCTACCCTCATTTACGAATACTCAACCCGATCCCGGCAATCACAATCGACCCTCCGGCAAATTGGATAACACTCATGACTTCATGAAGGAAAATTACCGCAAAGATCACCCCAAACACCGGTACCAGATTCATGAGGGTAACCGCAGTACTTGAGGCTAGACGCTTTAAACCATAGGCATATAAAAGAAAAGCTATGACCGAACAAAATACTCCCAAGTAAAACAAAGCACCTAGTGAATCTGTAGTTGGTATTTGCCACTTTTCCCGTTCGAGCCACGCTAACGGTAAAAAAGCTATCGCTCCAGCCACTGTCTGATAAAAAGTCACCAGCACGATGGGATATTGATTGACTACCTTCCGGGTGACAAAATTATAAAACGACCAGACGATTCCGGTAGCCGCTAAAATAAGATCGCCAATAACACGATGTGTCCCGCCAATATTGGAACTCTCCCTAATTATCAAAAAGACTCCGAGGATTGCTAAACCAGCACCTACAAAGCGAATCCAAGAAATTGTAGCCCGGTAAATGAACATTTCCAGCAGCATCGTTATCGCCGGATATGACGATACGATTAGTGCGGCATCAGCAGCAGTAGCCAATTGGACTCCCAAATTCTCCATGGAAAAATAGATAGTGGTCCCCAGGATTCCGCTCAAACATAAACGGAATAGATCTCTAGGGGCAGGTATAATCAATCCCCGTTGGATCCAGAGAATTACCCCCAGCATCACCGCAGCGAAAATGAAACGCAAAGCGCCCAAAGTCAGCGGCGGAAACGCCCTGAATGCAATTTTAGTTGCAACAAAAGATACGCTCCAAATCAAAACCGCCCCTACTACGGCTAAACCATATGATTTTTCTTGAAAAAAATCATATAAACCCAATTTCTTTTTACAAATAATCCCTTTTCCCGACATTAAGCCCTCCTGAATTTAAACTGCAAACCAAATCCTATCTAGACCCATAGAAAAATATTGGGTCAGGTGACTTCCAAAACATACTGCCCCGGAGTTACCCCAATAAAACGCTTGAAACAATTGGTGAAATGACTTTGATCACTAAATCCCAGTTCTGAAGCGACTTGCGTCAACGGGAGTCCTGCTTCTAAAAGTTTCTTGGCCATACTGATCCGTACACTTTCCAAATAAGCATACGGCGGCATTCCCATCTCTTCCCGAAACACCCTCATCAGATAATAGCGGCTAAACCCAACCTCTTTCGCTACCTCCGTTAAGGTAATCCCTTCAGTTGCATGTTCGCATATATATCCACAGGCTTTTTGTACCGCATACCGTTCCTTTTTAGGAATTTGAACCGTAGTATATTTAGAATTCTGCTCCACCACCAATTTGGCTAAAACCGTCAATAACAAGGATTCACTTTCAAGTGTAGATATTGGATTGAGCAATGATAAATGTAACGTTCGGATGGCTCGGGTTAATTCCGGATTGTCGACCCTTATATTGGAAAAATGAGGCGGCTCTTGTTCTTTCTCCGTAAGCTCAAACATAACATCGCGCATATGAGTCAAGGTTGGATATAATGCCCGGTATTCAAAACCATTTTCATCCGCCGGTTCCCCGGTGTGATCATCACCCGGATTAAGTAAAATCAAACCACCGGGTGGCGTTAAATGCTTAACCCGCCGGTGGGAAAAAGATTGTAAGCCCCATTCTACCAAACAAACGACATAATAATCATGCATGTGAAGCGGAAAACCATGTTTTATGCAAACCGCTTGATATGTTTGGATTTTTAGTTGAGGATTATACCAAAGCTTGCTCCATTCTTTTGTCTCCATGTTTGCTGCTCCTAGCCGGATAATTTCACGGAACTATTGAGATAATCAAATTTTGATTCAATTAATTATAGCGTGTATGAATGAAATCGTCTTGAAAAATATTGCCCTTCTTCATAAGTATTTGGCGTTATAATAGTAAAGATATCAAAATCGGCGACAAAAAGGAGCAAATCTATAATGACTTCGAGTATTGCCTTGGGTTTGACCTTCGGGGTGCTCTCCGGATTCTTATCCGGATCTTACGGAATAGGGATGAAGAAGATCAAAGTATGGCACTGGGAGAATACCTGGATAGTCTATTCTTTTTGGGCATTATTATTTTTCCCCGGGATATTAGCGATTATTACCATCCCTAAACTAGGGAGCCTACTCGCTACAATACCCCTTTTAACAATAATCCCTGTTTTTCTTTTCGGCGTAGGTTGGGGTATCAGTAATATCGGTTTTGGAATTAGTCTTCGCGAACTGGGTATGGCGTTGACATCGGTTATCGTGATCGGTATCGCCAGTGCACTCGGCACGATCCTACCGCTCATCATCTATCACCCGGAAAGCATCTGGAAACCGGTTGGCCTATGTATCAGCAGTGGTGCCCTTTTATCGGTAATAGGGATCATCATGTGTTCACTGGCAAAAGCGCCTGAAGCGGAAATCAAATCCAGTCCCCTCCCGACTAAAGTCTCCCGTAATAAAGGAATTTTGATCTGTATCGCTTCCGGTTTCCTTGGTATTTTGCTTAATTTTGCCCTAATCGCCGGGAAAGCCCTTGATAAACAGGCTGTTTTATCCGGGGCCTCGCCGCAAAACGCTACCAATGCCACTTGGTTTGTTGCTCTTAGCGGTTCTTTCTTTGTCTCCGCTATTTATTGTATTTTATTACTCATAAAAAACCGTAGTTTTACGTTCTACCGTAACGGAAACTCGTTAATTAATTGCGCTTATACATCACTCATGGGTTTGGTATGGTTTGGCGGAATTACCCTCTATGGGATATCGGTCCTCTCCTTTGGCCAATACGGCCCATCCATCGGTTGGCCGATCTTTCAAAGTGTCCAAATTATCGCCGCCAATCTCCTGGGGATCGCTACCGGGGAATGGAACAATCTTTCCAGAAACACTTTTTATTTGCGTATAGCCGGGATTGCCGTTCTGATCTTAGGAATCATCGTCATCAGCCTTGCCGGAAATCTGACGTAAAATATTACCATTCGGATATAATTTTTAGATTGCATAGGAAAAACGCAACTTACGCAGAACATGAAGCATAGGGAATAGAAAATAGGGAATAGGGATCGAACAATATCTTATCATTGAGGTGAAGGATGAGATTAATGAAGCCAATTATCCATCTTTGCGGTTTGTTGTTTTTACTGATATTATTGCTTATCATCGGTAATGGCTGCAATATTACCCGGGCTATCACCGTAGAATATCTTCCCGGTTCGGCCGATAACGGCTGGATAAAAGAGCTAACTATAAAAAATTCTTCCGCTTATCGTCCGACTATTGCAATCAACCGTTTTGATGATGAACGGGATACGAATGGCAATGTTGTCGGCGCGCTATATACCCGTTCGGGCAAGAAAGTTGAGACTCTGGTAACCGACGAAAGTCCGACCGTCATCGTTGAAAAGTCGTTAATCCGGCAACTGGAAGCTGCCGGGTTCACCATAATCCGGACCTCTGGTTGGAACTTCCATCCGGAGAGCATACCCGATTACTTGAAGACTGATTTTATCCTCGGCGGGCAGCTTAAAGCGTTCTGGGTTGAATCAAAGGCGGGCTTCCTTACCTCGACCATCGATTCCCGCGTTGCCTATGACCTGATCATCGCTGATGCCCGGAATAAAAAGATCATTTGGACCGGTCAAATCGCCGAAGCCGACACCAGGAAATCCTTGGCTCATACCAACGATTATTTCTGGGCTGATCTGCAGGCCTCCATCAGCCATTCGTTAACCCTAGCCATTAACCAGGCTTTTCAAGATCAACAAGCCCAGAAGGCAATGATCACTTTAATTCGGGTTAAGTTTTGAAGTTTTAATACCTTAATTTAAACTGCAATTCAATAAAATCTTTGGCAAAATCCCAGCCCAAGCCGATCTTGACACAATCAACATCGCGCGCCAGGCCGGTGACTTGACTGACCCATTCATCATCCCGCAAACTATAGCCGCCCTTATTAAAGATATAATAGTGAGGAGTTAAAGGAATATTCAAACTGTAAATGAAATTGCCGCCCAGGCGGTAGTCGTTAATCTCTAAAAACTTATCCTCCAGTTTATCCCAGTCCCGCTCCGTTCCGCTGATATCGGTAAGATGAAGATAACTGAAGTTAAAATCGGGAGTGAGTTGATAATCCAAACGGTAGCCGTCATAAACCCCTTGATAACTACCATTGCTATCTCCTTTATAAAGCAGTCGGCTAAAGACTCCCACTTGCCAGTTGCCTAAACTGCTCTTCCAGGCTTTTTTAGTAAAAGCAACTCCCAGTTCCCGTTTGGGATCAGAATTAAGATCCGCCTTTCCGTCAACGGTTAAATTATACTTACTCCAATCAATCTGATAACTATCCGTCAGATAGAAAATCCCCTCCGAATCAAAGTTCAAATCCGCTTCTTCGGTATAACGGTCCCAACTAAAAATTCTACCATAGGTGATCGAAGAGGGTTTATCATTGGTATTAATGTCGAAATCCACCCGCGGTCTGACATGGACCTTATCGGACTTCACTGCCGGAGCTGCCGGATCCGCCAAGGCTGCGGAGGTATCCGTTTTACTGATCATCTGACTCAAATCGGGCTGGTTGCCTTCATTGGCGCTCAGGTCGATCCGTGGAACTTCTTCACCCCGTATTGCCAGTCGCGGAAAATAGAGCAAAGGGATACCGAGAATCTTAAAAACCACTTTTTCCATATATACATGGTTACCTTGGATCACCATTCTTTTACCGGCAAATATATAATCCGGGTAATCTTTACGGGGACAGCGCGTCAATCCTGCGGGCGTGATCACGATGGTTCCGCCGTTAATACTGGCTCCGTTTCCGGTTACATAATAATCCTTTTCCGGTCCCTTTACTACTCCTTGTAGCGGACCAATTTCACCGGTTTGTTTGGTCATATTATAATGAATCATCTCCGAACGGTAGCTTTCGGTTAAGGAAGCAAGTTCGGCGTTACCCGTCGCCTCCAACCAGCCGGTATTCATGTTAAAGGTCAAACAATTGGCGGTAAGTGTAACCACGCCCTTTGTCAGTATAACGTTACCACTGAGAACTGCCCGTTTTTCATTTTCATAAAATGTTAAAGAATCGGCTTCGATTACAACATCATCAATAGTCATTCGGGTATGCGTTTGATTGCTGATAACGTTTTTCTTGGCATCATAACTTTGGCCCCCCATCGTCTCGATGGTGACATTGTTAAAATGAATCAGTTGTGTCGGACTGTCTCCCCGCGCCGGGAGCACCGACACCTTAATTAACAGAAACATTGTAATCAGCGTTAAAAGAACCCGTTTCAAATTTTTAAATTCACTTCCGTTCTTTCTCTGGTCCTGTTCGCCCTAAGACTGAACATCGACAACCATCATCTATCAGACGGGGTTGATAAGGGTTCCCCGGTTATAGTACTTCTTGGCTTTAATCGCTATATTTATTTAGCCTATTGTACCACGAGACAAACTTTGATTCCAGCATCGGCAAGCCTTTCCATTTATTAACGGCATGGGTTGATAATAGCCCAGTTCTATTTATTTGGAACGAAAATTTGTGAAGAATATTACCTTATATTAACCCAAAAAGTGGCCCTGTTAAAAAGGCAAACCGATTCAATGATACTGTTTTTTATAATAAATGGCCACCTAAAAAGGTTTTTTGCATCTGAGTTGAAGTAACGTTAACGTTAGATTAAACTTGAATCCGGCAAGTAACCCCAAAAACCTCAGTCACATTTAAACTTGCCGGATTCAAACAATGAACCCGATCCGGCCAATTTTTCTGCGCCATCG
>WSSedL1CaDRAFT_10001155_pt1 | contig 16321 bp, 15 predicted proteins | sample WetSurSL1Cattail_FD_9464 | JGI IMG/M metagenome (IMG submission 9464)
TTCTGGAGCGTCTTGACGAGGACCAGACATTGCTGGAGCTTTTACAAACCTGGAAAAACGGCATACTGGAACGGCTGGGACTGCTTGAAGCATTGCAGCAGCTGCTGGCATCGGCTGTAGAGTCTGAAAACAGAAGACAGGAAGCCGCATGCTGGATTGCCGGGAATATAGACAATTACCGAAACAGACTAAAAACGGATGAGGGCATTAAAAAGTCCACGGAAGATATGCTTAAAAGCATGCTGCAGAAGGTAATCGTCAGTGAACATCATCTGATCGGCGAGATTGCAAAGGAAACATTGGGCGCATTTTCAAACGAAAAACTGATCGATTTCATAAACGACAAAGTCGGCAACGACCTGCAGTGGATCCGGATCAACGGCTCCATTGTCGGAGCCCTGGCAGGCATTGTCATTTATCTGTTTACACATCTATTGTTTAATCCTTATCTTCTGCCACTGATTCAGGGGCTCTTCCGGTTTTCACATTAGTTATGCCATGTATTTTCCAAAGGTGAATTATCCATAGGAATTTTGCTGTGTCTTAACAGTTTGTTATTCGGCATCGCATAACCCTGCGCCGGGCGGCCAATGGCCGCCCCTACATTTAAAAGACGAATTATTCGTCTTACTTAGTTGAACGACTGCCAGAAGCTTCCGTTTTTGTCTATGATGTCGGATATCTCTGTGAAGGGTACTGTAAATGTCGGGAAGCCTGCTGCATATGGCGCTATTTCATAGGGTTCAAAGTAAAGCATCAACGCATCGCCACTCAGGAAAAACGGCTGGTCGGGCTTGATACCCTTGTAACTGTCTGCCCATACGCCCATTTCCTCCCCATGCTCCTTAATCTGCTTCTCCAAAATGTCACTGAGCACTTTGACATAATTACTTCCATCCTTGAACAAATTCTCCAACTGGTAGAAGGCTCCGGTCCTGGTGTCAATATGAGCATACTCCATGAGCGGCATTCCGTGAGCGGCTCCAAATGGGAAATCATATGCCGACTTCTGCAGTTCAAGCAGATTCTTCCGGTTAAATCCGATTTTAAAATTCCCCTCATAATCGTAATCGAGATTATCGGTCGGCTTTATCTTTTTATCGATCCACCTATCGCGCAGCTTTGTATTGACCGAATCCTGTATCTTCAAATCCTTAAGTTCACTTAGTGCAGGATAATAGACAAGGTAATTCCTGTTAGGTCTGAACTTCTCTTCACTGACCTTAACGCCGCTCTTGAGTGTAACTGTCGAAGATGGCCTGTATACGATTTCACCCTGCTTATTCATATAGTATGGCCTCTTGTCGATATCGGCATAAACCAGGCTGTCCAGCACTTCCAGTTGACCGATCCCATCCGCGGAAGGAAGGCTTTCAACTTTTTTACCCTGTTTGTCTATAAAAAAGGTTTCGGTATTGTCAAATACGGATGCCACACCCTTTGAAAACTGCTCCAGCCCATAATAAATGAAATCTGTGAGAATTGTCCCATCACTGGTAGCCAGCGCATATTTCGAACCCGCGAAAATATTTTTCGGGTCAATTGCCAGGCCAAGTGCGGCCATGCCGTCACCAAGCTGTAAAATTTCATTATACTGTGGCTTGATCAGATATTTCCCTTTTTTATCGATCAGTCCATATTTATTGGCTGAATAATCCGGCGATGCATTCACAACTGCAGTTCCATCCTTGAAGCCTTCCGCCGTAAGGAACGTCGGCTCTATTGCCACATCGCCCTTTGAATTCAGATAGCCGTATTTGCTATCCTGATTCGGCATAAAAGGGATCATTCCATTAGAAATATTCATCACATAGTTGTAATTCAATGTTTTCAGCCTTTTCCCGCTTTTATCGATAATCGAGTAGCCGTCATTCGGTAATTTGACTACGGCAAGTCCGCCATCAAATTCCGTTGTGTATTCGAAAGCCGGTTCTATAACAGTTTGACCATTCTCCCCGAGATAGCCGTAAAGGAGCTTTTCATCCTGGGACTTTATATAGTATTGAGCCCTACCTTCTTTATAATCGCTTATGTACGGATACTTCCCGGATAGCGTCTTTCCCGTGGCATCAATTACTGAGAAACCGCTGTCATCCTGTGCTATTGCGAGTCCGTCGGAAAAGTCTCCTATGTTTTGATATACCGGTTCAACAATAAATTTGCCCGAGTTGTTGATCAATCCCACTTTACCGTCTTTTCCCACTGCTGCCAGGCCATTTGCCTGGAACCTCTGCGCGCTGGAATAGTCAGGCTGCAGCACAAATTTACCCGTGCTGTCAATATAGCCCCACTTGGAATCTCCTATGTAACTGACCTGTGCAGGATAAACAGCAATATTGCCGGGACTTTGATCACCGATCTGCGTCCGGGACGATTCCACGCCGTCAGCATCCGCACTGCCGCTCGTCTGACTGCCAGTACATGCTGCAAGCATCAATAATGCTGCAAGAGCAAAAATCATTATCAAAAAAAACTTCTTCATATTTCCTCCATTAACAACTATTTTTCCAATTACCAAAGCGATCTAAAAGTACGATATTAATGATATATCCTATAAATATATTTTATAACAATTATCTATGCTATAATGTTAAAAAAACTTTAATGTATACAATGAAAAAAAATAGGATCATCAGTTTTTCACTTGTATTACATATCAGCCCTGTGACGAATTGACGTACGGGACATTAGAAGAGGGTAGAATCTATGTTTAAATATGAGACACATTTCCACACCAGTGAAACAAGTCCATGCGGCAGAGTAAAAGCGGAGGAAGCAGTTCGCATTTATCAAAGAGCCGGTTATTCCGGTCTGGTTGTAACAGATCATTATTTTGGAGGTTTTTTTGAAAATCATCCGTTTATGAGTTGGAATAAAAAAATCGACCTGTATCTGGCAGGTTACAGGAAGGCACTTGCAGAGGGGCAGAGACTTGGGTTGGATATACACCTCGGTATGGAGATCCGCTTTAATGAAAACGCCAACGATTACCTTGTATACGGCTTTGACGAAGCCTTTCTGAGGGAGCAGCGGAAGCTGTACCGGCTGACCCTGAAAGAATTCAGGGAACTTACCACTGACAAGGGCATTGTTACGATACAGGCACATCCGTTCAGGCCCTGTATGATACCGGCGCCGCCAGAGCTTATTGACGGTGTGGAGGTTTACAACGGAAACCCCAGGCATGATTCTTCAAACCACCTTGCATTGCAGTACGCAGTCGACAACAAATTGAAAATGCTTTCAGGTTCTGATTTTCACCAGCCACAGGATGCAGCCAAGGGCGGAATCCTTGTTGAAGACAGGATCAAAGTAAACGATTTTGCATTGGTACTTCTGCAGAATAAAATATCAGAGTTGTTGAGAACTGAGTAAAACTGTCAGACACGCCGATGCTCCTTACGTAAAATTAGTTGTAAACACAAACAACAAATCATTGTAAGTAGAGGAGTGGTTGATTATGGGAAGAAATCTATATTTGTCAAATACGAATAAGAAAATTGGTGGTGTCTGCGGCGGAATTGGAGAATACTTCGGTATTGACCCGACGCTTGTAAGGCTTTTATGGTTTCTATCGATTTTTCTGGATGGTGTCGGTCTTCTGGCTTATTTTATCGCCTGGATCGTTATCCCAAGGCGCAGCAACTGTAAAAACGACTGGTAATCAGGGTATGCTTTATAAAACATATTCAAAAGGGATTATTTAAAAGGGGCCTTTTCAGTCAGGTCATCTGCTGAAAAGTCCCTTTCTGTTTACATCAGAAAATCATTCTCACCATCTCCTCCCTCCCCATCCCTTTCTCATATAGTATAAGGTTCCATCTTTCCTATTCAAGCATATTCTGGTAGAATGTTGACATACATTTCAAACAATAATAAGTTTTTCATATAATTGAATTTACAGGAGGTTCCGATGAATAATCAAGCCTGGATCATATCTGCAAATATGGGCCTTGGACACCAGCGGGCAACCTTTCCCTTGAAAGACATGGCATATGACGGAATACAACTCTTCGGTGAAAATCAAATGAGCTTGAAAAATGAAAAAAGGCTATGGAAGTTATTTCAGAATTCTTACGAATTTCTATCCAAGACCAGGCAGATTCCACTAATTGGACCATCGCTGTACAATATCCTTGAAAAGATGCAGAACATATCTCCTTATTATCCATACAGAGATCAATCCACGCCTTCCCTTCAGGTCAAATCGCTATATTCGCTGATAAACCGCGGCATGGGGACCGGCATGAGCAAAATGCTGAGTTGTAAGGAACTGCCGGTCGTAACCTCCTTCTATGCGGCAGCGATTGCTGCTGAACAGCTGACCGGGCTGCCTGTATATTGTATTATTTGTGATGCAGATATCAACAGGGTCTGGGTCGCAGAAAAACCGAAGCAGAGCAGGATTATCTACTTCGCACCCTGCGGCAACGCAATGCGAAGACTTAAAGAATATGGCGTACCGGACGAACGGATCTTCATGACGGGTTTCCCTCTTCCTATGGAAAACATTGGGGAAAATAATATGGAGATCCTCAGGCACGATCTGGCCAAACGGTTGATCCGTCTTGACCCCACAAACCGGTTTCGCACCATCCATGGTGAAGAGGCAAAACATTATCTGGGCGAATTCTGGGATCCCGGGGTCATTACGTCATCACTGACGATCACCTATGCCGTGGGCGGTGCCGGAGCACAGGCTGAAATCGCAGAAGGCGTACTAAAGAGCCTCTCGAAGCAGATAAAGTCAGGCAGGATAAAGCTGAATCTGGTAGCGGCACACAGGGCCGAAGTAAAACAATATTTTGATAAACTACTGCAAAATGAAGGTCTTACTTCCTCAGAAAGTGTAAGGGTCATCTATCATCCGGATAAAAATGAATATTTCCGTGAATTCAATAAAATCATACGTGATACTGATTTACTTTGGACCAAGCCATCAGAGCTGTCCTTCTATTGCGGACTTGGCATCCCGATCATACTGGCCCCGCCAATCGGGCCTCATGAGATCTATAACCAACGCTGGCTCAGAGACCTTGGAGCAGGCGTACATCAGTCGGACCCGCAATACTGCGGCGAATGGCTGATGGACTATCTTCTTGACGGAAAGCTATCGCTGGCAGCCTGGGATGGCTTCCTGTACGCAAGGAAGCTTGGAGCGCTTAAAATCAAAGAGGTACTTGAAACAGGCACCATGGAAAGGGTTTACTCTCCACTGCTGCGTTAACTATATCAAATAAATACGGTTCAAAAGCGGACAAGCCTCAGCCTTCGCACAATTTTGACATTACCTCAGCCCTCGTACATTTTAGCCACTACGAACGATTCAAGTGCTTTTGGTATCAGTCTTTTTAAAAAGATCATAATCTTGTACTGCAAGCCAACCGCTACACACAACGGTGGGTTTTTGCGGCTTATGATCTTTCCGACAACTCTGGCAACAACGATTGGATCAGGTCCGTTTTTTTCATCATGCTCCATTACTGCAATCGATTTTTCGCTTTGCTTCGAATATGCCGATCCTGTGCCGCCAGCCTTTACGAATACTCTGCTGCCGGTAAAGCCTGTTTTTGTATCACCCGGTTCCACCATCGACACTTTGATGCCAAAGGGTCTCAGTTCATTGCGAAGCGAACCGCTCATCCCTTCTATTGCCGCCTTGCTGGCTACATACATTGCCTGAAACGGTATCGGGAACACTGCTCCGACTGATGACATGTTGATGATAAGCCCTCTCCCCCGCTTTCTCATAGCGGGCAGAACCTGCCTGATCACCCTGTGCATTCCGAAAAAGTTGGTGTCGAACTGTAGAAACACTTCTTCGGGAGAGGAATCCTCAACAGAACCGGCTATTCCCATTCCAGCATTATTGATGACGATACCAAGCTCCCCTTCGGCTGCCATTACCTGTTCAACCGCAGCTTTCACCGATTCGTCGCTGCAAACGTCCATCTGCAGCATTTTCACGGCACTTGCAGAAGCAGCTTCATCTGTTTTGCCATTTGCCAGGCTGCCTGTCCCTCCCGCAGTCTGAGGTTTTCTTGACGTGCCGTAAACATTGTAGCCCTTCTGCGCCAGATATTCCGCGATTGCCTTACCGATACCCGACGATGCACCTGTGACCAGTACAACATTGCCATAATACTTATTCATAAGTACCCCCCTGATATATTTATAATAAAGTGATGTTACTCTTTCATTAATCCAGTCTGTACGTCTCCCTGCCCTTCATGAAATCCCTGTATTTTTTCAGGTCATCCGGTGGAAATGGCTTACCGTGGCCTGGATATGAGATAAATGATCGGGGCGGTCATTGCGCGCCCGCATATGGTTTCCGGTACCCTTCGGCTCACAGCCAATGACCGCCCTTACCTCACATATCTTATATATGCTGCAGGAATAAACACAAGAGAACCGCCCCATGTTTGTCCGCCGACCCTGCTGCTACTTAAAGCCATCAACTTTGCACACGTTATTTTGATGTGTGCAAATACCCTTTTGAGTGTACTATTTCGCAGGAGCCCCTGCTTAGCGCATCAACGGCGCTATTCAGATCTTTTTCACGCACCAGTACATAGTCTGTGTCATATGTGGATACTGCAAATATACTGATTCCGCTTTGAGCCAGAATTGTACTGATTGAAGCGAGTATCCCGGTCAGTGAGAAATCAAGAGGTCCTTCGACTTTTAAAGCTCTCCAGTTTTTTTCACATATGACTCTGTCCGGAATAAATTCTATAGGGCATACTACTGAAAGCTCATCCAAAGTCTTGGTCACAGATATAAAACTTCCTCCGAAAACCCATTCGGGTATGGAGATACCCGGATCGAACCTGCAGATCCCGAAGCTGCCTTCCATGATACTCATTTTTAATACAATTTCAGTCATATACACCTCATGACATCTGGGGAAATATAATTGCGAATCAACTTCTGTTTATCTATTTATATTATCACAGTTTATGCCCAATCACACTCAAAACATGGCTTAAAAGGCATATCCTGATATAACATTATTTTATCGGAAGCCGCACATATAATGTGCTATATGTACTTATTCCATTTTATGTGGTAAAATGGATGATATTTGGAGTTAGTATCATCTGTTATTCATAATGAAGAAGGAGAGATAACTTAAAAATGGATATTTTTGAAAAATGTTTTGACTACATGGATTACAAGGATGTTCTGGCAGCCGGTCTATACCCTTATTTTCATGCACTGGAAACCGGACAGGACACGGAAGTTGTAATTGAAGGTATAAAGACTATAATGATCGGTTCCAATAATTATCTGGGCCTCACCTCTGATCCACGAGTGAAAAAGGCAGCAATAGAAGCTGTGGAAAAATTCGGTACCGGCTGTTCCGGCTCCAGGTTTCTCAACGGGACACTCACACTTCACCTTGAACTGGAAAAGAAGCTCGCGGAATTTGTAAGGAAGGATGCCGCTCTGACTTTCAGCACCGGCTACCAGACGAATCTGGGTATTATAACTGCTGTTGCCGGCAGAAGCGATTACATACTCTGTGACAATGAAAATCATGCCAGCATTGTAGACGCATGCAGACTCAGCTTCGCAAAAACACTTAAGTTCGAACACAACGACATGGAAGATCTGGAAAGACTTCTGAGCAAGATAGATGAAACTCATGGAAAACTGATTATTGTAGATGGAATATTCAGCATGGAAGGTGATATTGCCGATCTGCCATCAATCGTAAGGCTGGCCAGGAAATACGGAGCCAGGGTAATGGTCGACGATGCGCATTCCTTTGGCGTTCTCGGTGACCACGGAAGAGGTATCGCAGAGCACTTCGGGCTGGAAGAGGAAGTCGACATCATCATGAGCACCTTCAGCAAATCGCTTGCAAGCCTTGGCGGTTTTGTCGCAGCAAAGCAGGATGTCATTGATTATATCAAGCACAATTCAAGGCCATTCATATTCTCTGCCTCCATTCCACCGTCCAATGTGGCTGCCGCTATCGCCGCGCTTGAGATTATCAAGGCTGAACCCCAGAGAATTATGAAGCTCAGGGAAATCTCATCCTATATGCGCCAGGGCTTTAAAAAGCTCGATATACCGATATATGAATCCAACAGCGATATTACTCCGATCGTTCCAATCATGACCTATGACAATGAAAGAACTCTTATCGTGACAAAACTACTGCGTGAAGAGGGTGTCTATGTCAATCCTGTCGTTTCTCCTGCGGTCAAACCCGGCCATTGCAGGATCAGGACCAGTTACACCGCGACGCATACGAAAGCGCAGCTGGATTATGCACTGGAAGCTTTCCGCAAGGTATTTGAAAAGCTGCAGGCATAAGCCTGTAATAAAATGAACAAAGCCATATGATATTATCGGCTGAAACGTTTGAATACCAATACATGGTGCCAATCGTTTCAGCTGTTTTTAACAGGATAACATTTTTTGTTGTACATTAAGGCCGAATTGGTGTTTTTATTTATCCGATTATTTCTTTTAGCCGCATTTCTTTTCGCGATATTAGTTGTTTATCACGGATTCTTTAAAGTTTCGTCATGTTCCCCGATATTACGGAGCAATATACCATCCTGGTAGTACTCCCATGTTATACGGTATCCCGTATTGATACTGGCTTCAAAAATACTTTGTGTACACTGTACCTTTTTTGTTCGCAACGATGGGTGAAATGGGTTTTCGGCCATTAACCGCAATTTTGTTCTTATTGCCTTTTTTATATTTTCATCCACCTTCTTATAATTTTCATTAAAGCGGTCAAGTCTGTAAATGTTCATGAGTCCAAATCCTCAAGCAAGTCGTCAATGTTGTCAAATTTCTTTATTTTTCCCTGCTCACGTTCAGTATCAGCTTGTTTCTCCATGTCCTGCCACTTCTTCGACCAGTACCATGCCTGGGATTTTGGAACAGTTATAACTGGCGTAATTACTATCCTGCCATCCTCTATCGTCAATTCGATTTTATCGCCAGTCTTAAGGTCCAACTCTTTTATAATAGACGAAGGAAGTGTGATCTGCGATTTAGAGCGCAATTCAGTTATCATAGGCAACCCTCCATAGTTGGATTTTCTTAATTTCCTACTTCTATTATATGATGAAAACGATGGCTTGACAAATAAATATTTTTCCTCTATCAATCAGTCTATTCCAGCGTGTGTTCCTTCAGCTGTTTCACCTTAGCTTCGATTTCGGGTCTCGACTCCTCCATCAGTTCCTTATAGAAGTCTTCGTAATCGTATGTAATGCCCTCGCCTTTTTCAATGCCTCTCATATAGCTTTCCATCAGCTTGAAATCCTTTTCATAGCAGTGGAAAGAATTCGCGCGATGGGTATATGTCCCTGTTTCGACTCCAAGCGTATCAGCCACTCTTTTTAAAAGCATGATGAAAGCGAACATATTCATAAAAGTTGCTTCAGGTGCGTCATTGCTTCTCATCAGGACCTTCATGTGCATTTTATTGTCCCTGATAAAGAACTGGATGTGCTGCAGGCAGGCCGGGCTCGTATTGCCATGGCTTGTATCCTTCTGCCAGTCGCGGACATCAATGACCGCTCTTCTGCTGTCAGGGTTGCGCTTCAATTCTTCATAAATAAACGGCAGCTGCTGCGCGATCCTGTTATGATAGGTGTAATCCCAGCCATGACCTATCCTGAAATCCAGTATGCCGTCCAGCATTTCCTGACGGTATTGTTCCAGGTCGGCATGCCCGCCGATGAACAGCCTGGTGATCATTGGCTCTGCAAAGGGCTCTTCTACAAATATCGTCATACTGCATTCTTTCTGTTTCTGGTTATAATCCGGACACTCGCTTATCTCGCCGTGCCTGTATAATGCCTCAATGGAACGATGATAAGACTCCGGCAAGGATTTCCCGCGTACAAACAATTCTTCCATATGACTCATCCTTTCATTCTAATTTGCTCAGTTTGTAAAAGGAAACAGCAGCTTTTCATTTTCCGGCTCGTACATGTTGTTTTTATCTATTGCTTTTGATCCGGTATTCTCACGCTTTGGCAGACTCTTGCCTTGATGTGCGTCAAGGGCGTATTTGATACCCAGATAGCCCATGTTGAAAGGATTTTGAACAATAAGCGACTGTACCACATCTCTTTCCATAAAACTGATTTCATCGGGAGTACTATCGAAACCGATCACTTTAATTTTTCCTGCTTTGCCGAGCTTCTCCACTGCGCGGGCTGTCCCAACAGTACCATATGCATTCGTGCAGACGATAGCATTCAGCTCAGGATACTTTTGAATCAGATTTTCCGTAAGCTGTTCAGCTACATCCTCACTGGAATTGCAATATTCTGTGGATAAAACCTTAACTGAGGTATTCTTGCTAATGACTTCAAAAAGTCCTTCCTCCCGTTGGTCCGAAGAGGCGGCACCCTTTATAAAGCTCATGACTGAAATATTGCAGTTTTCACCGACTTTCCCCAGCATGGATTCTGCAAGCAATTTACCTGCATCCACATTATCCGTACCAATAAAGCTATACATTTTATCCGAGTCAATATCAGAATCTATGATAATGACCGGAATATCTTCCCTGACAGCTTGTTCCGCTACACCGACCAGACGCGTATAATCGCTTGCCGCCAAAACCAGTGCATCCACTTTTTCAGTGATAGCCCCTTCTACCATTCGGATTTGCCCGTCTATATCCTTTTCATCCGTTGGTCCGTCAAAATCCACACTGACATTAAATTCTTTCCCGGCAGCCTCAGCACCCATCCTTACCACAGTCCAGAAACTGGCATCCTTTTTTTTAACAATAACCTTTATAATTACTTTTTTATCCTGTGTTGAAAGCTTGCTGCCCGTACATCCTGAAACCGGTAAAAGCAGGCAGGTAATCAATATCAGTGCCAATACTCTATTTAATGTTCTCATATCTGCCTCCGCTGCCTGAATCGTTCAATGGAATGCGAATGAACACCGAAGTACCTTCATCCAGTTCACTTATTATTTCAAGGCCATACTCGCTTCCATAGCAAAGCTTTATCCGTTCATTAACATTTTTCAATCCTACTCCGCCTCCGTGAGTGCTCGTCGGCTCCTGATCCAGTATTGTACTTAATAAATCGGGTTTGATACCATATCCGTTATCTGTCACACGATAAACAATATTTCCTTCTTCCACAGCCACCGCTATCTCTATTTCACCTTTTTCCTGAAGCTGATTGATACCATGATAGATCGCATTTTCAATAATAGGCTGAAGTAGAAGCTTCAGTGTTTTTTGACCAAGCGCTTCAGGTTGAGTCTCTATATGAAAATCAAATTTATCCTTGTACCGTATTTTTTGTATGGTCAGGTAACTTGCAGCATGACCAATTTCATCGGATACATTGATGATTTCACTGCCTTTGCTGATACTGACCCTGAAAAGCTTTGCCAGTGCCGATACCATTGTCGTAACGCCCTCATAATTCCGGTTTTCGTTCATCCATACGATGGAATCAAGCGTATTATATAGGAAATGTGGGTTGATTTGTGCCTGCAATGCCTTGAATTCACTCTTCCTCTTGGCCTCCTGCTCACTGATGATCTGGTTCATCAGCTGCCGGATTCTGGCGACCATCAGATTGAAGGCTTTTGAAAGACGCTTGACTTCATCCTCCCCATAGACCTCCAGGTTGATGTCAAAATCTCCATTTTCAACTCTTTTCATTTGCTTTTCCAACCTTTTGATCGGCTGCGATATTTTGGAGGAAATAAACATGGACGCAAGGATTTCAAAGGCTATCCCAAAAAACAAAATATAAATGACAAAATTGCTCAGATTCCTCTTATTTGGAACCAGCTCATCGACATAGCTGATACCTACCATTTTCCAGTTCGTGAAGTTTATTTTCTCAACACTCATAATCCTTCTTTCCCCCTGGAAATCATCAAAGTAGGAACCGGGATCTCTGCTGAGCGCTTCTGTGATGTTTTCACTTTTCAAACCAGCATATACAATCTGCTGCTGAGGATGATAGATGATATTACCGGCCTGGTCTACGATATATAGGTACCCGCGCTTGCCCAAACTTACCTGACTGCATAGCTGCTCGATTTTGCTGAAATTCATATCAACCATGGTAATCCAAGTGACTGGTTTGTTATTCTCATAAAAAGTAACGCTCCTGCATAATGAAACGACCCAGGGTCTATTGTTCATATACAGTCTCTGCACATGGGGAGACACAAAAATATAGTCAACCGGCCTTTGGATCGTTGATTTGAACCACCCCTGCTCTGCAGCATGGAAATTGCTGTTATAGCTGCCTGATGGACTGCTGAACAGCAACGTGCCGGTATCTGAATAGACTGCCATGGCGACAATGTCCTTTCTGATCTGAGAGGTTACTTGCAGAAGGTTGATGAGATTATCTCTGTTTTTAAAGGTCTTCTCATTCAGATTGCTTCTAATCAGATCCGATATCTCCATCATTCCCTTCAGATAGGAATTCAGATTCAGGTTCACCTGATCCATAATCTGCTGTGTACTGGCGGCGGCATTTTTCTCAGCGTTGTCTGAAAACGTCCCATATAAGGTAAGGCTTACGAATATCAAGGATAAAACAGTCACAGCCGTAAAGGATAGAGTAATAACGGACTGAATACTGCTTACTTTAAAGATGGTCTGTAAAAGCCCATATAACTTTTTGAGTATCATACGCAGCCTTATTTTCAATCCAAGGTCTCCTTTTTCTGCACGTATTTATTCTTGTATTCTCTTGGAGACATTCCGAAATTCTTTTTGAAGAAGTAACTGAAATAATTGATCTCCGGATATCCGATTTCTTCTGCGATTTCCGAGGTCTTCAGATCCGTATTGCCCAGAAGCTCCTTTGCAGCTTCCAGCCTGATGTTAACAAGATATTTGAGAAAGGTTACACCAGCATATTTTTTGAAAATCATACTCAAGTAGGACGGACTGATATGGAGATGGTCGGCAAGCTTTTGAATACTCAGTTCATTGTTGCCGTAATTATTTTTAATATAGTCTTTTGCCTTTTCCAATAGTATCGCCGTTGTATTCTGCCTTTTATTGGATATATGCTTCATCAGCTTGATGCAGTTTTCTTCAATCCATTTTCTTACTTCATCCAATGATTTAAGTCTGAATACTTTTTCATATAGAGTGTCGTTCGTATCGAATATTTCACCTGTGTCCAGCTGCAGATTCCTCGAAAGTTTACTGATGGCGGCTGTTATCTCGATCAGGTACAGCTGGTAATCTTTAAAGGATGCTTTTACTCCGGAAATATCATTGAATAGGGCATCTACAGCTTTTTTAACGTCGTCCTGCGCACCAAATTTGATACTTGAAATCAGGTTTTTTTCTTTCTCTTCATCAAAGGCTACATTATCAGCAGTTTGCGGTTCCAGGTCCTCAATGAAAATGACCTTGTTTTCACCTATAATCAGCCTGTAATCCAGAGCTGCAAGTGCTGTCCGATACGACTCCCTTAATTTTGAAAGTGAATTGCACATGCTGCCCAAACCAATTGTAATACTTATTTTAAGGTATTTTTCTACGTTTTGACGGATCTCTTCGAGGATAGAAAAAGACTTGTCGAGTACCGAGGTTTTTTCATAATCCTTAAAACCCGCTAATATAACAAGGTTTTCATCATGAAAAAACACCTCTCCAAAGAAATACTTTTCAATGATTTCACGTGAAATGTTCAGAACAGCAAATTTGACCAGTTCTATATCGTTCTCTTCAAAAACATTATTCCTAAAACTTTTTGCATCTATATTTGCGGCAGCAACGATAAAGAGGTCGCCTCCAAGCTTCAGACCATAATTGGCGACCCGGTTTTTCACATCATTTGCATCTGGTCTGCCAGTGATAAGCGAGGAAAGGAATTCACCCCTAATAACCGGCAGGCTCTCATTATAATGCCTGCGCAGCATTACAACATCTTCTTTCTGAGCAATCTCATCGTCTATCCGATTCTTCAGTTTTTCAATTAGTTCGTCAATATCCTTGGGCATCACCGGCTTTAGAATATAGTCGACTACTCTGTACTTAATAGCCTGCTGCGCGAATTTAAAATCATCAAATCCGGTTAGTATGACTATTTTAACAGTAGGATAGTTCTCCTTAAGAATAGCGGCAAGTTCAAGTCCATCCATGAGAGGCATTGTGATGTCTGTTATTACAACATCAGGAACATTGTCTTCAATCAAGTCAAGGGCTTCACGTCCATTTTCAGCTTCACCCACGATCTCAAAACTGAATTTGTTCCACTCTATCTTCTGGATGATACCCTTGCGCACTTCTTCTTCATCATCAACAATGATTATCTTATACATCCGATTCACTCCTGAAGGATACTGGTATACTTATCTCCATTCCTATTATAACCTTATTTTGGATACACTGCGAGCAATAATTTGTCCGGTCAAAATTTTTAGAAAGATGCAGGCCAAAACCTGGTATTGCGTCATAACCGAATATCCGCTGAAATGTCAAAAGCCCCGGGGGATACCCGGGGCTGCAGCGTTTCAACGGGGCTGGCCGCAAGTCAGGCTTTTTGCGAAAGCAAAAACACCTGGAGGTGGCGGACATTTTTCGCCTCGTTATAGTTTTATATTGCAAAAGTCAAGTTATGTCCCTACTATGTGCATTCCGCTGTCAACATGGATGACCTCGCCTGTAATAGCCTTTGACATGCCGCTTAAGAGGAAAACTGCAGTATCACCGAGTTCGGACAGTTCGACATTTTTTCTGAGAGGAGACCTTTCACGAGCAATCTCCAGCATAGTTCCAAAATCCTTTACACCCTTTGCCGATATCGTCCTGACAGCTCCTGCCGATATCGCATTGACCCTGATCCCATCGGTCCCCATGTCGTTTGCCAGGTACATAACGCTTGCTTCAAGAGCCGCTTTCGCAACTCCCATTACATTATAGCCTGTGAACGCTTTTTCCGAGCCCATGTATGTCAATGTCACAATGCTGCCGCCTTCGGTCATGAGTTCCCTTACCCGATTGCTCACAGCTATAAGTGAGTATGCACTGATATCATGCGCAAGAGCAAATCCGTCTCTTGAGGTTTTCACAAATCTGTCCTTCAGGTCATCCTTCCTCGCATATGCTATTGCATGCACAAGACCATGTACTATGTTGAATTTGCCCTTTATTTCATTAAAAAAGGTTTCTATATCGCTGTCTGAAGTGACATTGAGCGGGAAAGCGCTCACATTGCCCAATTCTGCCGCCAGCTCTTCAACAGCTTCCTTCTCCCGTTCCCCCTGGTAAGTGAAAACAAGCGAAGCACCTTCTCTATGAGCCGCGACTGCTATGCCCCAGGCGATACTCCATTTGTTTCTCACGCCCATGATAATTATATTTTTACCTTTGAGTAACTCTCCCATTGTCAATCGTCCCTTTCATTCTTTACCCGGGTGCAGACATATGATGATATGCGCCGGTTATATTTATACTATTCTAACATTAATTTATTCATTGTCAACTGGTCATATGTCCAGGTAATAAATATTGTCCTGTTCGTCAGGAAACATGACAAAAGCCCGCAGGGATAATACCAAGGCCGGCCTGCCACAAATCGTGTCCAGTCTCTGTGACAAGTTGGTTATCCGCTGCGAGCTCTTATTTATTATTTACGATAGAGTATAAATTATGCATTTCTGCCAAAGACAATGCCGTAATACAGTAAAATGCGCCCGAATTATGTCCTGAATAGTTGGAATGTTGCACTAATGTGCGGCAGCCAGCAGCTCTTCGGCAAGCTCCGTCAGCAAACGTCTTTCGTTTAAAGCCGGATCGTCAAGTACCTTCTCAAACAGAAGACCAAGTACCCTGCCTACCTCTTTGCCCTGCTCAAAACCCATATCGATCAGGTCATTCCCGTTTATCGCCATGTCACTCAGCTTCAGACATTGCCTCTTTTCTTTGAGTTCGTTATAAATGCCCTCAATCCGGTCCACATATTCCAGACCCTTTTTAATATCTTTAGGGATCTGGGCGGATTTATCCGCTCTTTTAACATTCATCAGATCCGGGAAAATATCCTCGCCAACCACATTCACAGCCTTTGCAACAGCTTTTGGCACCGGCGCTATTTCCCGGTCATGATATTTGATTAGTCGAAGAATTCTGTCGGTACTCCTGTTGTCAAATTTCAACCTACCCAGAATCCCACTGGCAATTTCCACACTTTTTGCGGGGTGTCCATAATAATGATCGATCCCTTTTTCGTCGGTCGTATGCGTCACTGCTTTCCCAGTATCATGCAGCAGCATCGCCCATCTCAGGTTTTTATCATTTACGCATGCGGCAACGGCACGAAGC